>Ga0105164_10000667_pt1 | contig 23229 bp, 23 predicted proteins | sample VDWuncwatermetaG_FD_89674 | JGI IMG/M metagenome (GOLD analysis project Ga0105164, IMG submission 89674) | Wastewater microbial communities from Netherlands to study Microbial Dark Matter (Phase II) - VDW unchlorinated drinking water | ecosystem: Environmental > Aquatic > Freshwater > Drinking...
GAATATGAGCGCGCAAGGTAACTTGGCGACACTAACTCTTTGGCAGGGATCCCTCCGTCAGCCCCAAGGGCTGACTCTGGGCGCCGGGGTGCTCCCGCTTCCGGAATGCTAATTGAATATGAGCGCGCAAGGTAACTTGGCGACACTAACTCTTTGGCAGGGATCCCTCCGTCAGCCCCAAGGGCTGACTCTGGGCGCCGGGGTGCTCCCGCTTCCGGAATGCTAATTGAAAAAGAAGTTTGAGTGCGGGTTCACCCTTCGATGCCTGCAGCAAACGCTCGCGCGTTTGCTTATCACATTGCCCACTCTACCTTCGGCAGAGTGGGCGGTGCAGGGATCGAACCTGCGACCTCAGGCTTCGGAGGCCTGCGCTCTATCCAACTGAGCTAACCGCCCTTTGATTTGGTTAATAACCTACTCAAGAAGAAGTCCATTATCAATGGCGACAATCGGGTGGTTGATTTGCGACAATAAAAGGCGATGCGATTCTTCAACCGGTACGTCTGGATGGGTCTGTTGTTTATTGTCTTAGCGGTTGGGTTGGTTTTATCCGCCCCTAAGTTGATTGCCAACTATTTGGAAGGTCCGTTGGCGGAGCTTCAGGCTATGGGTGTTGAAGTGCGTCTTCAGGAGGTTTCCTGGAATCGGGTGGTGGTTTCGATGCGCTCCGAGCGCTTTGGAATTCAAAGTGAGCGTGAGGAGTTTAAGTTGCGTTACCACTGGCGTCCCCTTGGAGTGGATGTTGTCTGGTTTGGGGACTTGGCGGGCGGTTACCAACTGAAGGTTCTTTTAGGCGTTCGCCGGGTAGGGGCGGATGCGGAGGTGTGGGTGACGCATTCAGGCATTCCACTCAAAGCCCATGCAAAAGGTAATCTGGAGTTGTCGACGATGAATGGGGTTGTGGTTCTGATGCCTGATTTTGAGTCGCCGTGGGTTCGTCTACTTGAACCTATGACCTTGCAGTTGAGTCAGTCTGAGATGGGCTACGATTTTATGATTGCTCCCTCGAGGTTGCGCCCGGAGTGGAAGAAGTCTGAGTTTCAGGATTTAATTGAGCGCGAATGGAAGCTGGGAATTAAGGGCGATTACGACACTAAGAAATCTGAGTTGAGCTTTGTGGCGACGGGGGATGAACCCTCAGAGCTCATTCGAATTGAGGCAAAGGGGCGGGTCGATACGGAATCTTTAGCGACGAGTGTGAAATCGGTGGTGAGCGTCAACTTAACGGATGCGTTGGAGTTTAAAAATCTATTTCCTGCCTACGAGAAGGAGGTCCAATTCGAAGATTTGGCGATTAAGGCGAAGGTTGATTTGTCGTCGAAGGGAACTCAGATCAATCGGATGCGCGCGTCTTTCAGTCTTAAGGCGGGTGGCGGAGTTGCCTGGGAGATTCCCTTTCAAGGGTTGAGCGTGGCGGGAGATCTCGAATTATTGCCGCGGTTAAAGACGATGAAACCGTTGCTAGCAACGGTAGGGCGGGTTGGTGGTGATATGGCCGTAGAGGGCATTCGGATTCCCTTTGCGATTGCTTCAAGCCAGAAGCTATGGGTGCATGGGATTCAAGGGCGTTTAATGGGCGGCGAATTAATGGCCCCTCGATTTGATGTGAGTCTTCCAAAGGGTGACTTCAAGGTTGCGATGACACTGCAACATCTAAGTTTGGCAAAACTTTTAAAGAGTATCGACGCGAATGGTCTGAAAGGGTCAGGTCTGTTGGAGGGGCGATTGCCGATGGCGTATCATGATTCGGAGTTTGTTCTGAGTGAGGGCTATCTTCGCAACGAGGGGGCGGGGCTGATTCAGTATCAAGATAGTATGGGCGAACCAACGCTTGGTAAAATTGAGTATCTGGATCAGTTTGAGGGTCTGTTGGCTAAGGGGCAGCAGGCCTTGGTGATGAAGGCATTAGATAATTTTAGGTACACAGATCTTAAGCTTAAGGCGAGTCGTTCAGCCAAAGTGATGTCGGTATTGATTCATCTCAAGGGGAGTAATCCAGACCTAGTGAAGGGGCAAGTCTTTGAGTTAAATCTTCCGATTGAGGGGAGCGTTGAGTCATTGATCAGAGATAGCTTCAGAAAATCATTTGCGCTAGAATAATCGGATTACTTGATGAGGTTCTCATGTTGATGACTAAGACGATGGTTTCGATGGTTCTGCTGTTGGCGGTAGTTTCTTGCACCCATAAGGTGCAGATTGAGCCCTCCGATAAACCATTTGTGGTGAACCTCAATGTGAAGGTGGATCACGAGGTAAAGATGAAGATCCAGGACGATAATGCGGATCTCTTAAACTTAGAAGAGGCCGCGTCTCGGAATTCGAAGACGCGTGGTAAATCGAAAGCTTCAAGAGGAGGTAAATAGGAATGAAAAAGTGGTTATTATTACTCTGTGGTCTTTCAGTGGTGGCTCTAGCTGATCTTGAGTCAATGACGGCGAGAGTTCCTCAAATTGTTGATCTAAAATCATCCGGCGCGATTGGGGAGCAGGCGGATGGCTATCTTGGGGTCGTTAAGCCAAATGCTCAGGCAGAGCAACTGGTGGCCGCTGAGAACGCCGATCGCAAAAAGGTTTATGAAGAACGTTCTCGAGCGCAGGGCCAATCCTTAGATGTTTTCTGTAAGGTGATGGGGCAGGCGAGGCAGCAGAAGGAACCCAGCGGAAGATGGATTAAATCACCTTCGGGCTGGGTCCAGAAGTAATCGTCGCTATTCGCTTTTCTGAGATTTCTCGCGCTCTTGTTTTCTCCGCATCAGTTCTTCAGGGTCGTTTGTTTTTCCCTTTCTCATCTTCCACACTTTAAATCCATTCGGGCCTTCGACCCACTCTCCAGCCGACTCAGTATCATTTGGGTTGAGACCATGATTGACTAGCGCTGTGCGGTAACTCGCTTCACAGGCATCGGATTTTTCCTTGAAGGCGTCGTATTTATCCGAGAGCACCCGTTTGAGTTTCTTAAGGTTCGTAATCCGGGTGCTTAAGTTCTCTTCACTCACTGCGACGACATTATCATCACGGTCGACGTGGTAACTAAAGTCCTCGTCTTTCTCGGATATTTTCTCCCACTTTTCCATAGGAGCGGGTGTGCCATTGCCGCCCACTCGAGGGTCGGCGGATTTCTGTCGGCAGGTTTTAAGCTGTAGAAAGAGCCCATTGGGGTGAGATTTGGATTGGCCGTAAATTAAATTCTCAAGATCGCCAATTTCACCCTGAAGCTTGCTCATTTCTTCTTCAAGATAAAGGGTTTTCTGAACTTTCACGGTGTTATCACGGACCCCAACTTGGTCGCGGCGGTCACCCATTTTGGTGTTGAGTTTTTTATCCAATTCAGGCGCTTCCTCCGTGCTGACGCTCACTTCTTTGGAAGCGCATGACACCATCAGAAGTAGAATTAGAAAAAATAAACAATTTTTAGCGCTCACAGAGACCTCCTAGGCATTAGCCTCAAAAGTTAAGTGTCTAGGGTGCTATAGGGCGCTGAGTTAAGTCAAGCGATCGTCCGTGTACCGAAGAAGATCATGATTGGGTATACTAAAGGCTAATTGAATAGAATCACTAAAAATTGGCAGAACTTCGTGGTCTGGGCGGATTTTCCCGAGCGGTGGATGGCAGCGTGTTATGCGGTGATCGCCCTGCTATTTATCCCACTCTCTTTGTTCTTACGATTCTATTTTCTTTCTAATCCCATTCTAGAGCCTCATCCGTGGAGACAGACCCAGACGGCGCTCACGATTGTCCACCTCTATAAGGGGACGATAAATTGGCTCAACTATCAATCTCCTTTCGACGGCAAACTATGGAAGTTTGTTTTTGAATTTCCTTTGTACCAGTGGATTGTTGCGCTGGTGATGAAGTTGGGTCTTTCGCTGGAGGTGGCAAGTCGGTTGGTGACTTTGGATTTTTTCTTAGCGGGCTGGGTGGTCTTTGGGGTCATTCTCTATCGCGTTTGGGGAAAGCAGGTCGCTCTTTGGGGTGGGCTTTTCTACTTTATCAGTCCGTTTAATGTGATCTATTCGAGAGTCTGCTTAGTTGATTTTACCGCGGTTTTTTTGGTTCTGCTAACGTTCTTAGGGACGATTGAGTTTCTAAGAGATCGCCAGAAAACTTCCTGGAGATGGCTATTGACGACGTTGGTTGCCGGATCTCTCGCAGCGGTTATTAAAGTCAATATCTGGTACATTCCTGCCGGCTTTCTGGGAAGCTATTCGCTCTGGAATTTCTTTCGTAACCGAGAACGTCGGTGGTCATACTTTTATGTAGGATTTGTGTTCGCGATCCAGTTGCTCAGCGCAATGCTTTGGATCTACTACACGCATCGATTTACTGATTCAACTCATATCCACGCCCATAACCAGTGGCTCTTTGGTCCGTTAGTGGACCGTCTGAACCTATGGCAGTGGAAGAAGATTCTGGATTGGATTCTCAGAGGCGTGTTTCATGATTGGATGGTAGTCCCCGCCTTGTTCATGTTGCTCTGGGTATGGACGAGACCGTACTTAAAACTTCTTCTGGTTGGGCTGGCGCTGATCCCCATTGCGGTGATGTTCAATGTGCACACGTACCATGATTATTATTTGATTTCAGTCATGCCTTACCTAATGGCTATGGCCGGTTGGGGGATGGCCGAGATTTTAAGATTACCTAAATACCGGTTGGCGGTTTGGTTAGGCGCGACGTTGGTGGTCTGTGTCTGGAAATTCTATAAATTACCGTATCAGTACACGACAATTTTTCATGATTATCGTGAGGAGCTGAAGTCCGCAGAGACTCTGAAACGACTCACGAGTCCAAACGATATTATTTACGTGGATAAAAACCTAGGCCAGTACCAGCTGGCGATCTATTCCGACCGGTTGGTCGCGTTGGGGGATGCGGAGCCGAATCTCAGAGGGGCAACGCCTTCACCTAAAGATCCTCTCGATCCCACGGTGTTTTTACTCGTACCCGGAGACGAGCGATTTGATCTATTGGATCCCTACGAGATGATCTGGATCGACCCATTGACGGAGTTGATGCTGTATCGAGTCGCCGGAAGTGGAGAGTTCGGCTGGAGCCGACAGAAGATTTTACTGACGGACGAACCGATTTCAATGGCGAGTGTTCCCTTAGACGTCTCGAAACCCACCGAAATTAATTTATGCCTGAACGAAAAAGGTTCAGCCTTTAGTCTATCGGGGAGGGGAGTTCTTGAGTTGAGCTTCGAGGGCAGCCGTCCGATTTTACTACCGATCCGAAAAACACTTTTCCTACCAGCTGAAGTATCTCCGAATTGCCGGGCGATTCTGTCTAGGCACCCGGGCTAAAAACTTCCGGGATATCGTCGATCATTCGAATTAGAACGGGGTAGCGGATTCCATCAATGTCGAGATGGACCTGTTCGAGCGTCCAAGATGGAGCGTGAAGCAGATTGAAAAGATTATTTGACGGGTTCGAAGGGGTCTCACCTCGTTGGTATTGGGAGTTGATAACCTTCCGCTCACGATGAGGGATGACGATCTCGACTTGTGAAATGGGCACGTTGGGCCACTGGGCTCTGAGTCGTGTCATGGTATGGCGAAGCTGAGACAAGGCGTTAGTGATGTGAATATCCGATTCTGGTTTAGACCATTTGATCTCACGGACAATGAAACCGAAATGAGTGACACTTAGGAGATCGGCAACGGATCCAACACGTACCATCTTTCCTTCAAATAATCCCACATACCCTAAGAACTGTGAAGTGCTGGGGTCGCCTAGGGCTAGGAGTGTTTCGGATGGTTCAGTGGCGGCAAGGCGAGTCGCAACCCACTGTTCATGAGGGTGGTACCCTCGATAAGGAAAATCGCGACCATGATTAAAATGAAGGCCATACTCGGTGAATGGGGATCTTGAAATATTAAGGCCCTGGCGGCGGAGATGCTCGACACTCTGGTCTAAGAGAGGTTGGATTGTGAGTGTACCGAGTTTGGTATCGAAGCGCGTGGAGAAACTCCTTTCGCTCACCAAATCAAAATGACGGGCCGACTCGATCGCACAGTTTCGATGGTTTATTTTGGGGGATCTAGAGTTTGTGTATTCGTGGATCGATTTATCAAAGTGGAAAGCAAGGTATGCGGTTCTCGATGCAAAGTAATTTAAAAGCTCGCCGCCTGCGTGGAGTGTCGTGTTAGCAAACTGAATATCCTCGAGTGAGTCCGCCCAGACGACAACGCCCTTAAGGAAATACCCTTCGTAGAGCGAGTTATGAATCGTACGACCAAGCGAGAGAAAAGTCCTGGTCAGCTGGTTGAAGGCCGCGTGGCTTTGGTTTCGTGGGGTTCCGGTCGCTCTTAGGCGGCTCAGCATTTGCTCATAGATTTTAGCTTCATGGAGAAGCGAATACCCGGCGGTCTTTTCAAGGTGGCCGAGCGCGCGATGGCAGATTGAAGGGCTCGCCGATGCAACGGCCGGAATGAGAAGTGACCATAAAAGGAGTGTTTTCAAGGGCCCTGCTTTTATCGTATTGAGTGCTTAAAAACAACTTAAGGTTCGTTTCATTTCGTTTCTGACGAGCATTATGGCTTCATTAACGCCCATCCCAGGTTTGGCTAGAATTGCCTCGGGTCTGGTGGCCAGCGCCACGTGGACCGAAGCCTGTGTGGAATTCTCGGTTTCCACTGAACTTCCGCCCAGCAGCGCCTTAACTCCCTGTTTTTGGCAGCTTAATACCGCATCGATGCTTTCTGAGACGCTTCCTAGCTTTGGCATTTTTAGGTGGATCATATCGGCCGCTTTGGCCTGGATAAAGGCCTGAATAGCCGGCAGGGTATTGGCCCACTCATCAGCGACAATGGAGACATCCACGCCTTTTCTTATGCAGACGTCCTTGAGACTTGCCATCATTTCAAGCTGATCGGCAAGGCATGCCTGAATGACAGGGTTTTCGACTCGGACGCTGAAAGGATAGACCGTGTTACGTAATAGACCAAGGTAGTTCGCGATCAACCCTTGATCACTATTAAATATTTTTCCGAGGCTTCCATGCACATCGAAGTGGAGGGTTGGATGATAATTGTCACGGCCGAGTTTTCTAATCCTGGCCTTGAGCCACGAAGCGTAACTGATTAGAACCTCTCCGTGGGCCCCTATCGTCGACGCAATGTCATCGACCTGCCAATGGGGCAGCGCCTCGAGATGATTTACAATCATCTTATCCACATTATCGTAGCGGTCATTGCCACAGGATCCCTGAACTGAGATCGGCCCAGATGGAATGGGAAGGTTCCACTCATCACAGATAATTTCAGCCATTGTTTTGCGTTTTAAATAGGCTACAGCTCGAAGAAGTGCTTGGCTCAATCCATATCGGATAGCGGGATGCCAGTGTGGATTGGTGCCTGAGAGCGATTCTCGCCAAGAGACCAATGAAGCGTCTTGGATCCACGGCAGAACTTCGTTAGCAATAACCGCGGTAGCGCTGTCTGGGCGAAATAAACTCGCCACACAATCCCCCCAAATCACTTGGCCATCTTCCAACTTAAGGCCAATCGAAACGCCCTCGGCAATTTCTCTCACTCGTTGAAATCCAGGTGTGATGGCTCGGCTCTCCCAGCGCTCGGATTCAGGGATAGAATGTTTCTCGAGTGCTCTGATATCTTCGTAGTAGTAGGCGCCCTGGATTGAAGTGGTGAATGCCTTAATGATCTTCATAGGTGCTGCTTAGGATTCAATAGGAATTGAGTGATTGTGTCACTCACTAGTTCAGAACCCGCGATATTAAAATGTTGGTCATCATAGAAATAATCCTCAGATTTCGGGATTTCTTTCTCGAGATCGAGGCACTGGATCGCCTCGGTATGACACACCTGGAGTAAGGCTTGGTTATAAAGGTCTAAGTATTTCCAAAACGCGGCCCCGGAGAATCGCCTATCCTGATGATCCATAAAGAACCCAGGACCCGCGTGGTGCTCCCAATACGATGAGGCAGAATAGAGTGATGGCTGGGTCATGAAAATGGGTTTGGCAGAATTAGCTTTGACGGTCTGACTCAGGTTCCTGAGATTTTCTTGATACTCATGCAGGGCATTGCTTAGGATTTCCGAGTCAATATCGTTTGCGACCAGACCCCGCGGCAGTTCGTGATGGTAAGGCTTGCTAGGCAAGTTCCGATCAGTTCTGAACGATTCTGGATCAAAAAGAATCATTGCAGGCATTAAAAAGCGAAAGAGGGAGTTCCCTAGGCTTGATCGGCTCGTGGCATAGAGATCGCGGGAATCGCCTTGGTTTCGCTCGGGTTGGCGAGCTAAGAATTTAATATCGTTCATGCCAACTAGAAAGAGCACAGCTCTAGGTCGTATGGCTGGGAGCAGTTCATTTAATAGAAAAAAATGACCTCGGCTTGATTGCCCGCTCATGCCGGCATTGCCAACCCAAGCGCGATGATCGGCTCGAGTTAACTTTTGTTGAACTAAATATGGCCAAGCTTGTTGGTCATCGAGCCAGTAGCATTGGGTTGTGCTTCCCCCAACGGCGAGTAGGCTTAGAATATTATCTCGGTTGGATGGCGGTTCGGCCCCTCGAATACCCAAGCGATTGGTTGAGTACATTGTATGCTCCGAAAGGCCTGGGACATTCGAGGGATTGTGTAGGCGTATCGTTAGATTTGGGTAAAGTTGCAGCGAAGCGTGGAATGGGCTTCGAGGAACTAAAAAATATGCGAGGCAGAGAGTAGCGATGGCAAACAGAATTCCAGTTGAGATTAGGATGACTGAAATAGTTCGAAGTCGATTGGCTCTGTTGTTTTTCATTGGCTTGAATTCAGCGCCGTACCTTTCGGATCCACCTATTAATCGCCTGAGTCAGGTGATTTCATTTTTTCAACAATAATTGAAATGGTTTCTTCGTCAATGTTGGCGTGTCTCATCAGAGAACAAGCACGGTGAAAGTCGTCCGAATCGACCGCATCAAAAAAATCATCGACGCTATCAATTTCAGCAAGTTTCTCTAGGACCAGAGTCCCCTCAAAATCATCTTGATTTCTTGATTCCAATTGTTACTCACACAGAAGGGTTATTCCACATTCAATGCGAAACAGCGCGCCGAATAAATAGTTTCTGTCGGGATTCGAAGAATTCCGCCAGAAACTAGGTAATCCCGAGCAGTATATCGGCAAGTCGATCGTAGTCATCCGCAGTTTGATCCTCCTCAAAAAATCGGACATCTCATTGCCGCTAATCAAATAGTCTTGAGTCGGGAAAGCAGCGAAGCAAAAAACTCCGCCGACCAAAGGTTAACTGCATCCTTATCTTTGATAAATCCAAGGACATCGCCCTTCGCTGATTCGATATTCACTTCAGAGAATTTCTGCTTCAGTAGCTCGGAGAGTGCTTCAAGCGTCAAAGGCTCTTTTCGCTTCCACCCCTCGGTCTGTCTAAGTCGTTGCTCCAGGTGGTCAAGGCGGACCGGAACACCTTGGGAGATGTACCAAATAAAATCGAAGTAATCGCGGCCCTTCACTCGCGTCTTCCATTTTCGTTGCAAGATTGCGTGCAATTTCCCAGCGAACAGATCGGGTCGAGCAAACGAATTTACCGCAAAGGGAATAGGTTCAAGTAAAGTCCTGGCTTCGGTCTGAAATCCTGGCGGCGGATCGGTATCGACTTCAAGTTTGATTTGAATAACCGAGTTGTGTTGCAAGTGTTTCGATATTTCTTTTGGAGCATCAATCTTTAAAAAAGTTTCTTTGGTTCCAGCTTTAACGAAAGCTGATTCGGTTGCAGTTTCCACCTTCTTCTTGCGCCCCTCGACGATTACGTTAAATCCCATGCCCTTTAGCTCTGTTTGAACTGCGAAAAGATAGGGGCTCAAGTCGAACTTCGGTTGTGGTTTCAACAACGAAAAATCGAGATCTTCCGAAAAACGCTCAAGGCGATACAGAATTCTGAGAGCTGTTCCGCCGTAGAAAGCCGCGTGCTCAAAAAACTTGGACCTCCATAACCCCAGCAGGGCGACTTCTTGCATTATTTCTACGATAGCATTCTTGTACTCATCTTCCGACCGACACTGGTACTTCCTCAGCATCCTTGCTACTACCTCATTCATTGGTCTTGCCCTCCTGTTCAAAAAGTTCGGCGACTTTCTCGATATTCTTGTTTCGGTAGTATCGATTTAGCTTTCGCAATGCGGCCAGATTGAATCGATTAAACTTCACAGAATCAATCCGAAGATCGTTCTCAAGAAATTGCCTCGCTTCTTCTTCATTTTTCATCGAGGGAACCTTCTTCAAAACCAGATAGTCAGAAAGAGCCTTCTCGGGAGAGGCCATTAGTACTGGATGGCGATCATCCATCCACACCTGATCGATTCCTACCGGATACTTTTCCGGCTTGAGATACCGGTAAGTGAAACTTCCTAGCGGGGTCTTAAAGTCCTTGTCTCGCTTAGGCGTAACACTTGTGAGTGTTTCCACGCGCTCGGGGATGAGGCCGTGAAAGGCCAACGCATATTCCAACGAAATGCAGGAAGGTCCGTAGATCAGATTTGCCAGGGTTTCCTTAACGATGGGGCCTTGGGCGTACTCTCGTCCAAAGACATAGAGGCCCTTCTTCACCCGTTCAATGACTCCAGAACGGAGGAGTTCATTGATCTTTCTCCCAACACTCGAATAGGAGGCGAGAACACTCCTCAAGAGTGTGTAGTCAAACTCTTCGCTCGGAATAGCCCTTCGGAGCTGAAAATCATCGATTCGAGTCATTTTTAACCAGTAAGTTACCTAAATTGTAACATACCAGATGGAAATACTACAACTTCTATCCAGTATAATACTAATTCGGTAAGTTACTAGAGAAATAAAGAGCCGGTAAGAGGTTCAACTTCGAGACTGGCGAGTTGCGTCAAGAGTGGTATTGGGTTGAGCCGCTTGGTTGTCTAGAGCAGCGCTGGCGTTTCGGCTATTACTTTTCACAAAGTGGATCGTAAAAAAAAAGCGGTTATAAGCATTAGATCCTTGCTCCTTTCTTACTGCCATCGGTGACACTTTACGGCTATCCCCCAATTAAGAGGGCCACAAATCGCTGGGAGGTGGCAATTAGGCAGCCCGCAAGACGTTGGATTTCCGGGTCGTAATTGCGCCCTTTAAGGAACTCGTTTTTCTCGACGGATAACGCAGAAAACGAAAGGATTTCATGGGAAATACTAGGAACTTAGCCATGAGCGCTTGATGCCAGCGATATTCATTGTAGTATGGGCAGCGGATTGTTTCGGTTGAAGAAGCCGAAAACTGGGATTGGCCCTGTAATTGCAAGTCATTCTGCTTGGAGGTTGATCATGCGCAAGGTTTTTAGCGTTTTAACTCTGGCTCTCGTGGGGACGTGTTTCGTTTCGTTCGCTAGCTTTGCCCAGGGACGGCAGACGAATCGGGGCCACCAATTCACGGTTTATCGTCCGCCTGGTAATCCCGCGCCCCACCCAATTGCAGACACAAAGACGACCAAGAGCGGCGCTGAATTTAACTTGGTTTCGGAAGAGGATTTGAGGGCGGCAGGGATCACGGATCCGAGGAAGTTTGCGGCAGGGAGCACGAATTCTAAGAAGGCGCTCGAAGCGTGGGAAGATCCCTCGGGCATGATTTGGGGTAATATCGCCGAGAACGAGGATGGCTCTGCACGTTTCATGAATCACAAAGACGCCACCGATTATTGCAATAGCATCGGCGCTGAATTACCGAGCCGCGAGGATTTTATCCGGTTCCGTGAGTATATGGGCGCCAAACCTGGAAGCCATGAAGGCTACAAGCCCGAGATTCTTCCGAACCTGACCTACATCGACGATAAGGGAGACACTCACACTCGACAATTCTGGTCCTCGATTCGTGCCGACCATCCGAATTTTGCCTTCTACTTCATTGGTCAAAATGGCGTCATTATCAACGACTTCCGCGGCCACGTCGCCAACATCTTTTCGGTTCGTTGCGTCGTTGCGCGCCGCTAGCGATAGAGGCGCTTTAGTTTGGAGCGTTCTTTGATGGACAGATGTTTCATGATGGAATGGCCGCCATCGGATATTAATAAGCAAGATTAGGTTAAGATCGAATGGGTGGCTTTGGATTACAGTCCCTAGTTGAAACGCCAGTTCGCGATAATCATGAAAGGTGCAACAGCTTTCGGAAATTCACCGAAAAATGTCTTGGTCGCATGAATCACGTTAACGAATCCCACCTGAACGCCGGACCCAGTTGTCTGTGCATAATTGACAAAACCAAGCTGGAGACCGTTCAACTTATCAGCGTAATTCACGACTCCCCATTGAAATCCTGTCATCGAGCCTAGGGCGCAATTTACAAATCCTCCCTGAAAGCCGATAAATCCCTTCTTTGACCAGTTTACTGCCCCAATCTGGGCACCCGTGAACTTGTCCGCATAGTTAACGATTCCCCAGCTCAATCCAACGCTATTCCCTGTCGTGCCGTTTACAAAGCCAATTCCCAGACCGTGAGTTTCATTTTCTCCCCAGAGGCTGAGCGTAAAACCTTCAATTTTCTGGGTCCTTTGGTGAATGGCAACGTCAGGCACAAGGCTAAGATTGATAGGCTTCGAATTTTCATCAGCAGACGCAGAAAACACCCCTAGGACAAATAGGGTACAGCAGCTAGCGAATAGTGTGCTCCGGGAAAACCGCATCTCTAGGTCACTCCTTCACATCCGCAGCGACCAGTAGAGCTACAGAATATTTTTTCATGAGCGCGCGCCCCCACTTCTAAAGCATTATTCATATCAGGGGGCTTGGTTCTCCGTCAAAACCTGAAGCACTCCAAATTAAAGCTTTCTTGCCAAAAAGGAGACTTCTTCTTGCCGTGGGCTTTACTAACTGCCGCTGGCCGCTTAACTAAGAATTTGGAGCGGGTAATGTTCGAAATTAATTCTAATAAGACTTGTGCCCCACGTTTTGGGGTAGAACCTGATTTCCGAACCAAAGAAGCACTCAAAAAATGGAGCGGGAGACGGGGCTCGAACCCGCTGCCTCAAGTTTGGGAAACTTGTGCTCTACCACGTGAGCTACTCCCGCATTATTTAGCTTTCAATTGACCTCATTGTTTCTACTGTGCGACGGGTTGGGTGTAAATCGCAAACTTGCAGTGGTCGTGCGCCCAGTTCTAGATGAGAGCGCCATTGGCGCAGGAACGCAGCCGTTGAAAAGATCGATTGAGACTCTTGGCTAGGCCTAAAGTCTTCTCGAGAATGAATGATTTCTACTAACTTTTGAGTCAATGGGCCGGTCGCGTATTCGTAATGAAAAATGTTAGGAATGTGGCGGGATGTCTCCACCCGATCCAGGGTTGCCGGAACGACTGTCGCAACGCCTCGAGTCCAGGCCTCAAGAGGGGTGAAGCCAAAGGTTTCAAACCGAGAGGTGCAAACAAAAATCATTTCTTTCTGCAATCGGGCGAAGAGACTTAAGAGCGAGGGTCGCGGTATGCGCGGCATGAAGCTGAAATGACTCCGGTAGCGTTCAGGGACTAAACGCTCCAATTCTTGCTTACGAGACTCAAAGAAATTGCCCTGATCTCCGAAGATTAGAATACAGATTTGGTATCCATTCTGAAGTAGTCGAAGGGAAGCCTCTAGAAACATCTCAACATTTTTAAAGTCGTCAAGCCGAGCGGCCGCAAAGCAGAGCACTCCGTGGGGCCTTCTACGAGGCAGTCCGCTAATTAGCGTCTGGATTTCGGCATGCGATGAATCGTTCTGCGAGTCATCGATTAGGTCAGGCGGCGTGATAGAGAAAATTTGCTCGGGAGAAATCCCAAAGTTAATCAGCGAGCGTCTCTGCAATCCTGATATTTCAAGGCATTTAATATCGGTTCGTGATTGTAGAAGCTGCATGCCTCGGTTTTGAAATTGCCTTAGGTGCCGAATCTTTTTCGCACCCCCTCGGTATGCCTTTTCGGTCCTTGGCCCGCCATAAGCTTTTTCAAAGTCGGCGACAAACGGGCCATGGTGTGTGATCAAAGTGTGATATCCGTCGGGAGTGAATGGGATAAGCGCGCTTGATTGATGGTACAAGTACCCTTCAGCATTCTTATGGTCTTGTGAGAGAACCTCGAGCGCCTCGGCTAAGGACTCTGAAATCATTAGGTCTGACATGGTGAAGTTGAAGCAGAAATTTAAAGTTGGGATCGTAGCCACTTGGCCCGGATACGTGGTAGGGGCTGTGATCGATTCATCTCGTAAATAGGATAAGATTCGGCAATCGTATTGATCCCTGGGAAGCGCGCGAATGACGGACAGTACGTAGTTGATCACTCCGTGGGAAAAAGGTCCATGGACGCTCTCGGGAATATACTTTGCGTTGATGACGAAGATAATCAGGCGTTTCATAGCGCTAAGATTCTTTCGGATAAAGCAGCTTTCCAGATCTCTAAACGAAGTTTCAATAGATAGCCATAGAACTGAGGGAGAAAGAGAAAGTCGGCAGGGCGTGTTAGGCGAGTGTTGAGCAATAAGAGCGGAGGAAAAATGAGCATGGCGAGATATTTGGGGTGGAGAATAGGACCCAATTGGTAAAAGAAGGATTGATGGTCCTTATAGAAATAGACATCTTTGGCGTAGCGTCTCGCATTCTCGGCCAAAGACGCCCAGTCCCAGAGTTGGGCATGGTGGGTGACGATCATTTTATCGTTGTAGGCGGTGGCTCCTAAAGATCGGATTCTCCAGCCAAGGTCGCTATCCTCTCGGCCATTCTGATATCGGTTCTCGTTGAATCCGTTGAGACGTCTGACGGCATCGGTTCGGTACGCCACATTTCCCGTGCAAAATTGCGATCCAGCGGCCCACAGATGAGCGGTATCGTTGCGTAGGCAGAACATCTGGATTGGCAGACGGTGCCTAAGGGTGGGGTTATCCTCGCCGTATCGGATTCGACCCTCGACCCCAAGAATTTCGGGGGAGGCCAGCGACGCCAACCCTTCCGAAATCCAATTGGGTTCCACTTCACAGTCGGCATCGGTAAAAAAAAGAATAGGTCCTTGGGCTTCTTGGATCCCAAGGTTGCGGCTGTGGGCTGGGCCCATGCGGCGATGCGTTTGTAGGATTCGAAGTCTTGGATCTGAGAACTCATTGAGAACCGACTGGGTTGAATCGTCGCTTGCATCATTCACGGCGATGACCTCGATCAAGCCCTCAAGACTCATCAGGATCGAATGAATCGTCTTTTGAATCGAGTGGGCGCCGTTATGTACGGCAATGATGACGGACGCTTTTACCATTAACGGGGCATCCTATTGGCTGAGGGGCGCTCTGACAACCTTCGGCCTGGTTCCGGCTGGTTGACTTTTTACCAGGGCTTAAGTGTTAATAGGGCCTTATTTGAAGGGTAGTATCGGTTGCAGGTTAGTTTAGTGATTCCTATCTATAATGAGGCTAGGCACCTCGAAGAGTTCTTTAAGTTGCTATTGGCGACTGCCTTTGAGTTTGAGGCTGAGTTTGTCGTCGTGGATGATTGTTCTAGGGATGATAGTTGGGCGATTGTAGAAAAAGTTGTTCGAGCTAACCCAGACCGAAACATTTTGACCCATCGTAATGAAACCAATCTGGGTAAGGGGGCATCGCTCCGTGTTGGCATTGCGATGGCGACAGCTGAAGTGATTGCGGTTCAGGACGCAGATTTTGAGTATGACCCGCTGGACTTGAATCGACTGGTTCGCCCTATTGTCGAGGGGAAGGCGGATGTGGTCTTCGGCAGTCGATTTCATTCCTCGTCCCCCCAGGTGCACCGGACTTTTCATTTTCTGATCAATCGATTTCTGACTCTGGTATCCAATGTGATGAGTGGGCTATTTCTGACCGATATGGAAACCTGTTATAAAGTGTTTAGGTCAGAAATTATTAAGCCCTTGGCGGCAGGGTTTATTTCAAACCGGTTTGGATTTGAACCTGAAGTTACGGCCGCGGTGAGCAAACTAAAGATTCGTCTGCATGAGTACCCGGTCTCCTATTTTCCTAGAAGCTATCTCGAGGGGAAGAAGATTTCATGGAAAGATGGCTTTTCAGCGCTCTGGTATATTATGAAATGTAATCTCATGCCCCTTTCTCCCGAGGTTCTCTCAAGGATTCCCGAGCGGTTTCAGGTCAGAAGGCGCTTGATTGCGAAATCTCAGTATGAGGCATCTTAAACTCGCATTGGCGGTTGGTGCTCTTGTCGTCGTCGCATTTGCCTACCGATATGCTTTCTGGGAAAACGCCGACGCACTTAACTCCGATCACGCCGTGGTTGGGTTACAGGCGGTAAAAATATTTCAGGGTGAATGGTCCATGTTTCTCTGGGGAGTTGGTTACCAGGCGTCATTCGAGCCCTTATTAGCTGGGGTCGCCTTTAAGTTATTTGGATATGGCTATCAGTCTCTGATGGGAGTGGCCTTTTTGGGATTCACTCTAGTCATCGCTCTAGTGTGCTTGACCCTTAGCCGTCACGTCGGTATTTGGGTAGCCTTTCTGACAACTTTACCCATTGTCCTAACGACTTATTCAGTGAGCAACGTTACCTTATACCCGCCCAGAATATGGTGCCTCTCGGCTGTTTTTGCTGGGGTTTGGGCCCTAGACCGAGTGCCGATGAGTCGTTGCCCAAGGCTCAGTCTGTTTGCCGGCGTCATTCTGGTCTTCTTCTCTCTGTATATTGATTTTTATTCCATCCAATTTCTTCCCGCGGCTCTCATTCTCGCTGGGTTATCGTTGCGAGCGATGGTAGCGACGGATATTCGAAACTCAGCCAAGAAAGTCCTAGTTTCTGCGGTTCTCCTTGGGGGAAGTTTTCTTCTGCTCACTCGTTTCATGGGCCCGACGGGAGGAGTCCCGCTTGCTTTTTCTCCGAAGACGTTTCTTCACAATATTCCACTTCTTCTAAACACCTGCTGGCCAACTCTGTTTGCAGTCCCATCCATTGAGGCCTGGCCCGCGTCTTTTAAATTATTGCATCTGGTTGCGATCGTGCTTTATGTGGCGGCCAACGGGCTCAGTGGTTGGGTCGTTTTTCAAGGTCGTTCTTCGGATTCCGCTCGCCGCCTCGGTGTCTTTGGTTTAGTTGCCACCGCAACGTCGCTATGTGGATTTCTCGGCTCAAGCATGTCATCGGATAGCCACTCCGCCCGCTACCTTGCGGTGATGATTTGGTCATTTCCTTTTGTCCTCGTCCCACTGGCCTACCGAATCAATCAGAAGGTATACAGCGGGTTGATGGTTCTGTACCTCGTCCCTATGATGGCCGCGGGTTGGCTCAGCGCTAGCGCGGCAATCCCCCATCTGGGAAATGAAGGCGAAGTTAGAGATTATCTAAGATCCGAAGGGGTGCGTTACGCTAAGGCGCCTTATTGGTTATCCTACCGTCTCAGTTTTCTTTTTGAAGAAAACCCAACGGTGATTCCTGTTAACGAGTGGGAGGATAGGTATTTTCCTTACCGTCATGCCGCTAACCAAGAAAAACGAATGGCCGAAATCACGCATTCCGAAATGGCTGGGCGATCCCTTCAGGATATTTTGAAAGAGTGCGAGGTGTTGCACAGAAACTGTGAAACCAAAAGGATCGGCAAATTTATGATTGTGATTTACCCGCAAACGCCTTCCCTTTAGAGATGTTTCTCAGGATTAGAAATCCAAAGCCCAATGCCATCCAGAGTAGTCGCGAAATACTGGAGGCGTTGCCATGAAGAGCCGCGTGCTCCAGATAATAGGGCCACAGAGGCGTGAGCGGTGGGGCAATATTGGTGGCAAAAGCGAGCGCCGTAAAAACCACTGATGCCGCGATGGACGCCTTTGTCACTGTTTTGAGCCAACTCGGAAAACGAGGTAATGCCAAACCGAGATAAATCGCCATGCTAGGGACAATCGCGCAGAGATAACGTGGCCCTGGAGTGAGTCCCCCATGCCAACCTCCGAACGAAGCGTTCATCCACAGAAGAAGACCCAAGCCAATCGACAGTGTCAGAGCGTAGGGTCTTTTAATCCAAGCGCAACTAACGACCGCGATGAATACCCAGCTCTGAGTGGGGAGAAGTCCACGGTCTTCGCCGATAAGAAGCCGAATAAGAACGCCAATATCCGGCATGAGTGTGAGAATGCCCCACAGATTGGGGCCTTTGCCTGCAACATCCACAAAGATTGGGTTCTGATACTGGTTTGCAATACTGAAAATACTTCCGAAGGCCGCGTGATGGTACCATGCCCAGAGAACTCCGGGAATCAAGCCTCCGAGTAGAAACGTAAGCACCCTTTCCTTGGGTTCATGGAAAACTAAGGCACTTACAATCGTAACGAGAACGAGCGAGAACCCATAATCACAGAGTAATGCCGAGCCCGCGCAAAATCCCGCGATCCAAAATCTTCGATGAAGCAGTGAAAGGTACATCGCAAGGCAGAAGACTGCCGTAAGGCCATGGCCGTAGTAGGTGTTCATCATCAAGGCGGCGGTATTGCCAAAAAGACAAATCGCCATCACCCACTGTCGATGGATAAGCGATACTCCCGAATCCATCAGATAATTTGCGGCGACAAGACAGAGCAGTAGAAACGGAATGACCTGAAAAATAAAAGAAAGCAGCTTTAATCGTCGGGCCTTGTATCTCAATCGGTTTTGATCACGTTCTTCTTGGGTGCCCAGCGAGTCTACAGCGAGTTTATCAATGGCCCAGAATATCGGCAGAGCCAATAACATGGGGCCCGGAGCTTTATTAGAATAGTAGTGCCCATCCGGCGTTCTTGACCAGTCATCCGTTAAGGGTGCGTAGCGGTCAATGCGAAACGAGTGGTCCTCCACCATGCCCAGTAGCGCAAAATATCGTGAATCCGCATTGGTGCCAGCGCTCAGATGACAGAGTAATTGGACCGATAACGCGAATAAAACCCAGGGCAAAACTCCAGCTCTAACGAAAAACTGGGAGGTTGGCCTAGCGACTAACATGCGTTGTGATCCAACCAGTTTCTAATTGATCGGGGAATAAATATTCAATGGATTGAAATTCTGGTCGTTCATTTGGTGGCGGGTTGGGGGCATAGAGTTTAGCGAGGGCTTTCGAAGCGCTGGGGCAGCATTGGCGATTGTAGACGGAGCTTGAGATTTGTTTTCCAGAAAGGGAGCTAGCGACTGCTATTTGATTCGCCAGTGTGGCTCCGTAATGGCCGACCCGATCGCCTCCGTTTCTGTGAACGGTGAAAACAAATAATCCGAGTAAGATGACCAAGCTTCCAAGATGGAGATTAAACAGAAGCGTTCTGCCAGCTTTGAGTCGATGGTCGTAGGCTTTCCACAACATGAGGAAATAAATGCCCCAGGTTGCGTTCAAGTAATGGGGGTGGTGTCCAATTCTCATCACAAGATAAAGAAACCCACTTGTGATCATGACGCCGAGTAACCCAGTGGTAATTCTCCCCCAAACCAAATTTATCTTTCGAGATCGAAAGGATTCAATAAGCATCGGATAGAAGAGAAGCGATCCTAACGTGCTAACTAAAATCCCTATTCCTACTACCCAGTTCAGTGCCGACGGCGATTTGAGAGAAAGTTGAGGATAAAAATATTCGAAGAACCCCGGGTACGCAAAAAAACGAAACCCAAATAGGCTGCCTAGCAGAGCTCCCCCAACATCGATACGACCATGCGAACTCGACGGCGTCGAATGCGCAAGTTCCCAGAGGTAGGGGATCGCAAGGCTCAGCGGTAAGAGCAGTGATATGAGTGACGACTTCCATTGCTCGATAATCCATTTCCGGGATGCGATCAGACTTATGCCGAGAAGCGGGATGAAAAGCATCGCGGACATAAGATGAACTTGGGCCATGAGGGAAGCCATCAGCAGTAGCCAGCCCAGAGACTTTCGGGACGGTTGAAAACTAAAGCGAACGAAGTGGAGTAGGAAAACGGAGGAGAGTGGGACGAGAAAGCAATTATCCCAGGGAAGACGAGCGTAGAAAAACAGAAATGGAGAGGCGAGAACCAGAAGCATCGGTCTGCGATCAAGTTTGAGAAGGCTACCAATCTGATAAAAAGAATAAAAAACAATCGCCAACGTCAGTAAAATCTTGATCTCAACAACCCACACGAGGTCATGGGTAATGAATAATAGGATCTGGTAAATCCACGTGGCGACAGGCCCGTATTGGATCCCCACAGACCCTTGCAGGCCGACTGATGGAATGGTTCTGGCTTCGTTAGCGTTGAGTGCTCGCAGAATAAGTTGGCCTTCGTCATTTAGAAAAGGGGCATCGCCCGGATAGATGAGCGTTAGGGCAAAGAGAAACGCGACGCTAAGAAAATATGGCAAGTTTCGATTCATTCGAATAACCCTATTGGAAGTTGAGATGATTCTCAAGCGGAAGGAGATTGCAGTGATTGTGTTGACCGTTAAGATCCGAAGCAAAAAAGACAAGATTGATCAGACGAGAGCTTTGCTCAAGAGCTTTGTCGCGCCATCGCAGGCCGAGAAGGGATGTGTGCAGTATGAGCTCTTTGAAGGGGCGAAGGACTCGCAGATTTTTTATTTCTTCGAAAAATGGGAGAGCCAAGCGGCCTTCGAACTTCACTCCCAGCAGCCATTTCTTAAGAAGTTTCGTGAGTTGTATGGGGAACTGCTAGAACAGCCTAACGAGTTGCTGCCGCTTCGTGTCGTGGGATAATGCCTTCACTGAAGCTGCGATAGCATCGCGATTAGATTTGGGTCTATCGTCGATCCCGAGCCCCCACAAGTCTGGGCTTTAATCTTTGCGATGAGCTGTGATGCCTGTTGTTGCGCCGCCTGTCTGGATTGTTGGGCAACTGCGGTATCATAAAGTTGGTTCATCTGCCCCATCTGCATCAGATAATCAATGAGCATCGTCTGCTGGAAGCATTGGCTGATCTGGCACAGGCCTCGGTCATAAGCGGCTTTGGCTTTAACGTAGGGGTCTCGTCGTGCGGGCGCAGCGGCTACGACTCTCTTAGTGCACTGAGAGAGTAAGTGCGCCTTAATAACGAGTTGCATGATGGAGGATAGTTGACCATCTCTGGCCGAACCCAGGACTGCTGGAGGGACGATGAGTGCGCCACCCGCCGATTGCTGAAGATCGGGGAGGGTTCTAATATACTGTTGGACGCTTGAGGGAACGGGCGCGCTCGAGGGAGTCTCTGCGAACATACCTTGAGGCGTCGCTAATGAAATCAGTGCTAGGGCGCTTACCGAAATTCCCCGAAGTGATTGAATCATCGTATTCATGGTGGTCCTCATTGCAATCCCAACATTCTGGTTTTAATGAGTTGGGCGTAATTCGAAGGAAGTTGTCGGGCCATTTGGTCCATGGCTGGGCTCAACATAAAAAGCGCGATTCGATAACATTGGCCAGCTTCTTTCATCGCCTCGACATATTTCTCAGGGATAAAACTTTTGCTCGAAGTGAGAACGGCTTGGGATTGTTTTACGCCGCTTTTGTAGATAAGCGCGGCTGCGGCTCGTGGAGAATCCGTAAATTTGCTGGAATAGCCTTGGCTAGTCATTGTGGCGTTGCCGTCTGCCGTAACGTTAAGCACGCCCTTGGTTGGTTCGTAACCTTCTGCAATCAGTCGAACCAATTTACCTGTCCCCAGCGGATAGGCATAACCTGGGTTCTGAGTGTCACTTCGGCTTGAGGAGCCCGAGGACTGAAACCCGCCTTGGAATTCACCACGGATTCTAAACTGCCCAACCGTGCGATTATTGGTACCGCCTGTTGAAGCTGTCCAGTCACCGATCATGGGCTCACCAGGTTGCGGTGCGAGTGAGGAAATCTTTGCCGAACAGTGTTGCATCAATGCCTGTAGGAATAGCGATTTGAGTTGGGCTAACTGCTGAATCTGAGCGGAAGATAATTGCGTTGAGCCCTGAGCCTTTAAAATTTCTTCAAGTTGGGCCTGCATGGCACTCGACATCTCCAAGCTCTCGGCTTGGGGGTTGGTTGTTTCAAGCGATTTTGAGAGGCTGTTTAAGCCAGAGGCTTCGGTGGCGTTGAGCGAGCCACTTGATCCGATAGCGGATAAATCGGTTTTAAATGAGTTGCTGTAGGGATTGTTTGGATTCGATAACTCCGGGTCCTGATTTGTATCGCTGGACGCCGATGTCTCTAAAGCCTTGGACGAACATCCCGTCACCACCACGAGCATCGTAATGATCGATAACATTCGAACAGTATTTTTAATTCCCATGTTGCGACTCCAGTTGTCTCTCAAAGATGACTTAAAATCTCTTAACAAGAGAAATTGCAAACCGCGTGCCGATCCGTGCCGTGCCTAGCGGCCAATCCGTCATTGCCTAATCAAAGTGTCATGGAGGTTTTAAGTTGGGAAAGTGTTGTCGTATTCCTAGATGAATACAGTCGTTTATCGAAGCCCGACCAGGAAAACGACAGTCGACTGGTATCTAGTGGCTGCCGAAATAGGGCGCGTTCTGAGTTTAGTAACGGTACGTACCGTATCCATATCCGCCGCCGTAAACGGAGCCGTAGTAAGGGTTTACGCTATTCATATAAGAAGGCACGCCGTAGGTCGTTCCGTAACCAGGGAAATATGAGCCATAGCCATAACCATAGCCAGTGCCGTAGCTTGGGTAGGAGCCGTAGCCATAGCCAGTGCCGTAGCTGGGGTAAGAGCCATATCCAGAGCCGTAGCTTGGGTAGGAGCCGTAGCCATAGCCAGTGCTGTAGCTGGGGTAAGAGCCATATCCAGAGCCATAGCTTGGGTAAGAGCCGTAGCCATATCCCGAGCCGTAGCCAGAGCTGTAATTTGAATAATAGTATGGGTTGGTCGAGGCCGATACGGCGTTAGTTGCAACGGGGCGCCCGGAACTTGAAAGGACGCTTGCCACTCCGTGGGATCGCGCTGAAACAACTGATCGCGATCGAAGACTAGTTACGTTTTCGGCTTTTAAACTCAAACAAGAAAGGGCGACAACAATCGATAAAATTTGAATCACGCAATACCTCACGAACATCAGGACGTCCACCTCGACGCCAGAAGAGCAGAAGAAATCTCCTACTGAGAGGGCTTAAAGCATTCTTCACACCAATTGCTGAAGTGAATGATTCCGAAGAGTTATTTTTTGAAAAATACTTTTCAGGACAAATATTGTTGGTCAGTTGTTAGGAATCTGACACTCGCACGGCTCTCTATCTTTTTAGTGCATCTACTTGATTACACGATGAGACGTAACGGGAGTTAAGGTAGCCACAGACCTGCATGATCTTGAGCCTGAAGTACCACATATTCTTGTAGCCATAGGCTC
>Ga0105164_10000669_pt1 | contig 23154 bp, 25 predicted proteins | sample VDWuncwatermetaG_FD_89674 | JGI IMG/M metagenome (GOLD analysis project Ga0105164, IMG submission 89674) | Wastewater microbial communities from Netherlands to study Microbial Dark Matter (Phase II) - VDW unchlorinated drinking water | ecosystem: Environmental > Aquatic > Freshwater > Drinking...
GAATTGTAATTCTTACTTTAGTTTCTGGGTTATACCAGATTTCATGACTACCTTTTGTTTGTCTATCAAACTTAAATCCTGATCTTCTAAACTTAGAAACAATTTCTTTATATTTAAAGCCAGATAATCTTCCCACTTTTAAAATCCAATTGCTAATTTAAACTGCATATTATTTTGTACTTTTTGCAAGTTTGAGGGGAGGGGATCATTATGTTCAATGTGTGACTCAATAATTTCTTTTGCAACATCTTGTGCAATTTCAAGAGTTTCAGCAACAGTTCTACCTTGAGCAATTAAACCTGGCAAGTCATCACTTGTTGCAAGAAACTGACCTTCAGCAAGTTCTTCTATTTTTAGATTTATTGCATATTCATTAATTGCCATAATAAATTCTCCAATAATTCATTTATACCACAAATCATATAAAACCTTATTAACAGTTCAAATCTCTTGATAGATATAGTCTTATTTTGTTGTTTTAAGCTGAGCTGCTAATGAATTTTGGCTTTTACATCTTCCAAAGATAATGATTTGCTCTTTTTAGCTTTATTGACTTCTTTTTCAATATATTGAAGTACTGGTTTGCTTTGCCAAAATTCTACATCTGAGACAAACTTTAAAGATTCAAAATTAATGGGTGGTTTAGGCATTTATTTATTTTAGATTATAGGGAGTGATATAGAATCAGGATTGTTTTTAGTCGTCACGTGCAATATTGGATCTGATTGTTCATTTATTAACTTTCCTTCTGACTCAAACATTGTTTTAAGCAATCCTTTTTCTTCTTTCATTACGATTCTTGTTTTATTACCCAGCATCTTAACTTCACCAACATGCACTTTATCTGTTCCCACCTCAAAATGTTTCAAAGGGACAGAATAACTTCTTCTTGTACTATCAAAAGATATTTCAATTTTAACTAATGGAATAAATCCTTTCACGATCCAAGCCGATGATAGGAATTACTACGGTTTCAAGTTTCAGGTTGCAAGTTTTAAGGAGAACCTAATTTTTGAAGGTTCTACTGTTCTCCCTTGAAACTTTTATCTTGCAACTTGTAACTAACGTAGCCGATGATAGGAATTGAACCTACGACCAACTGCTTACGAAGCAGCTGCTCTACCCCTGAGCTACATCGGCAAATTATCTTTGTCATTCCCAACTTGATTGGGAATCCAGACATATCTATTTTACTGGATTCCCGCTTTCGCGGGAATGACATAACTAAACTAAAAATTCTGACATTCTATTCTTGATATCTTGAAATACGTCCTGAGGTTCTTTAGTAGCATCGATTTCTATAAAATTGTATTCTTTGGACATAATATCTAATTCATTAATCATTTTCTCCTGGTAATTAACAAAGCTCTCATAAAGATCTGTTCCTAATCTTAAGTCCATTCCAGACTCCCAGTAATTAAATCCTTTACCTGCTAAAACCCTAGGTATTAAATCTTTAACTCCAATTTTTAGATAAAAAACAATGTCAGGCTTCAGTGCAATACTATAGATTTCTTTTAGCCACTCTCTATCTACTCCACGAACTTTAGATCTAGCTATTAATGAATAAATATATCTGTCATTTAAAACAATAAATCCTGCTTTCAAAGCTGGAAGGATTTGTTTCTCAAATCTATCAGCAAAATCCGTAGCATAAAATAATCCTAAAGTAACTGACCCTAAGGTATTCCCCTCTTTAGCCATTTTTATACCTTTACCGGCTAACTCTGATCTGGCTGCACCTGTATCTACTACTGCATGTCCTTGACCTTCAAGCCATGATTTAAGCATAGTAGCTTGAGTGGTTCTACCTACACCATCAGTACCTTCAATAACAATTAACTTGCCTGGATAAGTTTTACCTTCAGTTTTATAAGAATGTAATCCGTAAAAATCTAGCTTAGTCATATCAATAGGATATCAAATTATTTGTACAAGAACAAATTGTCAATTCCTAATATGATTTTCTCCTAAACGCTCCATGCTAAACGCTATTAAACATCTGCTATATTTTAAATATGCTAAGTCAGCTATTAATAAGAAGAAAAGAGCTTGGAAAAATAAAGATAGGAAGGGGGGATTCTCTTACTTTAACCTGTGACAAGGTTACTCAAACTCCAAGAGTCTTTAAAACATCACGGATTCAAGAAGCCATTGATAATATTTCTTTATTAGATATAGAAGAAAAGAAATTACCTGAATTGATTATAAAAGCAATTGAGTTTACTTTAAAAGATTTTTTTCTTTACATGCATCAAACAGGACTTTATAATAGACAGTTTAAATTCTGGCAAGCAATAGCAAGAATTTCACAGGTTACTGTTTACAAACTCCAAAAAGGGATTATAAATAAAAGGGATCTTAATGTTTACATGCTTGATTTTTGTATTGACCCGAAATTTACTTCAATAAGGGTAATAGTTAATGAAAATAATGAAGATAGTGCTTCATTTAGGGAATTCAAAGCTTTTTTAGACAAGTCTTTAATTCTCAATTTTGGAAAATTAAAAGGAATCCTCTATTTTACAAATTCCCAAGTAGATGATTATTTTATAATGAAGCTCCAAAATATGACAAATGCCTCAGATCCTATATCAAAATATGAATCAGAGCTTTCAGATACTAAAGAAGTAAGGTTAAACGTGGTTTTATTTAAAAAAGACTTGGAGATCTATAAATTCGAACATATCTATCCTTGCTTAAGAAGTAAAGAGCTTATTTAATGAAACCAGGAGATTTAAATGAATGATTTTGAATTAATACCAGCCATTGATATTCTTGGTGGTAAATGCGTAAGGCTAACACAGGGTGATTATGAAAAAGTAGAGAACTTTTCAGATAACCCTATTGACGTAGCAAAAAAGTGGATTGATTGTGGGGTAAACAGATTGCATCTGGTTGATCTCGATGGTGCTAAGGATGGATTTCCTGTAAACAAAGATGTAATTATTAAGATTTCAAAAAGTATAAATGCAAAAGTCGAGGTTGGAGGTGGGATCAGAACACTTGAATCAATAAAAGAATACATAAATGAAGGGATTAGTTACATTATTTTAGGTACTAAAGCATTTCAAGACAAATCTTTTCTTGATAATTCAATAAATGAGTTTGGAAGCAAAATTATTGTAGGTTTAGACCTTAAAAACAATAAAGTTGCTCTCTCAGGATGGAAAGATGATATTGCAATGGATTTGAATACTTTAAAAGAGTATCTTTCAGGTGTAAGCGAGGTGATTTATACGGATATATCTAAGGATGGGATGTTAAGCGGACCTAACTTCAAGTCAGTTGCAGAGATTTCAAACACCCTAAAATCTAAAATTATTGTTTCAGGTGGGATTGCAAGCATTGAAAACATATCAGAATTAATAAGTATGAAGAAGAAAAAACATTCAAATATTTCAGGAGTTATATTAGGAAAATCTCTTTATAAAGGAACGATTGAGCTGAAATCTGCTGTTGAACTTGTAAAAAAAGAACTCAGTTTAAACTCTTAAGTAAGAAAATATAAGCTTCTTTGCAACAATATTTTTGATCTCGCGTCTTTATTTTTGTTCAAGTTATTAATTACCTAACGTTATTTTTTTTAAAACATTAATTGAATAAATAAAAAGAAAATGTTATTTTGATAATAAGGTCGGGTATACTTAACTGGGAAATAAAAAGAGGAAATAAAAACATAAAGATTGTTTCCTAAAGATAAAAAAAGCAAAACGAGTTTAATGTTCATAAAAGAGCAAAAACAAAACAAAACAAACATTCTTGACAAACGCAGTCATAATGCACAGTTCACAGTAGTACCTACCTCTATTTTCACATTACAAACTTGGGCCAGATTAAATTTTCAAAGAATTGGTTTTATCAAATAAGATAAAAATTGTTTAGAAAAAAAAGAAAGGAGAAAATCATGGCAGCTAAAAAGAAAGCAACAAAAAAGAAAGCAGCACCTAAGAAAACAGCAAAAAAGAAGAAGAAATAGTCCGTACTGCTTGACTTAACTTCAGCCAAGATAGTTTTTCAACTATCTTGGCTGAAGTGCTTTTATAGAAGGTATAATTTAGGCTATGGATTAGGGGAAGCCTCATAAGGAATAAGAAAATGTCTCAAATCATAATGCTCTTAATAACAATTGTTCAGGCTTATACATTCGTTATGTTCATCTGGGTTCTTCTTTCCTGGATTCCTGAGTTTACTCGCTCAAAGTTCTATGGATTTCTAGACAGTATATGCTTGCCATTTCTTGAACCATTCAGAAAAATAATTCCACCTATTAATGGAATAGATATTTCTCCAATTCTTGCATTTTTTGCTTTACAATTAATCACTAATTTACTTGGATACTTAGTTAGATAATGGTATATCTTTTATTACTTTTCATTACTGTAATTGCTTCAATTAGTATGGGAAAGCCCATATTAAATATTCTTAAGCTGCTTAATGCAAAGCAAACTATAAGAGAAGACGGTCCTGCACATCACATTACAAACAAAACAAAAACTCCCACAATGGGGGGTATTATATTTTTACTTCCAATTTTCCTTATAAATCTTATTGGATTATATACAATTCAATCTTTTCGAAGTAAAGAACTAATTACGGTACTTCTTGTGACTTTTATACTTGCAATACTTGGGTTTAGTGATGATTTTCAAAAAGTATTAAAGAAAACAAATAAGGGAGTAAGTGGATGGATTAAACTGTTCATACAGTTTATCATTGCTCTTGCCCTCTTCCTTATATATAAGGAAGAGAATAATTTACTTTATTTAGCCTGGTTGTTTTTTATCATTGCTGGCGCTAGTAATTCTTATAACTTAACTGATGGGCTAGATGGGCTTCTTGGGAGTATAAGCATTGTTAGTTTTTTAGGGTTTACGGTATTACTTGCTTCAATTGGAAAAACTGAATTAGTAATATTTTCTATTACATTCATTGGAGCTTTAATTGGTTTTCTCTACTACAACTGGCATCCAGCAAAAGTATTCATGGGAGACACAGGAAGTTTAGCCATTGGTGGAGCATTAGGAGCGATGGCAATTGTTACTAAACATGAGTTATTTCTAATCCCTTTTGCAATCATTCCAATAATTGAAACATTGTCAGTAATTTTACAAGTACTAAGCTTTAAGCTTTCAAAGAAATTTCTTGGCAAAGATAAAAGAATCTTTAAAATGGCACCTTTACACCATCATTTTGAACTCTGTGGATGGAGTGAACTTTGTATAGTTAAGAGATTTACTATATTTCAGCTTATATTCACATTAAGTGGAATGTTTTTAATTTATTCAATGACAAGGTAGGGTTCTATGTCATTCCCAACTTGATTGCCCGCTCCGACTCGCGTCGAGCGAGGCGAGGGAATCCAGATCTAAAAGCTTTTAAGAAATTCCCTTGTTTCTGGATTCCCGCTTTCGCGGGAATGACATCAACCTATTTCATTTAAAAATGGAGGTGAAATGTCATCAATATGACGACCATGCTGTTCATTAGAAATGATGTCTATAAAATTATTAGTCAATAGGAACGATAGAATGGTTACTGTTTTGCGTCTGTTATACCCTAGCTGATTCGCTATTTCTCCAAGTGTCTTCTTACCATCTGCCACCTGTAAGAATTCCTGATCTGCCTGTGCAAGGTGTACCGTACCTTCTTCTTCTTGGGCAATCATTCTTGCAATTTCATCTTTTGATTTTGCCTTAAAGATAGTTCTTGGGTTAATGCCAATCTTACAGAGCTTACGCCATCTTTCATCGTATCGGATTCCAGTAATAATTAAATCTTCAGTAAGCCTTTTTATAGTTTTTGGTCTTTGAACTGGGTGTGAATAAAAAGCAAACTTTCCAGATATCCAAAGGAAGATTTCATAAATAGCATCTTCACCATCATATGTAAGTACATGAGCATCAATCACTTGACCATTTTCTATATACATCACTCCATACAATGCACCTTTCTTTACTTGAAGTATTCCATTTGAATTACACAAATTCAAAAATTTAAGTACAAGAGCAAGGCTAAAATCAGACAATTCCCCACTTAGGGAGGGTGATGTAAGTACTTGTTGAGTCTTGGTATCCATATTATTAATGGCCGAAAATGTTTTAAAATCACAAAAAGCAAGAATTCCCTTTTTTACTTACTTATAATTAATAAAAGATAGGGCTCTCTTGATATATCTGCCACAAAAGTTTTAAAATCAAACAGTCTAAAGAACGTAGTAAAGATAAGAAAAGTTAGGATCTTCCCAAAATAATGAGAAAAATATTAATTAGTGGCTATTTAGGTTATGGTAATTTTGGTGATGAAGCACTTTTACATGTCTTAATAAAAGACTTAGAAGAAACAGGTTTTAAAAAACAAAATATAACTGTAATTTCAGCAACACCAGAATATACTTCTCAATTATTTAATACAAATGCAGCAAATAGATGGAATTTTTTTGAAGTCCTAGGAGCAATCATTGATCATGATGCTACTGTTTTTATAGGTGGTTTATTTCAAGATAGAACTAGTTTTAAAAGTTTTCTTTATTACTATTTTCAACTTTTGACTTCTTTACTTTTTAAGAAAGAGGTTGTTTTTTATGGCTCAGGCTTTGGTCCATTTACAAGCAATACATCTAAAGGTTTATTATCAGATGCATTGAAAAACGTAAATTTGATCACTGTAAGAGATGAGACTTCGGCTAATGTAACAGGTTTAAGTCTTCTGGTTACTTGTGATCCAGTCTGGTCAATTGAACCTGATTATTCATTCCAAAATGAATTAATAAAAGTTAACTGGAAATTACCAATTCTTGGTGTTGCCCTAAGAAATGATAAAGCTCTAAGAAGACACCATATAGATAGCCTGGCAGAAAGACTTTCCAGAATAATTGCAAGTACTCAAGACTGGCAAATGGTTTTAATTCCATGCATGCATGAAGATATCCCAGTATTAGCTGAGCTCGAAAAAGCAATAACTAAAAGAGCACATCATCCAGGCAGATTGCTTTTTATTACAAACTTTAGTGGCTTTTCAATCCCACAACAAGCAGGGATTTTAAGTAGCTGTGATGTCATGGTTGGAATGAGATATCATTCATTATTAGTACCACTTGCCTCTGGTAAGCCTGTATTTGGTTTAATATATGATCAAAAAGTAAAATCTCTATTAGATTTTTCAGAACAAGTAGGAATTTCTTTTAAAGACGACATGGAAAAACCATGGAATTATTTTTGGCAAAACTTAGAACGGTCGACTGCTCTAGCAAAAGTTGCTCAAGAGAAAGCATTTCACTTACATAAGAGAAATATAGAGCTCTTAGAAATTCTTGCTCAAAAGAACTAACATTATGAGAAAAAGACTACTTAGCCAACCACTAGATACTTTGAATCTTACCCAGGCTACTTATTTTGCCAAGATGGCACTTTTAAATCCTAAGCAATTAAAAATTATTACTTTAAATCCTGAAATGATTGTTAATGCAGAGAAAAGTATAGAATTTCAGGCAGCACTTAATAATGCAAACTTAATAGTTGCTGATGGAACAGGAATTTCTTGGGCATTAAAATATTTATATCCTGGAGAATATGAAGATTTTGAAAGGGTTCCTGGAATTGAACTAGCTGAAAAAATAATATTATCAGCAAATGAATTGTCTAAAAAAATAGCTATTTATGGTGGAACGAAAGAAGTTCTTGAGAAAATAGCTACTGTGTTCACAGAAAAATATCCTAAAATTGACATAGTAAAAACCATTGACGGATTCAGTGAAAAAAGTGATTTAGAAATTGCAAAAGAGATTGCTTATGAATGTCCAAATATAATATTGGTTGCACTTGGAAGTCCGAAACAAGAGCTCTGGATAGAAAAGTATTCGTACCTGTTTCCTAAAAGTATAATGATTGGCGTGGGTGGAACTCTTGATGTATGGTCTGGAGAAAAAGAAAGAGCACCAGAGTGGATAAGAGATTTTCATCTAGAATGGTTATATAGAATTCTTAAAGAACCAAAAAGAATACCTAGGTTATTAAGCTCACATCCAAGGTTTGTTTATATGGTACTAAAACAACGCGTCATTGCGAGCCGAATGAAATGAGGCGTGGCAATCTCCAAAATGTTTTTTAAAAATCCACTTTCGAGATTGCTTCGTCCCCGCCTACATTTCATTTTCGGCGGGTCCTCGCAATGACGTAAAACTCTCTACACCCCATAATATGCTGGTTTTCTAAGACTTTCAAACTTCGTAGCTATAGATAAAAATGTCTTTGTAACAAAGATTGCTGAGAACATGGATACTAATACACCGATAGCTAGAGAAATGGCAAAGCCTCTGACAATTCCAGCTCCAAAAATCAAAAGAACAAAACATGCAATTAATGTGTTTACATTGCTGTCAAAGATACTAGTAAATGCTCTGTCAAAACCTGCATCAATAGAGTTAAAAAAGCTCTTTCCACTTCTTAGTTCTTCTTTTGTTCTTTCAAAGATAAGAATATTTGCATCAACTGCCATACCAATACTAAGTATGAAACCAGCTACACCAGCAAGTGTCAGCGTAACGGTATGTTCAAAAATAGCAATGGTTACAAGCGTATATAAAAGAAGAGCAAAACTTGCAATAAGTCCTGGAAGTCTATAAAAAGCAATCATAAATATAACAACAAGAATAATTCCATATAGTCCTGCTTTTAAACTCTTATCAATAGAATCCTGACCAAGAGAAGCACCAACTGATCTTTCCTGAATAATTTTCACTGGAGCAGGAAGTGCACCTGCATTTAACTGGACAGCTAAATCTTGTGCTTCTTCTGCTGAGAATCTTCCTTCTATTTGACCTTCACCACCTGTAATAGCTGAACGAACTGTCGGACTAGAAATAAGTTTTCCATCTAAGAAAATAGCTATGGGTTGTCCTACTAATCTCTCTGTAAGTTTTCCAAACTTTTCAACAGCTGGTCCTTTAAGTGAAAAAGCAATAAGCCAGTTTCCTGTTCCATCTGTAACAGCCTGTGCTTTTTTAAGATCACGTCCACCTATACCGCTAGGAATCCAGATATATTCATCTGCCATGCTTAGATCTACTTTTGCACCTAGTTTTCCTTTAATTAATCTAGCAGGTTCTTTAAACTCCAAGAAAGCTGTTTTTAAAAGTCTTCTTTTTACCATCTCTGGATCTTCACCAGGTATTTCTACTAGGATTCTATCTTTTCCTACTTGTTGAACAATAGCTTCAGTGGTACCTGATGCATTTACTCTATTTTCAAAAACCTTAATTAACCCTTTTATGGTTTCAGGAGTAATTTCTTTTACCCCTTCTCCTGGATATGCTTGGAATGTAAGCTGAGCGCCGCCGACTAAATCAAGACCTAACATTATCTGTGTAGTAACAGTAGCAAATGAATTTTGAAAAACTATACTGGATCCTTTAATTTGTTTATCAATTACTTTAATATCAAGATCACTTAAAACATTATCTTTTTTTAATTGAGCTACGGGATCATTAATATCTTTCGTCAAGCTAGCAACTTTCTGAGAAGCTATGTTTTCTTTTTCAATTCTTGCTTGAGCTAGAGTTTGCTCTAGAGTTTTATATCTCTTAAATGAATCGGTAAAATAAAAAGTGAAAAGTGAGGAAAGAGAAAATACAAATGTAGCTATAACTATAAATAAACGTGTGTTTTTTCTAATGAATTCCATAAGAATTACATTGTAACTTATAGATAAAAGAACTCATTGGTATTGCTATAATATCTGTCTACATAATTAATTGTAAAATATAAATATGTCAAACAAAACCACATTAATTGCCCCTTCTATACTTTCAGCAGATTTTTCTGATTTAAAAAATGAAATTAAAAAAGTAGAAGAAGCAGGAGCAGATTGGATCCATGTAGATGTAATGGACGGTTCTTTTGTACCGAATATTACTATCGGTGCCCCAGTGGTTAAATGTATTAGAAACTGTACTAAACTTCCTCTGGATGTGCACCTAATGATAGTAGATCCAGACAAACACTTAGAAGATTTTGCAAAGGCCGGGTCAGATATTATTACTGTACATGCTGAGGCTTGTACACACCTTCACAGAACAATTAGTAAGATAAAAGAGTTAGGCTGCAAAGCAGGAGTTTCATTTAACCCGCATACACCAGTAGATTCTCTTAAATATGTTTTAGAGCTAGTAGATCTTGTTTTAATAATGACTGTTAATCCAGGCTTTGGTGGACAATCATTTATAAAGTCAGTGGTTCCTAAAATCTCAGAAGTAAAGAAAATGTTTAGTGATGCCAACCTTTCAAATAAATTTATAGAAGTGGATGGCGGAATAAACTCTAAAACAGCATCTATCGTTAAACAAGCTGGTGCTAACGTTTTGGTAGCTGGAAATGCTATTTATAGTCTCAAGAACCAAAATGAGATGAAAGAAACAATCTCTCTTATGAAAGCTTAGTTTTCTTTAATTTTGAAAATCTATTTTCAAGTTCACTCCAACTAACAGTTACACTCCCACCTTTAGATTCATATTGCTTCTGAAAGTTCATAAGAAGATCAAGACAAGCATGATCTATGTATGTAAGATTCTCAAAAGAAATAAAAATATCTTTTTGGTTAGAAATTTTCTCAAATTCATCAGCAAGTATTGGAAGATTTACAAACGTAGCACAGCCGTGGATAAACACTAATATCTTTTTATCATTTGGCATTTCTTGAACATCTATTTTTATATATGAGAAGTTATAAAGTAGTTTTAAAAGAGATAAAACTATACCAACGATTATTCCCTCTAGCAAGCTGTCAAAAACTATTACAAAAATTGTTGCCAAACAAATCAAAAGTTCACTTTTACCGAATTTCACCAAGTCTTTTATTGCTTTTACATTAATGAGTTTATATCCAGTGTAAACAAGCACTGCCCCTAAACTTGCTGTGGGTATTTTCTCCAAGAAGTGAGGAAAGAAAGATATAAACATTAAAATCCATATGCCATGAATTATGGCTGACATTCTTGTTTTAGCACCTGCATTTACATTTGCTGAACTTCTAACAATTACACCTGTTATAGGTAGTGCACCTAAAAGTCCACATAGAGAATTTCCAATTCCCTGAGCTATTATTTCTTTATTATGATCTGTTTTATATTTTGTTTGCATTTGATCTACAGCTACAGCTGAAAGTAAAGTTTCAGCACTAGCTATAAAAGAAATAGTCATTGACTCCACTAAAACTTCCCAATCAAGCAAACATTTAAAACTCTCTAGTGATGGTAGTTTTATTAAAGTTATAAAGTTATCGGGTACAGTAATATGTTTTACAGGTAAATTAAAAAAATCACTAACTATTACTGAAACTATAACTCCGATCAAAGCTGATGGAATAATTCTTAATTCTTTGGGAGCAATTTTCCAAACCATCATTATAACAATCGTCAAGATCCCTATTACTGCTGCAATATGATGGTTTGTATCTGTACTATATGTTATTCCTTTAATAATTGCACTTGGCAAAGATAAAATATTATCCACTGCATGACTTCTAGGTATATCATCAACCATTACGTGGAATTGATTTGAAAATATAAGAACACCAATTCCAGAAAGCATCCCTGTAACTATGGCAGGAGATACCGCTCTAAACCATGGACCCAGCTTTAATACTCCAAATAAAATCTGTATTAGTCCACTAAAAAATATTATGGCTCCGAGACGCTCTAATCCATGTTCTTGTATTATTTCATAAACTATAGCTACAAGACCAGCAGCAGGTCCACTTACTAAAAGAGGGGATCCAGAAAAGAAACCTACAATAACTCCACCTATAATTCCTGAAATTAGCCCTGTTTCAGCAGATAGCCCTGAAGCCATAGCAATACCAAGACAAAGTGGAACAGCAACTAAAAAAACCACTATAGAAGCCAAAAAATCTTCCTTGAAATGTTCTTTAAAATAGTTTTTCTTAATCATATTCAATTTAAATTTAACATATTAGAATATTCTAATATGTTGAGACGTGCTAAAATGATTTATTATGAAAAATAAAAAACGTAATATTTTAAGCAAGAAAGAGGAACAAATAAATTCCATATCAGATTTATTTTCAATACTTTCAAGCCCTATAAGAATAAAAATTCTTTGGCTTTTAAAAAATGGTGGTGAATTAAATGTTCACAATATTCAGAAAGAACTAAAAGTAAGCCAATCAAGTGTTTCTCAGCATTTATCTGTTCTAAAAACACATAAACTCTTAATAGAAGAAAGAAAAGGCAAAGAAGTCTTTTACTCCCTTAAAGAATCTAAAAAACTTTCAAAAGTTTTAGCTAGCGCTATCCACTTAGTAAGTTATCAAATTGCAGCAAATAGCGAATTGCTATCTACATATACTGAACTAATGTCATATTGGGCATAATAAGGATTAATAAATGAAACAAACAAAACATAAATTAACTGAACTAAATAGCTTGAATAATATTCCCGAGAATTTAAAAAATACTCCTGTTGGGGATTTAATTAGATATCAAAATCTAGAAAATACTCCAAAAAAATATGAAAAAGCTGAACTTGTCATAGTAATGTGCATGGATAATAGAAAACAGTTAAATATTCCCAGCAAATTTGCATACATCTTAAGAACAGCTGGTGGAAGAATAACAGGAAATGAATTTAAACTTTCATTTGCAATTGGTTTTGGCGATGTAAAACATGTAGCAATCATCGGTCACACAAACTGTGGCATGGTAAATCTAACCAGCAAAAAAGATAAATTTATTGAAGGGCTTATGGAAAATGCAGGCTGGGATAAAGAAAAAGCAGAGAATCACTTTAACTCATTTGCTCCATTTTTTGAAATTGAAGATGAAGTAGATTTTGTAAGTAGTGAAAGTAAAAGACTAAAAGAAAAATATCCAAAAATTGAATTTGTCCCTTTCATTTATAAAGTTGAAGATAGTAAACTTTATTTAGTAGAGTGAGTCGTCACTTCCGTGAAACCCTATTATCCTTTTCTACCTTATCAGAGAGAGATTTTTTATAAATTTCTAGATTTTTAGCAACCTTAGAATCAAAAGTACTCACGATTTGTGCAGCAAGTATTCCAGCATTTATAGCTCCATCAAGAGCTACAGTAGCTACTGGGACACCCATAGGCATTTGAAGAATTGAAAGTATAGAATCCCAACCATCAAGAGAATTTGCAGATTTAACAGGAACTCCTATTACAGGTAAAATTGTAAGTGCTGCAATCATACCAGGTAAATGTGCTGCTCCTCCAGCTCCTGCAATAATTACTTTTAAGCCTCTTTCTCTTACTGATTCTGCATACTCAAAGAGTTTTTTTGGTGCTCTGTGGGCTGAAAGAATATTTAATTCATAACTAACACCTAATGATTCCAAGATCTCACTTGCACCAACCATTATTTTAAGGTCGGTTTTACTTCCCATTACTATTCCTACATATGGTGCTTTCATGATTTTCCCTTCTTGTATATTTTTACCATAAAAATCTTTTTTACTATGTTTAATATGCCATTCCAGGAAGAGTAGGCATATAAACATTATAAGATAAGAACAAGGACTATAAGGAACTATAGAGGACTATAAAGGACTATTGATATTGTCCTATATTGTCCTACATAGTCCTTTATGATCCTTTATGATCCTTCATGGTCCTTGTCCTATTGTCCTTGAATAAGTGAGTAACCAGCTTCACCATCAAAATTACAAAGGTTTTCTGTCTTAATAAAATCAAGTCCAGAAGCATTTATTTTTTCAAGTAATTTAACTATTTGAGTATGGTTAACCAATTTACCTTTTTCTTTAGATGTAAAACGGCATCTCCAGTGGTCTACACAAAATGTTTCAGAGAAACCTTCAGGCCAAACCTTTACACCACGATTTGTAATCATGGCTAGATTTAAATCCTCTGTAACATTTTTCTTCATTAATAGAGCTAAATCGTCTGGCTTTCCACCCTTCCAATCAAGAAAAACATCTACACCGACAAGTTCTTTCTTTGGTGATGTCCCGCGTAGAGGCGTTGCATGCAACGCCTCTACAGATGCCTTATTTACGCTAGAGCTATATTTGACAGCTTTTAGTTTTTCTGGTTTTTGTCCCAGTCCTTTTACTACAGCGTCAGCAAATTCTTTAGTACCTACTTTTTCTTTGCTTATGCCTTCCTGATAAACATCATATGTATGGATTCCATCTTCTATGGTTTTTAACCAGGCATTATGAACTCTTTCAGCTATATCACCTTGACCTATATGAACAAGCATCATAACTCCACCTAGTAATAATCCTGATGGATTTGCAAGGTTTTGATTAGCACGTCTAGGTGCTGAACCATGAATAGCTTCAAACATGGCACACTGATCACCGATGTTTGAAGAACCAGCTAAACCTACTGAACCAGCTATTTGTGCTGCAACATCTGAGAGTATATCTCCATAAAGATTTGGCATAACAATAACATCAAATGCTTCTGGTGTATCTGCTAATTTTGCAGCACCTATATCTACAATCCAATGTTCATTTACTATATCTGAATACTCTGCTGCAATTTCATCAAAAACTTTATGAAATAAACCATCTGTCATTTTCATAATGTTGTCTTTAGTGAAACATGTAACTTTTTTTCTATTGTTTTCTTTTGCATATTCAAATGCATAGCGAACAATTTTTTCACAACCAGGGCGTGAAATGAGTTTTAAAGTTTGAACCATGTCATTTGTTTGTCTATGTTCAATTCCTGAATATAAATCTTCTTCATTTTCACGAACAATTACTACATCCATTACAGGATGTTTTGTATCTATAAAAGGAGAGTAAGAAACACAAGGACGAATATTTGCATACAAGCCAAGAGTTGTTCTAACCATTACATTTAAACTTTTAAAGCCACCGCCCTGAGGTGTGGTGATAGGAGCTTTATAAAATACTTTTGTTCTTCTAAGAGATTCCCAGGATTTATCTTCTATCCCACCTTTAAAGCCTTTGTTATAAACTGCTTCTCCAATTTCAATTGTTTCAAAATCTATTCTGGCTCCTGCTTCTTTTAATATATATAAAGAAGCCTTCATTATTTCAGGGCCTATGCCATCTCCATAAGCTACAGTAATAGGTACATTTTTCATTTTAAAATCCTTTCAGAGGCTTATTTTAACGCAAGATATTGAAGTATCCTAAAAACTTTATAATAAGTTAAAATAACTTACATGTATTACTGGAGAAGTCTACTTTTTATACTGGTTCTCGTCATTTCAGTTCTCAGCTCTCAGCTCCCAGTTCTTAGTGTAGAAAATGACCTTGGCTTATGGACTAATATAAATCTAAAAGTACCAATTACTAATAAAATTGAAACTCGTTTTCAATTCAGTCCCAGATTAGTAGATAATATTACTGATTTCAATCAATTTGTAACTCATGGAACACTGGGATATAAATTAAATAAAAACTTTTCCATCTGGCAAGGTTATGCATGGAGTACAACTTATATTCCTAATTTTAGAAGAGAACAAAGAATTTACAATGACATTGTTTATGAAAGTACTTTTAAAAAGTTAGAGCTTGAAAATAGATTTAGGCTTGAAGAAAGATTCCTTCAAAGCGTAGAAGGAGTAAGCTTGAGGGGAAGATATAGACTAAAAGCAAGTTATCCTATTGATAGAAGAAAAAAATGGAGAGTGGTTTTCATTGATGAGATTTTTACAAACTTTAACTCTCACTTTAATGGACCACAGGCAGGGTTAGATCAAAACAGAATTTATTTAGGATTAAATAAAAGATTTAATGAGCACTTTAATCTTGATGGTGGATACCAGCTTCAACATTTACACAGAGAAAGTAACGATGACAAGTTAAACCATTTTATTATGTTTAAGTTCAATTTTATTTTGCCGCAATTAATAAAGAAAAAAGAATTAAAAATGTAACCCAGGGTATCAAGAAGGTGACAAATGTAACCGAGGGTTACATCATGAAAATTTTATTTATGTTAGATTATTCTTCCAAAGTGGTTAACGAACAACAAAAATATTTATCAACATTATTAAGAATCTTAGGTCTTGCACTTTTAACACCTATTGGCTCTTTATTATTTCAATGGTTAATCCTTAGAAAGAGCATATTTGATTCTCATTGTATAATTACTGCACTAGTAGGGATCTTCGGGGTAATCTTCTTATGTTTCGGGTATACTACTATCAGGGAGAAAGATTATGAGTACTGAAATAGCTGAATATATTTATGTAGCTTTTGGAATTGCTTTAATAGGCGGGTTCCCTATATGGCTTTATGTAAAACATACTAATGATGAGAAGAAGCGCCATAAACATCATAGTGAAGTCATTCATAAGAACTCATAGGTTCATGGGCTCAATTCAAATACCTAAACCACATATAAACACTACAAATAATCAATGACTCTATCATTACTATCATTCCTATTTTACAAAACTCAAGAAATGAAATTTTAAATCCAGCCTTATGTGCCATTTCAGCTACTACTATGTTTGCAGAAGCACCTATCAATGTTCCATTTCCACCCAAACATGCACCGAGCGAAAGTGCCCACCAGAGCGGGTTTAAATCATGGTAGTGATCTCCTAGATTTTTAATCAGTGGAATCATAGTGGCTGTATAAGGAATATTATCGATAAGTGCTGATAAAAATCCTGACATCCATAAAATAGATAATGCTGAGGTTTTAAAATCTCCATTACTCATCTTAAAAACAAGCTCAGAAAGATAATGAATAGTTCCTGCTTTTTCTACAGCTCCTACTATAATAAAAAGTCCAATGAAGAAAAATATAGTAGTCCACTCTACATCTTCCCAGATGTGTTTTCTATTTTCAAAAACTAAAAGCAATGCAGCTCCAGAAAGTGCTATAGTCCCTGATTCTAAGCCTAATTGTGAATGAAAAAAGAAAGCAAAAATTACAAGAGTAGTAATGGTAAGTGCAGGTTTTAAGAGTTTTTTATTTGTTATCAGTCCATCTAATGTCATTTTTTCTAATTGTTTTTTTGCAGCTTCTGGTATTTTAATTTCATCTTTATAAAACCAATAAAGTGTAAAAATCACAACAGGTAAAATCATTAGAATTACTGGAGCTACATGAATTATAAAATCCATAAAACTCAGTTTTGCAGCTGAGCCTATCATTATGTTTGGAGGATCACCGATTAAAGTAGCTGTACCGCCTACGTTTGAGGCGATGGCTTCACTTACTAAAAATGGTATGGGATTTATTTTTAAGTCTTTTGTTATAGCGATCGTTACAGCACCCACTATTAAAACAGTAGTTACATTATCTAAAAGTGCAGAAATAAATGCTGTAAGTAGTGAAAAATAAATAAGCATTAATACACCATTGCCATTTACTTTTTTAAGGGTAAAAATAGCCAGCCACTTCATAACACCTGTTTCTTTTAAGATATTTACTATAATCATCATTCCTACCAGAAGAAAAATCACATTTAAATCTATAAAGTGAAATGCTTCTTCCTGAGTAAGTGATTTAAAAACCAGTAATATTCCAGCCCCTAAAAGTGCCACAACTACTCTAGGAATTTTATCTAGAATTAAAAAAACATAAACTAAAATTAAAATGATGTTTGGGAATAAAACGTTAATATTCATAGGTCTTATTTTAACCCTTATCTATGATTTTTTATATTATTACTTATAAAGAACAAGCATATAATGGAAGGTTCAATAAATTCCTTCTATTTCTTTCTTCGGCTCTGGAAAGTCTAATTAAACCTTCTTCTGAAATACCACCAATTATTTCTGGAGCTTTTAAAGCATCAGTGATAGACAAGATTTTAAAACATGCTTCTTTAATAAGACTATAATCTAAATCTTTGAGTTGCATCTCTAAAAGTCTCTCTATATCTCTAGTATGAGCATCAGCTTCCTCAATCCACTCATTTGGATTTGGATTGTCAAATATATAAGATGATTTTACTTCATCAATTTCTAAACTAGGATCATCCATAAATCCTAAAGGATTATGTTTTCTCATTCTATGGTGTGCCTCTTCATGAATTAGAAATTGTGCTCCACATTCTATATCGAATTCAGACATATACGAGCTTATAGGCCAATCAAGTTGAGTACAACCATATGGTTTCCATGATATAGCGTAAGCATTTTCTATTGAGCCTAGTTCTATAAAAAATGTCTCTTGTAAATTTTCTCCTGCATCTTCTAATCTTTTATTAGCTAGAGTTAAGATTCTTAAGTCTTCACTTGATATTTCATCAAGTTTCTCTTTAAATACAAAAATATCTGTGCCTGGAATATAAAGCCCAGTTGCTTTTGCCATGAAAGCTTTATCAATATTTCGATTCAACTCAACCAATGTCTGAACAAAAGAAGGATTGCTATTATTTAAAAAAATAATTAAATTATCAATCTCATCTTGAACATAAGGAAATGAAAAAACAAACTCAAGATCAACATCATTCATTCTAGATAGTTTTTTAGAGATTTGATCTGTCAACACCTCCACAGGCAGTTTTTCAAATGGAAGCTTTTTCACAGGAATATATTTAAAAGAATGATCCCACGTATGATCATCATTTGCATATGTAAGAAGTTTATGAGTGAAATCTAAGGCTAACAGTCCTGATGGTTTCCTCTGATTTAAATCAATTCCAAATAATTTATAATCTCTTTCCCATTTTAATAGTCTATTCATCAAATTAAATTTTCTATTAGGTTGATATTCTCCATGTCTTAAATGCAATAAAGGATCTGATTTTCTTAAATGGTCTAAAAATCTAGGTCTTGAAATATGAGATAGTGAGTCATCTTTTTTTAAATGAAAAGGTAATACTAGTGGTCTATTCAAATGCCACAAAGTCTCTGATCTCCCTAAATTATTAAGGAGATTTGTTCTTCGTTGAACAGGAATAGGCAGAGATATTTTCATAATTTAATTATGAAAATTATACATTAATCATTTAAAAAGTAAAGTTAAGAATAAAAAATGTTTAGGTTAAGAATATTTTTTTGGATTTTGTAACCCTGGGTTACACTTTCATGACAAATGTAACCGCTGGTTACACAAACGTAACACGTCATTGCGAGGAGCATAAGCGACGAAGCAATCTCGAAAACTTAATGAAATAATACTTCCTATGAGTGGAGATTTCTATGTTTATATTCTTTCTAATAAAATAAATTCTGTACTTTATACAGGAGTAACTAATAATTTATTAAGAAGGGTATGTGAACATAAAAAGGCTTTAGTTAAAGGGTTTACTAAAAGATATAGGGTAAATAAACTTGTTTATTATGAAGTATTTGACAGTATTGTTGATGCAATAGCAAGAGAAAAGCAAATCAAAGCTGGTTCACGAGAAGACAAAATTAAGCTAATAGAAGAAATGAATAAAGAATGGAATGATCTTTCTGAGAAAGTTTTTACTTGAAATTATTATCGAGATTGCCACGCCTCACTTCGTTCGGCTCGCAATGACGAGAGAAGATAGGGTTATTTATATCTGGCATGATACTATTAGGCAAGAGTTATGGGATAGTGTTTGACGAGGAATACAAAAGAGGTAAAGTTAAATGGATATAATTTTTACGCTCCTAATTGTAAGTATCCCAATACTGGCAGTTTTTTGTCTTGACTATTCAATGAAAAGATATAAAACTCAAAAGCTAAAAGATTTAAAAAGATAATTATTTCCAATAATGTCCACTTACTGGCAAAACGCCTCTAATTTCAATATTTCCATAGAATGTAATGCCTGGATCTCTTTGGCGAAGGGATTGCCTAAAAGCAGCTCCATAAATATTGTTTACACCAACTGTAGCTAAATAGCTCTTTGTTCTAGGTGATTCATAAGTCAGATTAACATCTCCTAATAAATAGCTATCAATTTTATTTCCTTTACTGTTTGAAAGGTCACCATATTTTTTACCTATAAAGGTATTTATATAGTTAAGGCTTATGCCACTAGGACTATGCCATGTCCATCCGAATCTTAATCTATTTGGGACTTGAAGAGCTGGTATTTTTCCATTTACTATAGCCAGTGTACTCGTTACATCATCAAATATTTTATAGTCTGTTTTATTTCTAATGTGTTGATAGACATAGTTTGCAAAGAAACCTACTTGTTTATAAAGAATCTGGTTATAGCTCAACTCAAATCCAAAGTTATTTACTTTTTGAGATTCATTTCTAGTAGGTAAATTATCAAAGTTTCTAACAGTCATTCTTCTATAGAATGGTTTTGCTTTAATAAATGCATTTGCAAATGGTAATTTATTTTCAAAGCTAGCTGCATATTCCCAACCTTCAGTACCTCTGGTAAAGAATTCACCTTGATTGCTGAAAGGAAGACCAGCTACATCCTGTGGGGCTAATTCTGGCAAGAATGTATTATAGAAAGCTTTTCTTTGCCCACCTAATCTAACTACAGAATTGTGTCCTAAATTATATGCAAGTCCTACTTGAGGGTTAATTGAAAGTCTTGTTATATCTTTGCTTGAGCTGTTAAAAAGACTTGATGTCATAGCATCAGTTGTAGTAAGGGTAACAGATTCATCTTTTGCTTTCTGGAAAATCTGATCATATCTAAGACCTAGAACCAAATCAGTCCTTGGATTTATTCTAAACAGATCCTGAGTATAAGCTGTAACAATATCGTATTTTGCTTTTTGTTGTAAGTAACCTATCGTTGATACAGGTGGGCTAACTGCTGTACTTAAAAAGCTAGCATTTACGTGAGCAGGATTAACTGAATGAATCCATTCTGCACCTGAAGTAAACTTATGTTTTTTAAAGTTTGATAAATATCTAAGTTGTGCTCCTTGGTTTCTAGGAAATATACCAGCAAATGTTTTTAAATTGCTTAGCTCAGGAATTCCACCATCTAATCTCTTTGATGAAATTTCCCAGAAATATCTTCCTAGCAATGAGTTATGGGGATTAATCATGTAATTAAGTGCTAAATCAAAATTGTTTATGTCTGGTGTATAAAGAGATCTAGCTTTAGGGAAGTTTTTATCAAATACTCTTACATTTACATCGGCTCTTGAATATGATGCAAGTACATCTAGTTTTCTAGTAGGGCTAAATGCTAAATCTGATCTAAAAAATGATCTGTTTCCTTTTCCTGTAATATCACCTAAAACATCTCTTGTGAGACCACCTTTATACTGTGTATTTAAATAAAGATTCCATGGTGTGCCTAAATAACCGTTGATTTGTGCACCAGCTTCTCTAGGAGTTGAGACTTGTTGTTGTCCCCAAAGTCCCTCAGTAGTTACATAAAGTTCTTTAGCTCTAAAAAATCTATATCTTCCATTTGGCGAACCAATAACACTAGGACTTAAAATTTTACCGATCAATCTTTCAGAATCAGAAGCAAAATCAAACCCTTTGTCAAACTCATTCGTAGAGGTCATTGCATTTATACCAGTAAGATTAGTTCCCTTAAGTCCTCTAACCTGCCCTGTACTTAACTGTGCTTGCGCTGCACCGACTCCATCACTTTTTGGAATAACAGGTTGAATACTATTATTGTTATAAATAGTGCTCAATGTAAAATGGCTAGCACCATCGATCGGATTTTCACGAATTGCTTTATTTGCCTGAAAAAATGCCCAGTCAGTTAGTCCAAATCTTAAAGGTTCAATACCAAGGTTGCCTGATGCTACTGATAAGTTTCTACTTTGTCGTGCACCTGCTTCTAGAAGGTTTGGAGTAATTTCAATGGTCTTTTCATCTAATTCAAGTGCCATTGCATATTCATGAGCCACATCATAAATAATAGATAAACTATTTAAAACCAATGGATCTTTTGGATCAAGTTTTCTGGCTTCAGAAATTTCAAATATTGCTTTTTTAGTTTGATTGCTTTGATAGAATGCCTGACCAAGATATAAATGTGCCCTTGCATAATGTGGATCAAGTAAAACTGCACTTAAAAATTCATCTATGGCTTCTGCATTATAAAATCTACTAATTAATATTCTTGCTTTTCCTATATGTGCCTCAGAAAGTTCAGAATCAATACTCAATGCTTTATCAAAGCTAACCTCAGCAGGTTTCAATTTCCCAAATGCATACTGAATATCACCTAAGCTTATCCACCCCTCAGCACCATCTGAATCTAAGTCAATTGCTTTTCTTGCTTCTTTTTCAGCTTTTATTAAATCATTTTGTGCAATCAATATTTTACTTTTTTCAGCATGTGGCAAGTACCATGTTTCATCTGCTTTAATAGCAAGATCAACTGCTATGATTGCTTCTTTTTGCTTATGCATGACAAAGAGCGTTCTTGCTCTCATGAGATGGGCAAGGGATGAACTTGGATCAATTTTAATAGATTCATCAAACAATGCAAGAGCTTCATCAAAATGTCCAAGAATTAAATTTTTAATTCCAAGAATAATCGCAGGTTCTAACTTGTCAGGATTTTCTTCATAGTTTTTCTTAAGTGATTCCAGGTCATTTTCAATCAAGTTTTTTTCAAGGTTTAAATTTTTAGGGAAGTAAAAAATCCATTGAGTTGCATTTTCACTTTCTTCTACAGTAATTGATCTTTTAACAGGAGCAGTATCAGGAGTAGATTCTCCCTGCTCCCCCTTTGCAATAAGAACTGAACCATGATCATTAGAAAGTTCAGCAGCACCATCTAAAAGAGTAAGCGATGTCTTCTCATCATCCGCTTTGATTACAAACTCTGTACCTCTAATTGCAGCTGAACCAGATTTAGTATCAATGTTTAATTCACCGGGCCTATTTTTAGTCCTGATCCACATTTCACCAGAGTTTTGTTTAATTTGTGTTTTATCAGCTTGATTAGTCTTTGCTGATGAAATTACATTCTGAATAGTTACTTTAGAGTTTGCATTTAATTTAATTAATGTCTCATCCCTAAGAAGAATAGCTGCTCTTGCATTTGGGCCTGTAATAACGATGTCTCCAGGATCAAGATTTAAAAATGGCCTTCCGCTTACCGTTTGAGAGCCTTTTTGTATAGTGACAGCGCCAGATAAACTTACTATTCTTCCTGCAGCTTTTTCATCAACAGAAAAAACAGGTAAAGAAATTAAAGTAAAGCATATTAGAACTAATAATAGAAGGCAGGTTTTAAAGGTTTTTATTTTCATTAGTTTAATTAATTATCCTGCTTAGGATATCCTAATA
>Ga0105164_10000670_pt1 | contig 23151 bp, 29 predicted proteins | sample VDWuncwatermetaG_FD_89674 | JGI IMG/M metagenome (GOLD analysis project Ga0105164, IMG submission 89674) | Wastewater microbial communities from Netherlands to study Microbial Dark Matter (Phase II) - VDW unchlorinated drinking water | ecosystem: Environmental > Aquatic > Freshwater > Drinking...
ATCGCCTGCGGCGTGCCGACCTGCGGCACCGCGACGAAAATGAGTCGGTCGACGTATTTCGGCGCGTCCGCGCCGAGCGCGAGCATTGCTTCTTTCGCCACGAGCCCGCCGTTGGAGTGTGCGATGATGGTGATCTTGCCCGTCTTCGAGCCCGCGGCCAGGCGTTTGATCTCGCCGAGCAGCATTATGGTCGTAGTCGCGAGTTGCGTCGGATTGGAGGCGATGTGATCGGCACCGTAGCGCCAATCGTACGGGTACGCTTCGAACGTTATGCTGTTGGTGGCGGCGAACTGATGCATGGCGGAAAGGAAGGAGCTGTACACGTCAACGCCGAGAACGCTGTCGAGCGTGTCTTTCGTATAAATATCCGGCTCCACGGAAGCGCCGCCGATGGTCATCGCAAGCTGTGTATTGTCGTGCCCGACGGCCGGCGGCTCCCAGATCCGCCGCTCCGCCGCCCCGACGACTTGCGGCCGATACAGGCGGCTCGACTCGATGCCGGGAAGGAAGAGGACGTTGTCGAAGCAGTTCTCCGTACACGGCGGAGGTGGCGGAGGAGAGCCATCGCATGAGATCTCGCACATCTGAAATTGCGGGATATGGCCTGTGCCGCCCACCGCAGCGTTGTACGGATCGCCGAACTCGGCGTTTGCCGGGTAGAAAAACATCCACAGCTCGTCGCCGTGATGAATGACGGAGCCGGCGGTCGTCGAGGCCACGATCTCCTGGAGCGTCGTTGTGCTGAGGATGGTTTTAAAAATGAACGGATTATCATACGGGTATCCGTACAGGAGATGAATGTAAGAAGGCGGGGTCGTCGTGGAAAGATAATAATAGTACGGATCTCCGCCGGAAGATGCGGCAAGGCCGACGGATAAACGGGTGCCGAATTCGCGAGTAGAGCGCGCCCACAGACGCACGGTGGTGCTGGCGTCCGTCGTAAAATCAGGGCCGTCCCAACGCCCGATGTACAAAGATGCATTCTCCTCCGTCCCGAACCACGGATGAGCCAGGTCCGGCGTGTAGGTGCGGATCTCATCCGCATGAGACGGCGCCGATTGCCAGATGAGCCCGGCGGAAATCGCCGTACCCGCGTTCGCCAGCCCGGGCAGAGCGCCGAGGCACATAATGCCGAGAGCACAGCATGCCCAAGCGACGCGCGACCCCAACGCGATCATTGCGCAACTATAGCGCGTGCGGCGGCGGACGCAACGCTCACCTGCGGATAAACGCCAGCGCGGCGTAGGAGCCCAGGAGCCAGAAGAGCCGGAACTTTTCTGAAAATATCGCCTGGACCTGCGGGCCGAAATGCCACAGCGCTGAGAGTGCGGGGATCTGCAGATAAAACACGAGTAGAATTATCGTCGCCGAAAAAGCTCCCGCGACAGCTTGGATCGGGTAAGCGCCCGTCATGCCGTACGAACCGATGATTCGATAGGTCATGATAAAAAATACCGCAAAGACGACGCCGAACAGCGCGGCGGAGCCGGTGCCGCCGGAAAACGTACCAACGAGGCCGGAGAGGAATGCCGCGCCGGATGCCGCATTGAACACGTAGAAGGCGACGGGAGCCGCAAACGCGAGCGATGCTGCGACTTGCGTGCCCATGCGCAATGAAAGGATCATGACGAGCACGACGAAAGCGCCGATGATGATCCAATCAGTCGGCAGGTGGGACAAGGCGCTCGTATAGCCGCTCGGCATGCAACGATTATAACCCCAAACCCTCGTGGCTAGCACCTCTTTTTATTCACAGCCCCTCCCTGCGCAATCGTTCGACGAGTTCGCGCGCGTCTTTCGAGAGTTTCTTCGGGAAATCGATGTTGATGCGCACCAAAAGATCGCCGCGGCTCCCTCTGCCATACGGCACGCCTTTCCCGCGCATACGCACCATCTCGCCGTGGATGATGCCAGCTGGGACGTGAAGCGTCTCGTCGCCGTCAAGCGTGCGGATACGGTGCTCGCCGCCTAAGAGCGCGTCGGTGAGGCGTATCGAAAGCCGCGTCTCGAGGTTGTTGCCTTCGCGGATGAAATGGGCGTCCCTGCGCACGTGGAGCTTGACATAGAGATCGCCGGCGGGCGCGCCTGCCGCCGCCTCGCCCAATCCGGGCATCCGTATCATCTCGCCGTCGGAGACGCCGGCGGGAACGACCACGTGTATCTCTTCCTCGCGCTTTATCACGCCTTCCCCGCGGCACCTCGGGCACGGCGTTTCAGGGATCTCTCCGCGTCCGCGGCATTTCGGACACGTGCGCGCGGTGCTGAACGCGCCGAAAAAAGTATTCCGCGTCTCGCGGAGCTCGCCCTTGCCGTTGCACGTCGGACAGGTGACGACCTTGGAGCCGTGCTTCGCCCCCGAACCCGCGCATTCTTCGCAGACGCCGAGTTTGGCTATCAAAACGCGCCGCTCCGTGCCGAAGATCGCCTCTTTGAACGGCAATTCGATATCGATCGAGATGTCGCGGCCCCTCGACTTCGCCCGGGGCGAGCCGCCCGCGAAAAAGTCCCCGAAAATGTCGCCTAGATCGAATTCCTGGAAGTTGCCCTGAAAGCCGGCGTTCTGAAAATGAGAGAAGTCAAAATCTCCGAACCCTTGAGCACCCGGACCACCGCCGGCGAACGTCTTGCCATACGCGTCGTATTCGGCGCGCCGCTTTTTGTCGGAGAGGACCGCGTATGCTTCGCTTGCTTCTTTGAATTTCGCCTCGTCGCCGTCTTTTTTGTCGGGATGATGTTTTTGCGCGAGCTTGCGGAACGCTTTCTTGATGTCGTCTTCGGTGGCCGTTTTCGGAACGCCCAGAATCTCGTAGTAGTTTTTTGCCATGGCCGCCATTATAGAACAGCGCGCGAAAAAGCGAAACTACTCCTTTTCATCTTCCTGCGGAGGCTCTTGCGGCGGCGGTTGCTGTTGGTTCTTCTGCATGGCTTCTCCGATCGCGGACATCGCGCGCGAGAGCTCGTCGGAAGCGGATTTGATGACGCCAACATCGGAGCCGGCGCGCGCCGTCTTCAGTGCATCTATCTTTTCCTGCACATTCTTCTTGATGTCATCGCCGGCTTTGTCGCCATGTTCGCGCAATGCCTTCTCGCCCGCGTAGATCACCTGATCGGCGGCATTTTGTGCCTCGACGAGTTCTTGCTTTTTCTTGTCGGCCTCGGCGTTGACCTCCGCGTCTTTGCGCATTTTCTCTATCTCCGCCTCGGAGAGGCCGGAGCTTCCCTCGATGCGGATGGATTGTTCTTTGCCGGAGGATTTATCTTTCGCCTTCACCGTAAGGATACCGTTGGCGTCTATATCGAAGGCGACCTCGATCTGCGGGACGCCCCGGAGCGCCGGGGGAATGCCGTCGAGGTTGAAACGGCCGAGCGATTTGTTGTCGGAAGCGAGCGGCCGCTCCCCTTGCATGATGTGGATCTCCACCGACGGCTGGTTGTCGGAGGCGGTCGAGAACGTCTGCGAGCGCGACGTCGGTATCGTCGTATTGCGCTCGATCAATTTCGTCGCGACACCCCCGAGCGTTTCGATGCCAAGTGAAAGCGGGATGACGTCGAGCAGGAGCACGTCTTTCACGTCGCCTTGCAGGATGCCGCCTTGGATCGCGGCGCCGACCGCGACGACTTCGTCGGGATTTACGCTCATGTTGGGCTTCCTGCCGAAGTATGCTTCGACCGCTTTTTGCAGAGCCGGCATGCGCGTCTGGCCGCCGACCAAGATGACTTCGTTGATGTCGGCGGTCTTGAAGGGCGACGTCTCCATCGCACGCTTGGTGATGGTCATCGCCCTGTCGATGAATTCGGCGGAGAGCTCCTCGAGTTTGGCGCGGGTCATTTTGATGAGGAGGTGCTGGGGGCCGGCGTCGGTCGACGTGATGAACGGGATATTGATCTCGGTCTCGAGCGCGGTCGAAAGTTCGATCTTCGCTTTCTCCGCGGCCTCGTCGAGCCGCTGGCGCGCGAGCGGGTCATTGCGCACGTCAACGCCGGATTCTTTTTTGAACACATCGGCGATCCAGTTCATGATCTTCTGATCGAGGTCTTTGCCGCCAAGGTGCGCGTCGCCGTCGGTCGCTCGCACTTCGATGGAGCCCTCGCCCTCCTCCGAGGTCGCGACTTCGAGGATGGAGATGTCGAACGTGCCGCCACCGAAGTCGAAGACTGCAATTTTTTCGTTCTTTTTTTTGTTGAAACCGTACGCGAGCGCCGCGGCCGTGGGCTCGTTGATGATGCGCTTCACATCCAGGCCGGCGATCTTGCCGGCATCGCGAGTGGCCTGGCGCTGGCTGTCGTTGAAATACGCAGGCACGGTGATGACGGCTTCCGTGATCTTCTCTCCGAGTTTCGCTTCGGCATCCTGCTTCAGTTTCTGCAGGATCATCGCGGAAATTTCTTCCGGCCGGTACCACTTCCCCGACATATTTACTTCGATGCCGCCGTTCCCCGCTTTCTGCACTTCGAACGGCACCGAAGCGCGGTCTTTGGCGACCGCGGGCTCATCGAAGGAGTGGCCGATAAAGCGCTTGATCTGGTAGATCGTGTTCTTTGGGTTCGTTACGGCCTGGCGCTTTGCAAGGAGACCAACCAGCCGCTCCCCTGTCTTGGAAATGGCTACGACGGAAGGCGTCGTGCGCGCACCCTCGGCATTCTCAATGATCTGCGGCTCACCGGCCTTAACGACCGCGATCGCGGAGTTCGTCGTACCCAGATCTATCCCGAGAATTTTCGACATGTGTTAGATTTTATTAACGAGTGACGACGAGTTTAGAAAATCTTACATCCAGCACCTTTCGCAAAAGGTGCTGGATACAGTATTTGTAATTCGCTTCACTCATAACAACTTCTTTACTTTTTAACAAAAACTTGTGCCGGGCGCAAGACCCGCTCGCCTGTGCGGTATCCGAAGCGTAAAATTTTGATAATGGCGTGCTGCTCTCCCGCTACATCTTCCACTTCCTGCACCGCTTCGTGCATGCGTGGATCGAATGCTTCGCCGACCGCACCGAAGCGTTCCACGCCATGGCGGGAAAGTACCTCCAATAATTGATTGCGGACATTTTCCATTCCCGTGCGAAAACTATCAGAGATCTCCATCCAACTTTCTGAACCGGCCGCCATGTCGAAACTATCCAAGATCGGGATCAGTTCCTCTATCAGCACCTCCTTGTGCCGAGCGCCACGTTTGTCGGCCTCGGCCAAAGTATCCTTCCGAGCATTGACCGCATCGGCTTTGCATCTCTGCCAGCCATCCAAATACTCATCCCGCTTTTTTTGTGCCTCTTTCAACTCCTCCCGCAGCTTCCGTATCTTTGCCTGCGCACCGGCGACATCCCCGACCTCCTCATCGGCCTCAAAACTTGTCCCGACCTCAACGTCGGGATCCACCTCGTCGAAGGAGTTTTCGTCGCTCATAGCGAGCGGGATTGTACCACAAAAGGCACGTCGTTAGCTAGCGCTTGCTCCACTGCGGGGCCCTGCGGGCGCCTTTGAGACCGAATTTTTTGCGCTCCTTCGCGCGAGGGTCGCGCTTGAGATATCCGCGCACCTTGAGGTCTCTGCGCTGTTCCGGATGGAGTTCTACGAGCGCGCGGGAGAGCCCGTGCTGAACGGCTGTCGCCTGCGCCTTGAGGCCGCCGCCGTGGACTTTCACTGAGACGGCGTATGCGACGCCGAGCGCTTGCAGAGGGGCGAACGCCGCCTTGACCATTTGTTCAAGCGGAAAATACGCAGTCGCATCCTTATCGTTGACCGTCATCGAAGAGTTCTTGGCCGCGGTGATACGCACGCGAGCACTCGCTTCTTTGCGCCGTCCGACCGCTTCGGTGTATTCTTTGCCTTTTGCCATAGTTCGACGAGCTCACTACAAGTAATTATTCAGTTATCGAAAGATTTTTAAGACGAGAAACCAGCATTGTGTTGCGCGGAAGCATTCCTTTTATCGCGACTCGCAGAGGCGCCGCCATGCCACTGCGGGCACGAAGCGATGCGAGACTCTCATGCTTGAGGCCGCCCGGGTAGCCGGAATAGCGCGTGTAGGTTTTCTGCAGGCGCTTTTTCTCGCGGAGGTAGATCTTCGAAGCATTGGTGATCTCGACCCGCACCTGCGAGCGCAGGTGCGGCGTGTAGGACGCGTGCGTTTTGCCCATCAGCGCCCTTGCCGCTTCGGAGGCGACGCGGCCGAGCGTCTTGCCGGCCGCGTCGATGACGAGATTCTTAGCGAGCGCAGCTCGCTTAGAAGCTTCGGCACCCAGCACTTTCTTATTGGCGTCGGATTTAGCTGACATAATGTTGCTATTCTGCAGGTACCAAACGATAATGTAAAGATTGCGAATGAAAGTGCTGGGTCGTGAAAAATATACTCACTGCGTTCGTTATTTTTCTACGAATTCTATCCGCGCCGATTCGATGGCGCGTTTCCCTACCCTGCCCAATTTCACGATGCGCGTATAGCCGCCGGCTCTCTTGGCGTAGCGCGCGGCAAGCGTGTCGTGCAGTTTTTTAACCGCTTCCGGCGAGCCCAAACGCGACTGCACCGAGCGCCGCGAGTGGACGGTGCCCTTCTTGCCGTGGGTGACGAGCTGTTCGATAAAGGGACGAAGTTCTTTGGCGCGCGCGGTGGTCGTCGTTATGCGCTCGTGCATGACCAATGAACGCGCGAGCGAGCGCAGGAGCGCCTCGCGCTGTCCTTTCTTTCGCCCCAATGTGCGGCCGCTCTTGTGATGCTTCATAAAGCCAGTTTTTAGTTTTGAGTTGTTAGTTTTTAGTTCAAGTATATTTTACTGTGTTCGTAATGTCAGACCCAGGTTGGAAAGCGCGCGCTTGATGTCCTGCATCCCTTTCTGCCCCAGACCTTCTATCGCGAGGAGATCGTCCTCGCGCTTGCGCACCAAACCGCCGACGGTGCGGATCGAGGCGTTGTCGAGCGCCTGCTCGACCCTCTGCGGCAAGCGCAGTTCGGCGATGCGGGTTTTCAGCACCTCGGCGTCCATCGGCGCGGCGCGCTCGGAGCGCTCGGCGCGGCCCTCTGCAGACGGCGCGGCCTGCACATCCGTCTCTTCTTCGCGGAAACCGACGACCGCTTTCAGCTGATGGATCATCGTCTCGATCGCGCGCTCGAGCGCTTCGCGGGGCGCCAGCGTCCCGTCGGTCTCTATGAGCATGCGCAAGCGGTTGAAATCGGTGCGATCGCCCACGCGCATGTTCTCGACCTCGTAATTGACCCGGCGGTCGGAGAGAAGATCGCGTCGAGCGCGATGGTGCCGATATCAACGCGGTCTTTTTGGTGCGCTTCCTTTGGAATGTAGCCCAAGCCCCGCTCGGCCGAGAGTTCCATCTCAAGCGTGACCTTGCCCGTCACGTCCGCGATATGCTGTTCGGGATTCAGGACCTCGACCTGGCCGGGCAGTTTGAGATCTTTCGCGCTCACGCCGGCGGGGCCTTTGACGGAGAGCCGGATGGTCTGCGGCTCGTCGGTGAGGAGCTTGAAGCGGATCCGGCGCACGTTCAAGAGAATAGTGACCACGTCTTCCTTGACGCCTTCGATCGTCGAGAATTCGTGCGCCACGCCGGGGATCTTGACGTGCGTCACCGCGGCGCCCGGCAAGGAAGAAAGGATGATCCGGCGGAGCGAGTTGCCGAGCGTGTAGCCGTACCCCGGATAGAGGCCGTCTATCTCGTAGGTACCGCTGCGCTCGCTTTCCGCTGCGACGCGCGGCTTGCTGGGAAGTGCAATGTGGTAATCGGACATGAAGCTGTATTGTCGTTAGTTGGTAAATTGATAGCAACACAAAGACCAGCGGCGTTCGCTGTATATGGCGAGAGTATACATTAGCGGCTATAAAACTCAAACACCGTCGCGTAATCGAGGCCCGCTTCGGCGCTTCTATACGCGGGTTCGGCGGCGACCGTGACGTTCAGCAGATCCAGGTCGGTTTCGAGCCATTTCGGCACGCTCCGGCGCTCTTCAGGCGCCTTCTCGGCAAGACCCGCGAAAAGCGGGCTTGTGCGGCTGGTGTCCCTGACCGCGATCGTGTCGCCCGCGCGCAGAGCGTACGATGGAGCGGTGATGCGCCTCCCGTTCACCGTGATGTGCCCGTGCGAGACCGCCTGCCGGCCGGCGCGCCGCGTCGGAGCGAGCCCCGCGCGGTAGATCGCGTTATCCGCCCGCAGCTCGAGCGCCTTGTGCAGGGCCTCCGCGGGATTTTTCGCGTGCATTGCCGCGCGCACGTAGTTGGAGAGCTGGCGCTCCGATAGGCCGTAGGTGAAGCGCACGCGCTGTTTCTCGAGAAGCTGGCGGCCATAGTCCGAGCCGCCGCGTCTGCCCCGCACTCTCGCCTTGGCGCGCGCCTCGGAGAGCGCGAATTTCTGCGTCTGGGTCTGCTCGAACACGCCGGCGCCCAGGCGCTTCGCTATCTTGTATTTTGATTTGACTATAAGCATATGTTGTATACGTTCAAAACGTTGTATTCGTTGTATTCGGAAAATATTTTCATGGCGATTAGAACGATTAGAACGTTTACAACGACTAAACCCTTCTCGGCTTCGGCGGCCGCGGGCCGTTGTGGGGAATAGGCGTCTGATCGGCGATCCGCGAGACCTCGATGCCCTTGCCGGCAAAACCGCGCAGTGCCGACTCCCGGCCCGCGCCGACGCCCCGGATAACCACGTCCACTTCTTTCACGCCGATGATGTTGGCTTTGTCGCCGAGCAGCTCCCCCACCTTGGCCGCGGCAAAGGGCGTTCCTTTCTTGGCGCCGGAGAAGCCGAGCGCTCCGGCGGACGACCACGCGACCGTATTGCCGCCTTTGTCGGCAAGCAGGACCTTCGTGTTGTTGTACGTGGCGTGGATATGGAGCGTCGCCTGCGTGATATTTTTCTTGGCGACGCGCGCCAGCGATCGGGATTTCATTCCTTGATCCACCGTCCCGCCCGATTTCCTGATGATGCGTTTTTTTCCCATAGATTATGTCTTTTCGAGCTTCCGACGCCCCGACGTCATCGTTTTTCTAACATTGCCGCGAACGGTGCGGGAGTTGGTCTTGGTGCGCTGGCCGCGCGCCGGAAGGCGCTTGGCGTGCCGCACGCCGCGGAACGCCTTGATGTCTTTCAGGCGGCGGATGTTGCCGCTGATCTGACGGCGCAGTTCGCCTTCCAACGTATATTTCTCGATCGCTTCCCGGAGCACGGTCTCTTCTTTCGCAGATAACTCCTTCGCGCGCCTGCCGGCCTCAATGCCGAGCGCGCGCAAGGTATGCAGGGCGCGCGGCCGCCCGACGCCAAAGAGCGAAGTCAGCGCGATCTCGAGGCGCTTCTCATCGGGAATGGTGACACCGGCTATTCTCATAGTTTTCAGTTTTGGGTTTTTAGTTTTAAGTTGTTAGTCATGATTATTTTGAATAAGTTTGCGTTTTCTAAAAACTAGAAACTACAAACTCAAAACTGTTTCAGCCCTGCCGCTGTTTGTGCCGCGGGTTGGTGCAGATAACCCAGAGCCGCCCGCGGCGCTTCACCGATCTGCAGTGCAGGCACATTTTTTTGACGGATGCTTTGACCTTCATGCGTGTTCGCTCAATACGTTCTACATGTTCTGTTCGTTCCAGTCGTCGTTCGATCACAACGTTTACAACGACTACAACGTTCACCGCTAAATTCTGCGGATTATCCGGGCCCGCCCGCCGTACGGGTCGAGCTGGAGCTGGACCTTGTCGCCGACCAAAACCTTGATCCGATGCAGGCGCATTTTGCCGGCAAGATACGCGAGGATCGTGCCGCCGGTTCCCAGCTTCACGCGGAACAGCGTGTTGGGAAGGGCCTCGTCGACCACTCCTTCAACCGTTTCCCCTTCAGCCATATCTGTCTGCGCGGGCGATAATACCAATGAGACGTCGCGCAGTCAAGCTACGGCGTCGTTTTTGGCGCCTCGATGGTTATGTGGATATCGGCGGGAGCGGAGGGGAACGTGCTGTCCCAGAAGGGTTCGATGCGGGCGCGCGCCGATTGCACGCCGGGAAAATTCGACACGATGGTCTGGAAGCTCGCGGCACTCCGTCCCGCGAGCGCCCGCGCGAGTGCCTGGGTGTCGACTCGCCAGACGATCAGCCCCTGCCCCGACAGCGTGAAAGGTATCGGATCGCTTCCCCATACCGAAGCGTTGTTCTTCGCATTGACTGCAAAATCCCGGCCGGGCACGAGCATGACCGAGCCGTTCTGCGCATTTGCCGCAACGGTCTGCGCGACAGTGCCCGCGAACGTGTCGCTCGGCGCGAGTGCGACGTCAACGTGCGCGGTTTCGTGGATGCGGACGGTATTGCCCGCTTCGGGCGTGTTCGGCATATCGGCGAACGTCACGCGCTCTCCCAGCGGTGTCGCCGTATCGCTCTTCTGCGCGCTTTCGAACGCCGCCGCCTTATCCTGCAGGCGGGCGCGTACGCCGGCGATGGCGGCATCAAGATCAGCCTGCGCGACCGCCGGTTCGTCCCCGGAAAAGCCGCCCGTCGTCGAAGCGGTCGAGTAGGCGTAGACGCCGGCGTACATCGCTGGATTGGATCGCAGGCCGGGGACGGTGAAGCGCGCGGTCGGGCCGAGATCGTATGCCGCGCCCGCCTGATCGGCGATGACGGTCACGCTGACCTTCCCGGGCGCGGCGCTCTTGGCCGGCACGAGCACGTCGGCCGGCACGCGAAATATATATCCGCCGGGCGACGCGAAGCGCGTATTCTTGACGAGCTTCACGGGCGCGGAAGAATAGTCGTTGACGACCGTTATGGAACCGTGCGCCTTCGTCTCGGCGTGCCGCGTCCCGTTCGACGGCACGACTTCGGAATCTTCGAAATCATTCGATTGCACCGTGTACGAAAGAGTCCCGCTCGGAGCGCTTGAGGCCGGATAGGCGGTGAATTCCGCAGAGCGGTCGAAGACGACCGGCTGTGATTGCGGGGTCACGTTCACCGTAGTTTTCCTGAAGACGAAGAGGAGGGCGAGGAGTCCGAGGACCAAGACCGACAGGATCGCAAGGGCCCACAACCACCGCCTGCCGCCTCTTTTTTTTATGTCCGATCCGGCGTCCCGCGGAGGAGGCGTCCCGCGCGCATCCGAAAGAGGGCTCCGCGCGCGCGGCGCGATATTGATGTTGCGAATGCTCCGATCGGGCGGCGGTGTTTCGGGAGCGCCCGCTTCAGACGCCTGCGGCGCGCGCGTCTTCGGCCGGCCTCCATCCCCCGGAGGCACAATGTCCTGAAAATAATCTTTTGCCATCGTCGGTGAGGATTATACCACCCCGTCAGCGCCTCTCGTCCCGTTTGTTAATAAGTGGCAGGGCGATAAGGAGATCGGTGTCGGCCTCCTCTGCCCCTCCGGCGGCCGCCAGATGACGCGGCGCCTTGAACGGCGTTATGTCGAACGGCTGGGAGACCGCGGTGAATTGCGCGAAATCAATGCGCGAGAAGAACCTCGTGAGCCACGGCGCAAGATACGGGCGCGCGATCAGCGCGACCGCTCTCGGCAGGCGGTGCGGAGCGCCGAGCGCGGCGAAAAATTCTCCGAACGCGCGCGCGAGATCCGGTTCCATGTTCGCCAAGCCGCTTTCCACGCCGCTGGAGACGGCGGAGTCAGATGCGCCGCGCGCCATCATGCGCAAGGTCGCGAGCGTCTCCTCCGCAGACTGCCCCGGCACGGCGCGCGCGAGCATCATTCCTTCGCCCTCGGCTACGTACGCTTCCGATGCGACGACGCCTTCGCGTATTACGATCGCCGCCGTCCCCTCTTCGGCGACGTCGAGCACGAGCCGATCCTGCTCATCGGAGCCGTCGCCGTCCAAGGATTCCATAATGCCGCGCGTGCCGGAGTGCATGAACGCGGGGATCCCGGGAAAGAGCGTCTCCAGGGCCTCCCGCACAGCCGACGTGAGAGCCGGATCGGCGGCGCACACGAGCGCCGCGACGTCCACCTTGTGCGCGCGCTTCCCCTCCGGAGCGCTCGTCGGATACCCGTTGAGTGCAACCTGCATGACGCTCGCCTCGAGAAAATTCTGGCGCGGCGCGCGGGCGTCTTCCAAAGCGCGCTGTGCAAGCTCGGTTATCGTCTTCTTGCTCACGTATTCCTCATGGTCGTACGCGGTGCCGGCGCGCGAGGTGCGCGACTGCGTCCACGGCGCGCGGAGCACGCAATGGATGGATTCGGCGGGGCGGACAGCGCGGCCGGCAGTGATCACCCTGCGCCCCGCTTCGACGAGACGCTGTTTGAGAGCCGCAATAGTCTGCTCACGGGAGCGTTTTTCAAGCGGCAGGGTGAGCCGCTCCGCGGCGATGAGCGAAGAAGGTATCTCGCCGGCACACTCGACGATGCCGATAGACACGCTCCCGCTCCCGATCGAAGCGACGGCCACTCCACGTGTCCGGGACGCGCTCAACATTCGTAAATTATATCACCTCAGAGCCGCTTTGATCCTCCGTATCCCGCCCGCCACCGCTTCTTCTTTTTGTATCTTGAACGTCCACTGTCCTTCCGGCCCTTTCAGCGCGCGCGTATTCTCGACGTGCGGCCCGCCGCAGAATTCAAGCGAGAATGCCCGGTCGAACTTCGGATCGCCCGGTGTCGCGTCTTCGGGCCCGATGGAATACACCGAGACTTCGTCGGCATACTTGGCGCCGAATTCTTTCTCCGCGCCGAGTTTCTCCGCCTGTTCGCGCGCCATCGTCGTGCGGATGACCGGCAGTTCCTCTTGTATTTTTTCATTTACTAACCGTTCGATCTCGGCGATTTCCTCCCTTGTCATTTTCGCGCCATGCGAAAAATCGATGCGCAATCGCTCCTGCGTGATGTTGCTCCCGCGCTGTTTTACATGCGGTCCGAGCACCACCTGCAGTGCTTTCAACAATAAATGATGCGCCGTATGCAGACGCACGGTCGCTTCCGAGTGATCGGCCAAACCGCCGGCGAATTTCTGCGCAGCGCCCGCACGCGAGAGGTCCTGATGCTCTTTCATCAGTTTTTTAAAACCGTCCTCGTCGATCGTGATGCCGCGCTCGCGGGCAAGTTCCATCGTCATTTCAAACGGAAAACCGTCGGTGGTGAAGAGCATGAACGCGTCTTCGGCAGAAATGGTGCCAGATGCCGCTCGCTTCTCGAACTCTTTCATCCCGTGTTCGAGCGTCCGCGCGAACTGCAGTTCTTCTCTCCATACCTCACCGGTGATGCGCCGATACGCCTCCTCGCCGTCGAGTTCGGGATACGCGTGATTGTATTTTTCCATCACGATGACCGCGACTCTGTTGAGCATACTTTCCTCCCGCTGGTCGTGTTCGATCTCGATCTTCTGCGCATGCTGGGCGGCGCGGCGCAGAAGGCGCCGCAAGACGTACCCTTGCGTGGTATTGCCCGGCAGGACGCCGTCGCCGAGCATCATCGCCGCGGCGCGCATGTGATCGGCGATGATGCGGAACGAACGCTGATAGCGGCTGTCGTCGTAGCTCTTGCCGGAAAAATGCTCGAGGAGCTGGATGATCTCCTGGAATACGTCTACCAAAAAAACATCGGGGGTGTCCATCGAAGCCGCCGCGATACGCTCCAATCCGCCGCCGAAATCGACGTTGGCTTTCGGCAGGAGCGCGAACGAACCGTCGGGTTGCTTTACGTACTGCATAAAAACCGAATTGCCTATTTCCAAAAAGCGTCCGCAATCGCAGTTGGGATGGCATTCGTCGCCGTACTTGGCGTCGTGCGGAGTTCCGAAATCGTAGAAAACTTCGCTGTCGGGCCCGCCCGGCTCGCCGGGCGGCATGTTCTCGGGCACTCCTGCCCTGCTCCACCAATTCTTTTTCGCGTCATAATAAAAAATCCGCCCTCCCCGCATGCCGAGCCGGTATCCGTCCTCTTCACTGCCGATCTCGACATCCTTCGCCTCGATGCCTTTCCCCGCGAACAGCGCTTTCCATATTTCCGCCGATTCCGTGTCGCGCGGAATGCCTTTGTTTTCATCTCCGATGAAAACGGTTATAAAAAGACGTCGCGGATCAATTCCAATTTCCGCCGTAAGAAACTCGAAAAACCACGCGAGCTGTTCTTTCTTGAAGTAATCGCCCAGCGACCAGTTGCCGAGCATTTCAAAAAACGTGGTATGGCGATTGTCGCCAACCTCTTCGATATCTTCGGCGCGGAAACATTTTTGGCTGTTGACCAGCCGCGCGCCTTTGGGGTGCCCCTCTCCCAGCAAATATGGCAGAAGCGGCTGCATGCCGCTTCCGGTGAACAAGGTAGTCGGATCATTGTGCGGCACGAGCGAAGCGGAAGGTATAGCGGAATGTCCGCGCTTCCCAAAAAATTCGAGGTACTTCGCGCGGAGTTCGTTGATCTGCATTATGAAGAGCGTATCGTGTTTTATAAAAAAAGAAAGCCACCTTTTCCCGGGTGGCGTCGGTTGCTGTTCTGTTCCCAAGCGGCAAACTCGGAATCTGATTCGGATCGAATTCGGCTACTTCTTCTTGCCGGCGGCGAGGATCTTCGCCAGTCCCTCACTTGCCCCGGGAGTTCCGGCCTTTTTCTGGAACTTCTGCTTGAACCACTCGGGTTCCTCGCCGGGCTTATAGAAAGTCACCCCCGCGCGCGACGGGACGATGACGAGCTTGCCGTCCTTCGCGAGTTGAGTGGTTTCCTTGACCGGATCGGTTTCGGGGCCGAAATATTCCTTGAAGTAGTTGTTGAAACCGGAGAAGATCGGGTTGATGCCCCGGTACTTCTCGTCGCGGAGAGTCTCGATTGCCTGGATCGTAAACTCCTCGACGGTAAGCTGCACCGGCCGCTTGCCACGAGAATTCCGATTGGTCAGGCGTGCTTTGCTATGCGTCGTCATCGCTCATTGCTCCTTTGCTGGTTGCTCGTCGGACGGTTGAAGGAACCGTCCGCGCATCGCTCTCCACCCTCGACGGTTCTTCCGGATCTTGGATAGGAGAACGATTTCGCCCGGGTTGGGATCTTCACTCTCGCGCCAGACGCGCTTCTCGAGCGTAATGGTGATTGACTCACCGCCTTGCTCGGGAATTGCGACGACGTACGGATGTTTCCCATCGCGGACGACCTTTTGGACAACTGCTTTGACCGTTTCAGCCACGCAGCCCCCTTCCTGGTCTGGTCGAACTATTGACCGTTAGCAATATATATATATATTGGATTTTGTCAAGTTTTCTCTTTGTGGGCTGGACGATAGGATTGCGCGATGCGCTATAAAATTCATACGCTCGCCAACGGTCTGCGGATCGTGTTTGCGCCGATGCCGGATACGGCTACCGCGACTGTGGTGGTGATGACGGGCACCGGTTCGCGGTATGAGAGCGAGCGTGAGAACGGGCTCGCGCATTTTTTGGAGCACATGTTCTTCAAGGGGACCAAAAAGCGGCCGAGTGCTCGGGCTATCAGCGAAGAGCTCGACGGCGTCGGCGCTGTGTATAATGCGTTCACTTCCAAAGAGCGCACCGCCTACCACGCAAAAGTGAGCAGTCAGTTCCTCGACACCGCGCTCGATGTGATCTCCGACATTTATCTCAATTCGACACTGCCGGAAAAAGAGATCAAAAAAGAGCGCGGAGCTGTCATCCAAGAGATAGACATGTACGAGGACATGCCGATGCGCACGGTGGACAATGTTTTCGACGCGCTCATCTTCGGCACAGACCACCCGCTCGGCAGGACCATCCTCGGCCCCAAAGAAAATATCCGGCATTTCAAGCGGAGTGATTTCGCTAATTATTTCAAACATCACTACACGCCGGCCAACACCGTCGTTGCTGTTGCGGGTAATTTCTCGCAGACGAACGTGCTTGCGAAGATACAGCGCGACTTCGGCCGCATAGAACGCGGCTTGCCACCGGAATATATGGGGTTCGTGAGCGAACAGCACTCACCGCGCATCGCGATCAAAGAAAAAAAGACCGACCAGACTCAGCTCATGCTCGGCGTCCCGGCGTACCCGTACCTGCACAAAGAAGAATTTCCGCTCGCGGTTCTCGCCACCATCCTCGGCGGCGGGATGAGCAGTCGCCTCTTCCTCGAAGTGCGTGAGAAGCGCGGACTCGCCTATTCCGTACACGCCTCGGTGGACAAATACCCCGACACGGGCTACTTCGTGGTGCAGGCGGGCGTGGAACATGGAAAATTGAAAAAAACAGTGGAGACCATTCTGACGGAATTCAAAAAAATAAAACGGACGAAAGTTTCGAGTGAGGAACTCAAAAAAGCAAAGTCTTACATCAAAGGCACCATGACCCTTGCACTCGAAACGAGCGATCACGTGGCCGAAAATGCTGCGACCTCCCTCATCAACCTCGGCAGAGTCCGCCCGCTGGAAGAAATAATCAAAGGCGTCGAAAAAGTCTCCGCCGCCGACATACAGCGCGTCGCGCGCGACATCTTCACAACCAGCGGCCTTAACCTCGCCATCCTCGGGCCGCATTCAAGTGAAGATGCACTTCGTTCACTTTTGAGGCTCTGATTTCGGTCGATAGTATAGTTTCCTCGGACCTTTTACGCGCGCGTACGTTTCGTGAGGAATAACGTCCAGCAAAAGATGGACGATGCCGAGCGGGAAAAAGCGCGCGACATTCCCCGTGTCCTTGTGGATGAACATATGGGATCCTTGATCGACAGCATGAATATGTCTGAGCAACCCGTGTGAGCGCATACTGATACCTTTCTGGAAAACATTGAATTCGCCCAGAAAATGCTTTTTTACCTGTTCAAAATCCTCAATAGGCACCCAGACGAATTCCCTGTCCAAGCGCCACTCACTCGAGACTTTCCGCTCGCGAAAGTAGTTCCACAATTCTTCTGTGCTCATAACCAATCAATTGGAATTTTATCATGCTCAATCAGATACGTATTGGTTTTGCTGAAGGGCTTGGAGCCGAAGAATCCGCTGCTCGCGGAAAAAGGCGAGGGGTGCGCGCTTTCGATGGCGAGGTGTTTGGAACGGTCGATGTGCGCTCCTTTTTGTTTGGCGTAATTGCCCCAGAGGATGAAAACGAGATTTTCTTTTTTGTCGGAAAGCGCGCGGATGACGGCATCGGTGAACTCTTCCCAGCCCTTGCCCTGGTGCGAGCCGGCCGAGCGCGCGCGCACCGTCAGGGTCGCGTTGAGAAGCAAGACGCCTTGCTTGGCCCAGCGTTCGAGGTCGCCACTTCGATTTTTTATCGGGCCAACGTCAGTCTCTATCTCTTTGTAGATGTTCTGCAGCGACGGCGGAAGCGGCACGCCTTTGCCGACGGCAAAGCAGAGTCCGTTGGCCTGCCCTGGGCCGTGGTACGGGTCTTGCCCGAGGATCACGACTTCGACGTGGTCGAACGGCGTGAGCTCGAACGCGCGGAAAATGCTCTTCGGGGGCGGGTACACGATCGTGTGTTGGTACTCTTCTTTGACAAATTCCCGCAATGCTTTGAAATAGTCTTGTCCGAACTCATCCTGCAAAACCGCCTTCCATGACGGTTCAATTTTGACCTCTACTGGTTCTCGCGGTTTTTGCCAAAGCTCTTGCCTCGCATTCATGCGCACCACTATAACGCAGTGTTGGTACAAACGCCGCAGGTGCTATTTTCATGCTATAGCATGTTTTTAGCACCTCTAAAAAAGTTCGGGTTCAGAACGCGCCTTCCGCTTTCAGAATCGCCCGCTTGCGCAACGTGCCTCCCCTATTGTAGTTGCCGATGGCTCCATTGGAATAAATGACGCGGTGGCACGGGATGTCGCGGTTGTAATTGCTCCGCATGATGGCGCCTACCGCGCGCGCTGCTCTCGGATTGCCCGCCCTGCGCGCCACTTCCTTGTACGTCATCGTCTTGCCCTTGGGAATTTTTGCGACGATCGCACGCACTTTTTCTATGAACCTTTGATTTCCCATACGCTTGATATTTGCTTATTCAATTGAATTAACAAATAAGGATCTGCTCATATGCCGAGTGAACCGGTTAATTTCTTTTTCGGCTTTGCGAGCCCTTGCAGTTCCTTCCCGGCCGCCTCGCGGTACGGACAGTATTCGCAATGCTCGCCCGTCCGCGGTGGCTGGTCGTTCTTGAGACAAGTTGCTATTTTGCCGAGCGCCGGCTCGATCCATGCATCATTGCCTTTGTACGCAATGAGCTTAACATCGAATTCCAACTTTCCATCGAAGGCAGGGCTGTCGGATCTGCCGTTGACGTAGACGAAGTAGGCGGTGTCGGAGACTTTTTCCGTACTGCCGCGCAGGAGCCATTGGTACACTTCGACCTGCCGCTTGTACGCCTGCTGCCAGTAGCCGTCGAGGTTTGGCTCTTCTTTTTTTGACGTCGCCTTGTAATCAACCACGATGAATTCCCCTTTCGGCGAGACCCATACATCGTCGAGTCCGCCGCGCACCAAGAGATTGGCCGGCTCGTGCAGACGCTGAGCGCCACGGCGCAGGGCGTCGCGCCACTCTTCCATACGCGGGTCTTTGAGCGGCACGGCATCCACCTTGTACGCTTTCATCAAGGGGTGCGCCGTGCCATTGGCGCGGTGGATATCGAATTCACGCTTCAAGAGTTCATCCACCGCGTTGTTGAGGGTGAACGCCGGGAATTGCGGGCGGGCGACGCCCAAGCGCTGATCGAGATAAAAACAGCGCGGGCATTCGACGAAGAGATCTATCTTGCTCCGGCTGATGCGGAAGGGTTCGCGGCTGGCGGGATCGAACAATCCCCGCGTTCGTTTTGCGTATGCTCGCGGCATCCGCGCAGTATATCACTGCGCGCGATGATCGTGATTTTCGACCGCCGAAAACCAGCTTTTGAACTTTTGCTCCACATACCACATGCCGACGAAGATGATGAGCGCGAGAATGGTCGCAAAAATAGAGACGGCGTAGAGGCCGAAACCAACCGCCATGCCCACGCCCGCCGCGATCCAGAGGCCCGCGGCGGTCGTGATGCCGTGGAGCGCCTCGCCGCGGAAAATAATGAGGCCGCCGCCGATGAAACCGATGCCGGTGATGATGCCGGCGGCGGCGTGCATGGGCTCGAAATTGACGATGCCGAGGTACGAGGAGTTGACGAAATTGTTGACAACGATGAAAAGGCAGGCGCCTAAAGCGACGAGGCCGAAGGTGCGCGTCCCGGCCGGCTGGCGCGCCAAGACCGCGCGCTCTGTGCCGATCACGCCGCCGAGGAGCATGGCGAGAACGAGCTTGAAGAACATGACGCTCTCGGGGTCGATGAACTGCGCGGCGCTGTGCATGACGGTCAGTATACAGTGAATAGAGAACAGTGAACAGCGAAATTCACCTGAGTTCAACATAGAAGTGTCCAGCCTGTCCGTTAGCAGTAACGTTCGCCGATCTAGGCTACTGTCCTGAGTTTGCACACGCGAAAGTGCTCGCGAAGCGTGCAAAGCGAGGAGTTCGCCCGCTACTCAAGAGCGCGGATATACGGGGGTACGTCGCCAAAAAACTGAAACTCGGGTGCAGTCGGCCAACTGACCGGCCATGGCGCCGCGATCGACACCACGACTACCGGTCTTCGCACTTATCCTCGCCCGGCCGATGGCCCCACTTTCTGCAGAGTATAATATCTGTATGTCCGAGATTCGGTTTCAGGTGCCTGGCGACGAGTTCGCATCCAGTCGGCCGAAGCGTCGCTACAAATCCTTCCTCGATCTCTCCGACTTTCTCCTCGCGCGCGGGTATGTCGACAGCCCCGGCGCCGCTGAAAAACTTTCCAACCAGATCCTCCTCGGCATCGCCGCTGCGGCAATTGTCTTCGCCCTCATCCTTTGGTGGTCATCTGGAAGCGGAGCAAATGCGCCGGTGCCGAAAAGCCGCATTGATGCCGCCCTCCAAGTGCCAGCTCTCAGTGTGCCGCCCGCGACTTCCCCCCATCCATGACGGCCACGCCCCCACAGCCATCCCGCGGTTTTACGCTCATCGAGCTCCTCGTGGTGATCGCGATAATCGGCATTCTCGCCTCGGTCGTGCTCGCCTCCCTAAGTAGCGCCCGCGCGAAAGCAAAAACAGCCCGCCGCGCTGCGGATCTTCATGCCTTGCAGCAAGCACTTGAAATGTATGCAATCGATCACGGCGGGCAGTATCCCCCGAATCCTACTTGGGCATGGCGCAGCCAGTGCAATGCCTGGGGCCCATATACACCAAACCAGGTGATACCGGGTCTGACCCCGACGTACATTGCATCAATGCCCGCCGATCCGGACATGGATGTTGCTGCGAGCACCTGCTGCTATCTGTACCTCTCAAACGGCACTGATTACAAACTGCTCGATCACAACTGCCCGACCCTCAACTATAATCAAATTCCGACATTCATCGATCCTACGCGCGACAGCGGATCGAATGCCTGCTTAGTTGATGGCACCGGTATTTGGTCGTGGGCCGTGTACACGCCCGGTGCCTGTAGCTGGTAAAGAGCAACGCCCCCATCGGCGTCGTGGAAGCCGAGGCCGAGGATGTCGAGAAGTGGGTGCGCTATCTCACCGACATCACGAAGATGCAGATCGACTGGCGCTACGGCACCTACCAGAAGATGAAACTGCCGCACCTTCTGTTCCTTGGCGGCGAGATCGAGCGGCGTGAAGCGATCGGCAGGCTCAAGCGCTACGCGTATCGGCTCACCGGAAAGCTCCTCGCCGGAAATACTGGTGACTGGGGCAATCCGACCGTCTGCAACTTCTAACCGTCGTCCTGTGCGCTTTCGACCTCACAGCTTGTCTGTTTATTCTCTAATTCGCTGTTTTCTGTTCTCTCTACGCTCCGCACAGCCGCTGGGCCTCTTCCAATACCCGCGGAATATTCTCCGGCTTCACGCCGTACTCCTGCAGGAGGTGGGGCGCCAGGATGTGTTTGCAGAGGACGATCCTTTTTTCGAGAAATCTGCGTTTCTCGCCTTCGGAAAGCGTCGTGAGGGCGGTCAGGGGGTGGACGCGCGCTTCGTCGATCATCGTGAGAAGCCCGCGCGACTTGGGATAGTCCCAGCCGATCAAGGTGAGGTTGGAGCACTGCGCGTAGCGGATCGCGTTGCGCGTGAAGCGCGTGTTGGTGACGAGCCAGCCCTCGTCGACGCGCGACGACGGCTCGGGCGTCTGCGAGAGATCGTGGTAGCGCGCGTGTACATAGAGAACGTCCTTGATATCGGTTTTGCCGCCCGGATCGTTGTGGAATTTCGCCTCGATGCCGACGCGCTTGCCGTCCTTTTCGGCGAGCACGTCCACTTCGTGCGGAGCGCAGCGACCCATCAAGGTCACGTCGGCGCGCACGCGCCAGCCTTCGGCGCGCAGGACTTCGGCGAAGAATTGCTCAAAGGGAAATCCGGAGGGGCCGAGCGCGAAGACGGCGCGTTTCATCGAGTAGCGCGCCGCGACCGGCGGCTCTTCTTCCCGCCGCAGGACGTCGAACGCGTGTCGGTAGATCTCTTCCGTCATCATGCCGGGTTTCAGTTCCCGCATGACGTGCGAAAGGACGCGCGCGCGCATGGTCGAGGATGCCCCCGCGTGTTCGAGCGAATGTTCGAGCTTCGAGGGGTCGAACGGCTCCTGCTCGCCGTCGGCTTTCGTGATGAGTATGCGGTTTTTTGGCATGCGCTAATGAACGATCACCGGAAGAACGAGGATCGGCAGAGGGTCTCCGTCCAGGGTCGCCGCGAATTCGACCCCTGCGGCGGGCGCGAAGAGAGCATCGCGGAACGCACGCGGGACCCTGTCGTCCCCGCAGGGGACGGACGGCTCCTGCCACGTCGTGAAAACGATCTCGTACGTCGTGGTGGAGAGCGTCTGCACACGCTCCTGCAATTCATCGCACGATGCGGGCACTTCGACCATGCCCGAGAGATGGTGGCTTCCCGGGCCGAGCTCGTCGCGTATCACGACGGGATCGCTTTCGCCGGCGGCTTGCGCAAAGACCATCCTGCCCGCAAAAACGAGAATGATGAACGCAACGGCGCACGCGACGACGGTAAACCACACAAGGCGCCGGATAGTCTCGGCCATCCGCTCATTGTATCTGCCGCGCGAGCGGTTTTACAGACCGAGCCGCGAAAATCTGTGCATTTGTTTTCGCGAACGAAAACATGCGATCGCTGGACGCCGGCTCGTTCTCGATACTGCCGCCGCCGAGACACACATCGCCTTGGTACACAACGAGCGATTGGCCGGGCGGCGCGATCTGCGGCTGTGCGAGCGCGACCCGCAGGCCCGGCGCTTCGCGCCCGAGACGCGCGCGCACGGGGCGCTCGCGGTAGCGCGTCTGCACGTCATATTCCGCATCGAACGGCGGCTCCCGGTGCACCCAGCTGATGTCGGATACGAGCACTGCCTGGCGCGCCGCGTCTTCCCTGCGCGGCGAAACGGTGATCGTATTGCGCGATGTATCAATCGCGGCGACATAGTGCGGCACGCGAGCCGTGGAATGGTCCGCACGGGCAAATCCGTGCCGCTCTCCCACCGTATAGAGCACTGCGCCCTGATGCGTACCGATCGCCCGGCCTTGCATATCGAGGACAGCGCCCGGCTCGATGCGCAAAAAGCGGCGCAAAAAATCCGGCATGGAAACGTCGCCGACGAAACAGAGCCCCTGGCTGTCGCGTTTTTCGGCGACCGGCAGTTTCAATGCGCGCGCCTTTTTGCGCACATCCGCTTTGAGCATGCCGCCGACCGGAAAAACGGTGAACGCGAGATCTTCCTGGCCGATCCGGTACAAAAAATACGATTGGTCTTTTTCGGCGTCGGCGCCGCGCAGGAGCTCGAAGTGTCCGGCGCTCTTTTTGATCCGCGCGTAGTGCCCCGTGGCGATCAGCTGTGCCCCTTCTTCGCGCGCCCGGCGCGCGAACGCGCCGAATTTTATCTGCCGATTGCAGACGACGTCGGGATTCGGCGTAATACCGCGCGCGTAATCGGCCAGCATCGAATCAACGACGTCTTTTTTGTATTCCGCGGAGAGATCAATCTCTCGGAACGGAACACGGAGCGCCGCGCACACGCGCATGGCGTCGAGCCTGTCTTCTTTCCACGTGCATTCGATGAATTCCGGCCGCCAAATTTTTATGAATACGCCGGTCACATCGAACCCGCGCTCTTTCAATATCGCCGCCGAAACCGCGCTGTCCACCCCGCCCGACAATCCGACGAATACTCTGTGCGCCATAGCCGCATGATAGCAAA
>Ga0105164_10000671_pt1 | contig 23115 bp, 17 predicted proteins | sample VDWuncwatermetaG_FD_89674 | JGI IMG/M metagenome (GOLD analysis project Ga0105164, IMG submission 89674) | Wastewater microbial communities from Netherlands to study Microbial Dark Matter (Phase II) - VDW unchlorinated drinking water | ecosystem: Environmental > Aquatic > Freshwater > Drinking...
CCTCAGTACCGTGTCGCGCTTGCGGACATTCTTGCGGGTGTGTTGGATTGGCGCATGTGGGGGCGACTGGGTTCCCAGGAAGTGCGGCGCCGTTACCGGCGAACGGCGCTCGGCCCTTTCTGGACGTCTCTCAGTCTCGGCATTTTCATTTTCACGCTCGGCATGCTCTGGTCTCAATTGTGGAAGCAAGACCCCAAGGTCTACTTGCCGTTTCTCTGTTCCGGCATGCTGGCGTGGTCGTTGATCGCAACGATTATCACCGAAGGGTGTAGCGCCTTTTCCGGTTCCTCGGCGGTCATCACGCAACTCCGATTTCCCTATACGATCCTGTCCTGTTCCGTCATCTGGCGCAACTGCATCACCCTGTTTCATAATGTGAGCATTTTTGTCCTGGTGGCTCTCTATGCCGACGTGCCGGTCACGTGGCACTCACTCCTTGTTTTTCCGGCGCTGGGACTCATTTTCATCAATGGGATATGGGTTGTGACGCTGCTGGCCATGTTCTGTTCGCGATTTCGAGATATTCAGCAGATCATTGCGAGCCTCTTGCAAGTTTCGATGTTTGTCACGCCGATTTTCTGGGCTCCTAAACAACTGGAAGGCCGGCTGGCAGCCTTCGTGGACTACAATGTCCTGTTTCATTACGTGGATATTCTGCGCTCACCGATGCTGGGCCAGGCGCCGGCCATGTGGAGTTGGGTCATCACGATTGCGATGACCGTGATTGGGTGGGTGGCAACCATCGCGCTGTTCAGTCGCTTTCGCCGTCGCATCGCGTACTGGTTGTAGAGGAGTGCAGCATGGCATCCCTGACTCTCGAAAACGTCACCGTTGACTTCCCGATTTATGACTCGCAAAAGAGTTTTCGTAGCGCGCTCCGTAGAACAGCCGGTGGCCTGATACGACGGGAGGGCGGCTCTGGTCACCAGCGCGTGACCGTGCGGGCGCTGGACAATCTCTCCCTCACGCTGCAACACGGTGACCGCATCGGTCTCCTCGGACACAATGGCGCGGGGAAGTCCACGCTGTTGCGCGTGTGCGCCGGTGTGTATGACCCGGCGAGTGGCAGGGTCGTCATTGAGGGAAAGGTGTCGCCGTTGTTCAATACCGCACCGGGCCTCGACATGGACGACACGGGGTATGAAAATATTCTCACCTGTGGGCTGTTCCTCGGCATGACCCGTGAGGAAATTGCTCACAAGACGCCCGACATGGAGCAGTTCTCCGAACTCGGCGAATACCTGTCGCTGCCGGTTCGGACCTACTCCAGCGGGATGCTTACGCGGCTTGGCTTTTCCATCGCGACGGCGATTGATCCGGAAATTCTGATCCTGGACGAAGGGCTGGGCGCAGGCGATGCGCGGTTCGCGGAGCGAGCCAAAAGGCGCGTGGACCGCTTAGTGGAGCGGGCCAGCATCATGGTGCTGGCCTCGCATTCAGACGCGCTGATTCAGGCGATGTGTAACCGGGCGATTCTCCTGCACGGCGGACGGATCGTCGCTTCCGGCACGGTGGAAGAGGTGACCGAGGCCTATCGGAAGCTGAACCAGGCGACGGACGCCAACCCCGTCCTTTCGGCAGGCCAATTGCTGCAATCCTCCAGCGCATAAGCAAAGGGCGGGATGGCAGTATCATTAGTCACAGCGGTTGATCTGACTGCAGCGTCGAGCAGGCGGCGGTTGTCGTCCGTGCTCCTGCTCGCTGTAAATGTGTGCGCCGTGGTGGTTCTGGGCATCGTCGCCTTCCGGCACAACCAGGCCACGTTGCTGTACGGCCTGGACGGGAACGAAATGATGACCCTTGCCAAGCAGCAATTCGTGTGGCACGCGAATTGGTTGGGCTTCGGCAATAATGTATTTCAGTCCCTCGGCAACATCTGGCTGCCGATCAATATGAAGCTGGTTCCGGGCTACGCGTTCTCGTTGGCGGTGAACGGCGGAGACATTGATCCGGTCCTGTCGTATCTCGTCTTTTCGATCGAGGTATTCCTGGCCGCCTATTTCGTCAGCCTGTGGCTTGGATTCGGAGAGGTGGCGGCGACCTTTTCGGGATGGACAGTGGCGTTGCTCTCGATGCCCTACGTCGGGTATCCAAAAATCTATTCGATTTTTGGGATTGCTCCGCACCTGGTCATCATGCTGCTCATTGTTCCCATGACGCTTATGCTCTACAGCCTAGTCGGCCGTGTGACTCCACTCCGGTCGGCGGTCTGTCTCCTGGGTATTGCGGGGCTGATGCTCTATCTGGCGATCTCGCAGCCGATTTTTATGGTTCTTGTCGTGCCGGTGGTACTGGTGTTTAGCATGGCGATCGTATTGGGGGTTGGAAGCCGACACGAGAAGTATTGGAAACTTGGGGGCGGTGTCCTAGTGCTGGCGGTTCTCGCGGCGTCGGGGATGTTGCAGTATCTGTATGGGCTGCTCAGCTACACCGCCGCCGCTGTGTTCAAAGACGAATTCCTGAACGTTCATCAGGTCTGGTTCGAGGTCTCCATCCTCTTTCAAGGCGAGGCCTCAGGGATCAGCGGGCCGCTGTTGTACGCAGGGGCGCTCGGCGGCGCGCTCGCGTGCGCGTGGGCCGGGCGCGGACTGCAAAAGCACATCGCAATCGGCTTGCTGATCATGATGGGTGTGCTTATGGCGTTCGGCGCTGCGGTTGTGTCCGTGGATTTCTGGCGGGGCCCAGCACCGCTATACTTTGAGATTCTCCTATGGCCGTTCTATGCGGTCTATGCTGTGTCATTGGTGGCCGCTCTGTTGCGCATGTTGGGGGCCATGGTGTGGCCACGGGTGGGCGCGTTTCTGGCACATCGCCCGGGTTGGTGGAACGTCATGCTCGCCGATAGCCGGATCCATGTAATGGCCTTCGTGATCGTGAGTGTGCCGGTGGTGCTGCTGCTGTGGGTTCGCGACGGCGTTGTCCCGCTCGACCGCATGTATCACACCTACCCTCCGCTCTCGCCGCCGCTCGTGACCTTGTTGCGGGATGAAATTGCCCTGAAACCGGGCGATCCATTTCGCGGACGGGTGGCGACGTTGACGGGCCAATTACTGCAGAAAAGCGGAGTGTCATGGTCCGATTTGCATACCGGTGATATCGAACTAACCAAACGGTTTGGCAACGATCATCGCACGGTCGGCCTGTGGTATTACGACATCCCGACCCTGTTCGAATACAACCAATTCATGACGCCGCCGTATTATCTGGTGACGAGGACGTTTCTGACGAACGACGGCGACCGGCAGATGCGTAATATCATGGCGCTGAGAAGGCCGGATCTGCGGCTGTTGCGCACGTTAGGCGTCCGGTTTGTGATCGCCGACGCGCCTGTGCCGGGCGCGCGCTTGCGTGCGCATGTGGACGACGACGGCAAGCCGGCGTTGTATCTCTACGAGCTCGATAAAGTCAATCTGGGCAGCTATTCGCCGACGCATGTGGCCCGCGTTTCGAGCGCGCGCGAGGCGCTTGCCCTCATGGCTCGGGAAGATTTTGACGCTGCCAAATCCGTAGTGACCGATGAGGGATTGCCTGCTGGTCTGGTGCCGGCCACCTCAAGCCTGGTATCGGTAGAAAAGTCAGGATTGCGGCTCACCGCGACGAGCCACGGGACGTCCGTTCTGGTACTGCCGTTCGAATTCAGCCATTGTCTTGAAATTACGCCAGTGGAGCAGGGGACGGTTCCTCCCAGATTATTCCGTGCCAATCTGCTGCAGGCAGGCGTCGTCTTCACCGGACAGCTTGAGGCGACCGTCCAGTTTTTCACAGGACCCTTTCACAATGCGGGATGTCGGATTGAAGATGCTCGTGACATTGCGCGGCTGGATTTTTCTCGTGAAGTCAAATCCGGCGTGTCGAAAGGTATCTTGTGACTCGCCGTGAGTATCTGCCCTTCGGCAAACCGAACTTCTCCGATCAGGAAATTGCCGCTGTCACGCGCGTGCTGCGTTTCGGCTGGGTGGGGATGGGGCCTGAGACCATCGCGTTTGAGAAGGAATTGGCTGCCTGCGCTGGAGCTCCCCATGTCGTCACGGTCAATTCCTGCACGTCTGGGCTCTTTCTCGCGCTGCTGGTTGCCGGAGTGGGACGCGGGGATGAGGTCATCTGCCCGAGCCTCACGTGGTGCAGCACGGCCAATGCCGCGCTGTATCTGGGGGCCAAGCCGGTCTTTTGCGACGTGGATCAGGAAACGCTATGTCTTACGCCGAAGCATGTTTTGGCCAAAGTGACGTCCCGGACCAAAGCGGTGATGGCGGTGCACTTCGGCGGCCTTGCCATGGACGTGCAGGCGCTCCGTAACGCGCTTCCCAAACGCGTGTCCATTATCGAAGACGCCGCCCATGCCTTCGGCGCGCGTTTTGCGGACGGGAAACCGGTGGGATCGTCCGGCAACCTGACGTGCTTCAGCTTTTACGCGAACAAGAATCTGTCTACCGGAGAGGGAGGGGCGGTCGCGCTCTTCGACCGGCGCCAGGCCGAGCGCCTGCAGTCGCTCCGGCAGCATGCCTTGCCGCTGGATGCCTGGAAGCGGTTCACCCATTCCAAAGCGCTAATGCTCTCCAACCCGCTCAGCGAACTCGGCTACAAGATGAACTACACCGATCTGCAAGCCTGCATCGGAAGAGTGCAGCTTGCCCGAAGAGGCGAACTGGATCGTATCCGGCTGGACGTCGCACGTCGGTACGTGGACGGTTTGAAAGAGGTGTCTTCGCTGGTCACGCTGCAACGGGATATCACGCATCCCTACCATGCGCGACATTTATTCGTATTGCAACTGCCGCTGGAACAGATGCGCATGGGACGCGATGAGGTGCTGCTGGCCTTGCGGAAAAAGAACATCGGCGCATCCATCCACTACGCGCCGCTGCATCTCATGCCGCTGTACCGAGGCCGCCGGAAGCCGGTTCGGCTGCCGGCGGCCGAGCGGGTGGCCAAGCACATCATGACGTTTCCGATCAGCGCCAGCATGACGCTCGACGATGCCGACGATGTGCTTGCACAATTCAAAACGGTGATGAGGTAGCATTATGAAAGCCGGCGCACAGAAGAAAGAGCTGCCGATCCGATACGGTTTCTACGACCGCCTCAAGGCCGAATTCCCGTCGCAGATCATTATGGATGTGACCGAGGTCTGCAACCTGGCCTGCGTCCACTGCCCGCACCCGACGTTCAAAAAGTCCGAGCACTATGCGGGACGGCACCTGGATCCTGAATTGAACCGAAAAATGGTGGAGGAGGTGCGGACATCCGGCCGCGGGGTTACCCAGTATATCCGGTATACGAGCAACGGCGAGCCGCTGGTCCATCCTCAGATCTATGATCTTCTCGATGACGCGGTCCAGCATTCAGGCGTGATGGTGACGTTGACGACCAACGGCACCATCCTCCATGAGAAACGAATCGAGAAGCTGCTGGCATCAGGGCTGCATCTTGTGGATGTCAGCATTGATGCTTTCGTTCCGGAAACCTATGCCAAGGTGCGTGTCAACGGGAACCTCGATGTGACGAAAAGAAATGTCCTGAAATTACTGGAACTCAAACGCCAGGCCGGGGTTGCAACTCGCATTGTGGTGAGTTTTGTGACGCAGCCCGACAATGCGCAGGAAGCCGGAGACTTCGAAGCGTATTGGAAAGATCAGGGAGTGGACTATGTGGTCATCAGGCGGTTGCACTCGAATGCGGGGGGAGTGCCGATGATCGCGGCGCAGATGCGGGCGGGCCAACGTGACGCCAGCCGGTATCCTTGTCTTTATCCATGGGAACGGATCCTCCTGAATCCGCAAGGGCAACTTGCTTTTTGCCCTCAGGACTGGGTGCACGGGTCTGTTGTTACTGATTACAGGACGACGACCGTTCAGGAAGTCTGGCAGAGTGAATTCTACCAGAAGCTTCGGCAAGCTCATCTGCAGAACGATTTCCAGCACCATCGGTTTTGCGGTGAGTGCCCGGATTGGCAGCAAACCCGCTGGCCGGGCGAGGGAAGAAGCTATGCCGATATGGTCCAGGAGTTTAAGCAGACCGTATGAAGCCGATACCTCACTCCAAGCCTTGGATCACTGAAGCCGATATGCTGGCCGTGCGGGAAGTCATGGCGACCAGCATGCTGGCTCAGGGTGAGAAGACCAGGCAGTTGGAGCACACGCTCAGTGAATGGGTCGGGGGGTGCGGAGGTGTCGCAGTGGGTAGTGGGTCGGCGGCACTGGTGCTCGCCATGATGGCGCTGAAGGTTGGCCGAGGGGATGAAGTCATTCTGCCAACATACGTCTGCACGTCGGTGCTGGAAGCCGTTTTGACCGTCGGGGCCAAGCCGGTGCTGTGTGATGTGGGTCCCGATTGGCTGATTACGACTGAGAATGTGACTGGGCATGTGAATGGGCGAACAAAAGCAATCATCGTTCCGCACATATATGGGATGTTCGCCGATATCGAATCCTTTGCCACGTTCGGTGTGCCGATCATCGAGGACTGCGCTCAGGCGGTTGATGGCAAGGGCAAGCGACCACTCAAGAGCACCATCGCCATTTTTTCCCTGCACCCGACGAAATGCCTGACTGCGGGCGAGGGGGGAGTTGCTGTCTCAGGAGACTCCCGCCTAGTCAATGCCATGCGCACTGTTCGTGACGGGACGGAGCGTGTTGATGCAGGGAGGTTGCTTTCTCCGCTCTCCGATCTGTCGGCTGCGCTTGGGCTTAGTCAGCTGGCCCGCTATCACGAAACGTTGGATCGCCGACGAGCATTGGCACAGAAGTACAGATCAGCTCTGGAACCTATACTGCGGGATGGCTTCCGTCGCCCGGCCTATCAACAAAGCATGCATTTCCGGTTTCCCGTAAAAGTGCCTAGTGGGTTGGATATGTGCCAGACACGATTCCTTCAAAGGGGGATTCACGTCAGGCGAGGGGTGGATAAGTTGCTGCATCGCTTTCGTGGAGAACCCGATCGTAATTTTAAGATGGCCACGCTCTTGTTCGACACCACCGTGTCACTGCCGATTTATCCGGCGATGACGGACGAAGAGCACGCGGTATGTCTGAGTGCCGCGACAGAAATTTTCTCATCCGCCACGTCTAGTGCTGGTCGCCAGTGAAGCGTGTGGCAATCAATCAGTCCAACTACATCCCGTGGAAAGGGTACTTCGATCTGATCCATGACGTAGACACCTTCATCTTCTATGACGACGTGCAATTTACGAAAAACGACTGGCGGAATAGGAATAAAGTCAAGGGACCGAAGGGCTTGCAATGGCTGTCCATTCCTGTTGGGACGGACCTGAACCGCTTGATCTGCGATGTGTCGCTGGACGATTCCCACTGGCAACAGAAGCACTGGAAAACCCTGTCGCAACTGTATAGCAAGGCTCCGTTCTTCGGCACATACAAGAGTTTTCTCGAGGACGTGTACTTGAAGCGCAAGTGGCGAAACCTCTCGCAATTGAACCAGTTCCTCATTCAGACGATCGCAACCGAATACCTTGGAATCCGGACGACCTTTCAGCAATCGTTTGACTTTTCCAGCTCCGGGAAGGGGCAGAAACGGGTTCTCAGCTTGCTCAAGTCCGTGAAGGCTGATGTCTATGTGTCCGGGCCTTCGGGTAAGGCCTATCTCGACCCGGCTCGCTTCCGGCAGGAAGGCATCGAGCTGGTCTGGAAGGATTATTCCGGCTATCCGGAATATGCCCAGTTTCATCCCCCGTTCGAGCACGCCGTAACGATTCTTGATGTGCTGTTTCATACCGGCCCTGACGCGCCTTCGTATATATGGGGGTGGCGGGCCGGTGAACGTCTGCCGCACAGGGCGTCTGCCGGGGGCTAGCTCATGGCCAAAACCTTCTCGATCGTCATCCCCGTTTTCCAGAACGAAGCGAACCTGCCTGACACGGTCCCCAAACTGCTCGCGTTGGGGCAGGCATTGCCGGCCTACCAGCTGGAGTTGGTGTTTGTGGATGACGGTTCGCGCGATCGGTCATTCGAGTGCCTGGCGGATTACGCCAAACGCCATCCGGAGACGATCAAGGTGGTCAAGCTGTCACGGAATTTCGGCCAGACGCCCGCCATTCAAGCCGGACTCCGTCATGCGACCGGAGATTGCGTCGGAGTCATTTCAGCCGATCTGCAGGAGCCGCATGAACTTTTTGTGGAGATGATCAAACAATGGGAATCCGGCGCCAAGTTTGTGATGGGTGAACGGCAGGCGAGAGAGGAAGGCGCATCCCATCAAATGCTGTCCGGGATCTATTGGAATCTGATTCGGCGGTTCGCCTTTCCAGATTTTCCGACAATGGGCTACGACTATTGCCTCTTGGATCGCCAAGTCGTCGCGGACATCAATCGTATCAATGAGAAGAATTCCTCCATCTTCGTGTTGATTTACTGGCTTGGTTACAGGCCGGTGCGGCTGCCGATTACGCGCAAGTTGCGGGGTAAGGGGACTTCACAGTGGCGTCTTTGGAATAAGATCAGTTTCACGGTGGACACGCTGATTGGTTTCACCTATCTGCCGGCGCGGTTCATCACCATGATGGGCTTTGCGATGGCTGTGCTGTGTGCCATCTACCTGATGGGTGTGTTGGTATTTTGGTATCACCTCCAGGCGGCTCCTCCGGGTTGGATGACGGTCGTTGGCCTGGTCACGCTGCTGGGTGCCTTGACGTTGTTTTCCCTCGGCATCGTCAGCGAATATCTGTTGCGCATTCTGGACGAGGCGCGCAAACGGCCGCCGTATGTCGTTGAGTGTGTCGTGGATTCTTCCGCGAAGGATAACCGTGCCGGGAAAATTTGAATATGAAAACCGAGCGACATGTATTTGTGGACGGCCCCTGAAAGATGCCGTCGCAGAGATCAGTAAAGCATCGGCTTGGGGGACTGTGCGGTTTGTACGATGCACCTCATGTCAAAGTTGGTACCAAAGCCCGCAAATTTCACAAGCAGCACTGGCTGCGTGGTATGACTCTGATGACTATCAAGGCTCCGCACAGGTTCGCGGAAGCGTGTATGCGAACTATCTGGAGGATGAAGGCCATCGCATTGCGGAAGCACGGCGGCGTTACCGCAGGGACCTCGCTGTTTGCCTTCCTCCAACCGGCGGGCGGGTTCTTGAGGTCGGCTGTGCGACGGGCAGCCTGCTTTCGGTGATCCGGGATGCCGGCCACGAGGTCGTGGGCATTGATCTTTCTCGCCGATTTGCGGACGCTGCCAGACAGCTTCATGGTCTTGAGGTGCAGGTGGCCGATATATTGTCCGCGAAGATTTCGGATGGCAGCTTTGACATGGTGCTCCTGTTCGGCACGCTTTCTAACTTCTCGGATATCCCCCGTTCCCTTCAACGGATTTACGGCCTGCTCAAGCCGAGCGGGTTTCTTGTCGCGAATTATCCATCCGCGGATTCGATCGTGGCGAAACTCTACGGGGAACGTTTTTGGATGTTTGCTCCAAGCGTGAGCACGTTCATGACTTCCATGGGATGCGGGCTGGCTCTGAAGCAGGCAGGTTTTTCCTCGGTCGAATCCGGCCTAGACCGGCAGATGCCGAGTTTTCGGAAGCTGTTTACACACGCAAAGTGCCATGCCGTGCTGCCTGTGCTGGACGCGCTCGGTCTTGGCAATAAATCTCTGCCCTTTTGCCTGCCCGTTCCCGGCGTGCGCATTGTCCGGGCCTCACGAGGATAAGACATTCAACAGTTCCTCGCACCTATGCACAGCACAAGCCCACAGCTCATCTTAGGGATCTGTGATTCGCACGATGCCGGGGCGGCGTTGATTTGCGACGGACGAATCCTTGCCGCCGCGAATGAAGAGCGATTCAATCGGAAAAAGATGGCAGCCGGATTTCCCGTCCGCTGCCTTGAGGAAATCTGGCGGATTGCCGGGGTGAAGCCGGCCGATGTTCATGCCGTGGCGCTTGCCAGCCGATCGTCAGCCAGTGCGGCGATCCCGATCAATAACGATTTTACCAATGATGACGGGACATCCAGCCCCACGAAGCGTCTGGCCGAATGGCTTGATCGAACTCCAGGCGGACGATCGGTCCTTGCCAGTGATGCTGCGCAAACGCTGTATCGGGGTCTCATGCCCATGATGGTGCGGGGGAAAGCAGGGCGTATCCGCGGGCTACTGTTGTGCATGGGGGTCACGGCCCCCCTTCAATCCTTCGATCACCACGACAGCCATGTCGCATCGGCCTACTACACTAGCGGGGAACGCGACTGCCTGGTGATTTCCAATGACGGATTCGGAGATGGTCTGTGCGCAAAGGTGGCAATCCCGGATGGACCCGGCGGGGCTCTGCGCGTGATCTCCAGCAACCATTTCGCCAACTCTTTAGGTGCGTACTACAACTACGTCACGCATTTTTGCGGCTTCAACAAAAGCCATCATGCGGGGAAGACCACGGGGCTGGCCGCGTACGGGGACCCGGAAAAGACCCTGCCCATCTTTCAGCGGTTGATTGACTGGGACGCTGAACGGGGCATTTACGTGAACAGGGGGAAGCTGTTCGGCAATTGCCTGCGGGAGCTTCACGAGAAACTGGCAGGGGTCTCCCGCGAGGACGCCGCCGCCGGCATCCAGCGTCACTGCGAAAATATCCTGGTCTTGATGGCGCGGCATTATATCCAGCGCACAGGCCGGAGAAAGATCGTGCTGACTGGAGGCATCCACGCCAACGTCAAGATCAACCAGCGGATCGCGGAGATTCCCGAAGTCGAATCGGTATTCGTGTTTCCCAACATGGGCGATGGGGGGCTGGCCCTGGGCGCGGCGTTCCTGGCCTCTGCCAAGACCAATCCGGGCGGGACTGTCCCGGTCCGTCTGGATGATGTCTATTTGGGGCCTGCCTATTCGGAGCGGGAAATCTCCGATTGCCTGAACAGGGCCGGCGTGGCGTTTTCCCGTCCGGACCGTCTTGCCGCCGAAGTGGCGCGGCTTCTGAAGGAAAATAAGATCGTGGCGCGGTTCGACGGGCGGATGGAATATGGCCCGCGGGCTCTGGGGAATCGTTCGATTCTGTACCCGGCGACCAATCCGTCGGTGAACCAGTGGCTCAACACGCAACTGCGACGCACGGAGTTCATGCCGTTTGCGCCGGTGGTGCGCGAAGCGGATGCCGCCACGTTCTTTCACAACTACGACAAGAAGACGGCGCATACGGCCGAGTTCATGACGATCACCTACAATGTCACCGACCGGTGCAAAAAGGAAGCGCCGGCAATCGTCCATGTGGACGGTACAGCGCGGCCGCAGGTGCTGCGGAGGGCGGTCAATCCCGGCTACTACGATATTCTGGAGGAGTATTACCAACTGACCGGCCTGTCGGTGCTCGTGAACACCAGTTTCAACATGCACGAAGAGCCCATCGTCTGCACACCGGACGATGCGCTCAAGGCGTTCTTCGAAAGCCATTTGGACGCACTCGCCATCGGGCCGTTTCTTGTCCGCAACCCAAGGACGACAAAAGGTTCCGGATTCAAAGCGCAATTCGCTTGAAAAACCCTTCTAATAAAGGAATCCTATCGTCCCTGCTTATGGAGAATCACAGCGTGCGTCCATTCTATTTCACGGTCATTTTCTGGGGCGACGTCCATCGCCGGTATTTTCTTGATCTGTTGCTGGCCTCCCTGCTGTCTCCCCACAACATCCCTGCGCTCGATCCGGCTCGGAAGAGCAAGTTTCTGATCGTGACGACCCGGGCTGACTGGGACGCGCTGCACCCCGAGCCTCTGTTCCAGCAGATGAAACAATATGTCGAGCCTGTCTGGTTCGAGATGCCGTTTCCCTGCGGCAATGAGTCCAAGATGCTGGTCATGTCTCAGGGGCACAAGCAGGTGACCATGCGGGCCTTTGCGGACCGCGCCTACGGTATTTTCGTCACTCCGGACCTGGTTCTCTCGGACGGCTCGGTGGCGGCGCTGGAACGGCTGGCCGAAGCGGGCAAAAAGGTGGTGCTGTCCGTGGCGATCCGTTTTGCGCAGGAAGCGCTGCTGGAGGAGATGGAGCGGGGAGGCTATTTCAAGCCCGGGCACCTGTTAGTCTTGCCGGCCCGTGATCTGATGCGCATGGCCTTGCGGCATCTGCACACGGAAACGCTCCGCTACGAGTTCAACGCGCCGTATTTTGCCGACATGCCGATCTCCGTTTACTGGCAGGTCCCCGAGGGACAAGGCGTGATCATCTATAGCTTCAGTTGGGCGCCGCTGCTGGTGGACTATGCGGCGCTGGGGGATCACGATACGAGCACGTTCGACGACTGGACCATGGACGGCGATTACATCCATCGGAATTTCCCCGATCCCAACGATGTCTATGTGTCCCGGGACAGCGACGAACTGGTGCTCGTCAGTTTCACCAGGGAAGCGGACCTGCATTTCGATCTGACCGTCAATCCCAGGAAACGGTGGCGGAACCACGACGCCGTCCTTGCCAAGGTCCGGCGGATACGTGAATTGAAGGACAGCTCTATCATGGATCCCCTGAAGCGGTCCATCTTTCCGCAACCGGTGTATTTGCACAGCGACGATATTACGCCGGTCTGGCGCGAGTGGCAGGCCCATACCGACGGGATCATCGCCGACTCCCACAATCGGCGCAACCTGGTTCGCAATCTTGAGGAGAAGTTTGTTTCGGACGTCTATACGAATTCGGAGAGCGGGCAGAGCCGGTTCTCGAATTGGGTTGTTGAGCGATTCTCCGATGGATCTTCACCGAACAAATTCTTGTGGTGGCTGTTCATTCTGTTCTGGCTGGTCGTCCTCAGACCGTGGCGGTACGTGGCCACGAAAGTCATATTCGTGTGGTCAATCCTGTACTGGTACTGGCGCTACCGGCGATTCGTCTGGTGGCGGCTCAAGGAGAAACTGGGAGTGGTCAAGGAACAGCATTTTGACCGGCGGGATCTTGAGTGGAGCAAGCCAGGCATTAGTCTCGTCTGCCCGATTTTTACGATCCGGTGGCTGTGGCGTCATCGCGACTCGCTCGTGAAGGAATTCAAACCGGGCGGCGCCGGCATGCGCGGTGTTTCTCATATTCTGCAGGCTGGCGCTCCGAAAGGCGTTCCGGTGATTGGGTCCGTGTCCAATGTCTCACGCTCCTATCCTGCCAAGTCATCCAAGCACACATAACGCAAGGTACACCTCGCGATCCGTCATGCTGTTCCATACGATGCAACAGGCTGTTCCACCCCAACGGGTCGTGATTCTTGGCGCCACTGGGGTCATCGGCAGGGCGCTGGGTTCGTATCTCACGGATCGCGATGAAACGGTGATGCCGATCGGCTCCCGCGATCTCGATTTGCTGAGGGACGATGCACCCGAGCAACTGGCTGGTTGCCTTCTTCCTGGTGACGCGGTGGTTGTTCTGGCCGGCATTCCCCTGAGACAGGGGCGGGACCAGGCCACGATGGCGAAAAACGTGCAAATGGGCCTCCACATTTGCGAGGCGCTGGCCAGGCGGCCCGTCGCGCACGTGCTCTACATGAGTTCCGATGCCGTCTATCCTCGTTCAGTGGAGGCCGTGACGGAATCTAGCCCGACGGAGCCGTCCGATCCCTATTCGGCCATGCACCTTGAGCGTGAGGGGCTGTTCCTAGGGCTTGCGCGCTGTCCCGTGGCCGTGCTGCGGTCCACGCAAATCTGCGCGGTGCATGACACGCACGACGCCTACGGCCCCTCCCGGTTTATCCGGACGGCAAGACAGGAGAACCGGATCGTCCTGTTTGGAGAAGGCGAGGAAACCCGCGACCACATTATGGTTGAAGACGTGGCGGCTGTGATTCATGGCTGCCTGTTGCATCGCAGTCGCGGTGTGCTGAACGTGGTGACGGGGCGGTCGTTGAGTTTCGCGGACGTTGCCCGCCTTGTGGCCGATCAGTGCGATCCGAAGCCGAGGATCGAATACATGCCCAGACAGATGCCGGTCACGCATCGGCGGTTTGATGCTTCCCCAGTTGTCCGGGCCTTCCCCGGGATGTCGTTCACGACGCTCGAGGAGGGGGTGGCGCGTATGATCGGGCAGCCGATCGTTGCCAAGGGCTGCGGAGTGGACAGGTAGCAGAATGGATCACAAGCAAGCCGGCGAACCGCAGTATCGTGATGCGATCGAACTGATGAAGAAACGTCCTGAGCGGATGGGGCTGATGAGCGGCTGGTCCTGGCATGACGACCCGAAACGCTTTGTCTTCTATCTGTCCCGGTACAAGTTTGTGGCCAAAATGCTGGAAGGCTCCGGCCATGTGCTGGAGGTCGGCTGCGGCGACGGCTTCGGCACACGCATCGTGGTGCAGGCGGTCAAGCGGGTGACGGCGGTGGATTTTGATCGTGCGTTCGTTGCATCCGCCAAGGCCACGATGTCGGATCGGTGGCGTTTCACCTGCAAGATGCATGACATGCTGAAAGGATCGGTCAAGGGCCAGTTCGACGCGGTGTATTCTTTGGACGTGCTTGAGCACATCGCGCCGGATCAGGAAACGCGGTTCTTGGCCAACATGATCGCGCCGCTCACGCCGAAGGGCGTCGCAATCATCGGCACCCCGTCGCTCCAGTCGCAGGCCCATGCTTCCGCGCACAGCCGGCAGGGGCATGTGAACTGCAAGGATCAGCAGGACCTCAAGCGCCTGATGCAACGCTATTTCGACCAGGTGTTCGTCTTTTCCATGAACGACGAGGTGGTGCATACCGGGCACCACGCCATGTCGCATTACAATTTCTGCCTCTGTTGCGGAAAGAAATAATGGACGCGGGGTGAGCGCCGTCGAGCGGCCGTTTTATTTCATCGTGTCGTTCTGGGGCGAAGAGTTTCGCAACCATTTCCTTCGGCTGTGCGCGTCGTCCCTTCTCGCTCCCGGAAATATTCCCGCCCTGTCCGGCGCCCGGCGCTGCCGATTGTTGATCTGCACGACAGCCGAGGATTGGGAAACCATCCAGGCCGATCCCACCTTCGCGCAACTCTGTACCTTTGCGACGCCTGAGTTTCTTGAGTTGCGGCATCCCGTGCCGGACTTTCTGCGGCGTCCCTATCAGGAGAAGCTCTATCGGGCGGCCGGCCGGCATGAAACGGGACAGGCCGTTCGGATTCCGGATTCCGTCTCGCCGAACGACGTGGCCTGTCCCGAGGCTTTTGCGGAACTGCAGGCGATTGGCCGGGAAATCGGTGTTGCGCTGACCGCCGCGCAGGCCTACGCGCTACGCCTCTTTTTCATGAGCGCGGGGCACAAGGCCGCCGCAATCCGCGCACATGCTGATGGGGCCTATGCGGTCTATCTGGCTCCAGACATGGTGCTGTCGGACGGCGCTGTTGCCGAGTTGGACCGTCTTGCCCGGCAGGGCAGCAAGGTGGTGCTGGCGGCGGCTTGCCGGTTTGCCCAGGACGAATGCCTGGCTGCGTTTCGGAGCAGGGGATTGCTGGAGCAGGGGAAACCGCTGTGCCTGTCGCCGCGCCTGCTCGTTGAAATCGTTTTTGCGCATCTGCATCCGGAAACGGCGGGGTTCGAGTTCGAGGCCACGGCCTTCTGCACGGCGGCCACCTCAGCGCTTTGGCGTGTGCCCGGAGATAGCGGTGCGCTGCTCCACAGCTTTTTCTGGGCGCCGCTGCTCGTCAGCTACGGCGACGTGCACACGCACCACGCCGAGTACCTCGATCACGGCGGCACCACGGACGGGAGGTATATCGCCATGCATTTTGATCCGGACCGGGACCTCACGGCCATTGCCGATTCGGACACGCTGATGATGGCCAGCTTCACCCGCGCGGATGAGTATGGGTATCCGGATACGCGCCGAATGCTGAAACGGCTTCCCGGTGTTGGGAGGGCCTATAAAATTCATCTCCTCCGCGGGATGCTCCACGGGCCTATGGGCGATCCTGTGAAGCGCCGCCTCTATGCCGTGCCGGTCCGGTTCCACAGTCGCCCTGTGTCGCCGGCGTGGGAGGAGGTGGAGCGTCGGGCGGAGGCTGTCGTGAGCCGCGCACTGAAGAAACCGGGCCGGCCGGCCGCCGCGTGGATACGGGTCGGCCGGTTTCTGTCAGCGCAGAGCCTGCGCTCGTTCGGATGGTTTATCGTGACCTATCCCGTGAGCAAATTATCACCGCATCGGCGCGATCAGCTTCGCCGGCTGATCGGGAGGCTCCCATAGAGCGGATGATGATCTCGCCAGGCCAGTTTTATTTCATCGTGGTCTTCTGGGGGAAGGAGCACCGGGAGTATTTTCTCCGGTTCTTGGTCCCCTCTCTGCTGTCGCCGGGTAATCTCCCGGCCTTGTCGCGGACGGCCCCCCACCGGTTTCTCATTGCCACCACGGCGCAGGACTGGGCCGCCATCCAGTCCGACTCGGCCTATCAGGCCATGGCTCGGGTTGTGGAGCCGGTCTATCTTGAAATACAGCAGCCCGTCGTTGGTGCAAACAAGTATCTGGTGATGTCGGAGGGGCACAAGCGGGCCGCCGAGCGGGCGTTTGCCGACAAGGCCTATGGGATCTTCCTGACGCCGGACCTGGTCTTGTCGGACGGATCGGTGGCAGCCCTGCAACGCCTGGCCGCGAAAGGAAGCAACGTCGTGCTGTGCGTGGCCATGCGATTTACCTCCGAGGGATGCATGTCCCAGATCGAGGCCCTGCGGACAGTGGAGCCGGGTGCTGCGCTGGTACTCGAGCCGAAAACGCTGACCGCGATCGCGCTCCGCAACATGCATCCAGAAACGCTCCGCTACGATTGGGACGCGCCATGTTTTGCGGAGAGTCCCTATAGCTGCTTCTGGCGTGTGCCCGGAGAAGATGGCGTTGTTGTGCACAGTTTCAGTTGGGCGCCGCTGCTCGTGAACTATGCCACCCTGGCTAGTCACCAGACGGAGACCTTCGATCGCTGGACGCTCGACGGGGATTACATTTTCAGAAACTTTTCGCTGGATGACCGCGTCCACGTTGTGCGCGATTCCGATGAAATCTGCCTGGTCAGTTTTACGGGCGTCCACGAATTGCCCGGCCATCTTCCTGCGGATTTGCTGGCTCCCCGCTGGTACAACTGCTGGCCCCTCGTCCGCCACTATTGGAAAGTCCATAGCCTCCGGTCCGTCAAAAACAGCGCGGGCATGGATCCGTTGAAGCGGCGCATTTTTGCGTTGAGTGTGCGGGTGCACGGAGGCCGCGCCGATTCGGCCGTCTGGGCAGGTACGGAGGCGCGCGCCGGCGCGATCGTTGGGAAGATCTATGCTGATCCGCCGCTGCTGGAACTGATTATCAGCCGCGTGGTCCGGTTCATACGGGTCCGCGTGCCGTGGCCGCTGTCCCTGTTTCATAAGGCGAAAATGGTTGCCGACGGCGCTCAAGCGGTCAACGCGGAATACAGCAACCAGAGCGGCGTCGGCGCTTACCGCATCAGACTAACTGGGCCGGCCCTTTCGGCAGGCCGGTGGTATTGGGAGGTGGCATCGACCAATCTGGGGACCGTCGCTGATACGGCGACTGTCGGGGTCGTGACGCAGGAACATCCCATCGTCAGAGAACTCGGTTCGAACAGACATGGATGGGGATGGCGTGGTGACGGGAAGACTCTTCACGGAGGGCGGAAGACGCCATACGGGGCGGTTGCCGGCAGAGGCGATCAGGTGATCATGGTGGCGCTCGACATGGATGCCGGGCAAATCTGGTTTGGGTTAAATGGCCAGTGGTTTGAGGCCGGAGATCCCGTCGCCGGGGCTTACCCGGCGTTTCAGGACCTCAAAACGGCCGTGTTCCCAGCAGTCTCATCAAAACACGGAGGGCGTGGCACTGCGGACCTGTTCATAAACGTGACGGCTGATTTGTGGATTTATTCGCCCCCACAAGATTTTTGTTCCCTCACGGAAGCAGAAACCTGTCCACCTGCGATGCTTGCCACTCAGGTTACGTCTTCATCGCTACGCGAAAACGTTCGCACAGACTGTGTCCGGCTTGTGAAGACGGAGGATTCCGCGAGGGTTGCAATGCTTGCTGCCGATGCCCGGGCGGTGAACGGCGATCTCGGCTTTGCCAATCAGTCGGGTATCGGATCGGATAGGGTCTGGTTGATCGGGCCCGGGGTCTCGTCCGGACGATGGTATTGGGAGGTGTTCTCGTCCAATCTTGGGTCTGTCGATGGTGCGATTGCGGCTACAGCGACTATCGGGGCTGTGACGCCATGGCATTCCACTGTCAGTGAAGTGGGGGCCAGCAAACATGGATGGGGGTGGCGCGGGGATGGGCAAGCCGTTCATGCAGGCCGGATGGCGTCTTGTGGCAGGGGCATGTCCGGGGATAGCCAGGTGATCGTGGTCGCGCTCGACATGGATGCCGGGCAAATCTGGTTTGGGTTAAATGGCCAGTGGTTTGAGGCCGGCGAGCCTGCTGCCGGGACCCATCCGACGTTTCAGGGTCTCAACGGGATCGTTTTTCCTGCGGTCTCGTCGAGGCACGGCGGAGGGGGAACGGCCGGCTTGTTTTCGCGCGTGACGTCCGACTCATGGACCTATGAGCCGCCGAAGGGATTCCGGTCTCTGACTGAGGCAAACGGGAATCCGGCCGACGACGGCCGGATTGCGCCATGAGGCCGTTTTATTTCGGGGTCGTGCTCTGGGGCGAGGAATTCCTGGGCTATTTTCTCGACTACTGCCTGCCGTCCTTGCTGGCGCCCGGCAACATTCCGGCGTTGGAGAACAAGGCCGACAGCCGGTTCCTGATCTACACGACGGCCGAGGATTGGGCGGTGATGCGCGGCCAGCCGGTGTTTGCATTGCTCGCGAAGCAGATCGAGCCGGTGTGGCTCGAGATGAAACGGCCCGCCGACGACACGTCGAAGATGCGCGCCATGTCCGAGGGCCATACGGCTCTTGCGCAAGCCATGCATCGCGCCGGCGTGTATGGCGCGTTTGTGTATCCGGACACGGTATTTGCCGACGGCGTGGTGGCGGAGGCGCAACGTTTGGCGAAGGCCGGGAAGAAGGTGGTGCTGGCAAACTGCCCGCGGTTTGCCAACGAAGGGTTTCTGTCCGCGCTGACGACGCGCGGGGTTCAGCGGACGGGGCAGCCGATGGTGTTGAAGCCGGAGGCGTTGATTGCGTTGGCCATACCACACATGCATTCGGAGACCCGGCGCTACGAGTGGGAGGCGCCATATTTCTATTCGCGGTCTCCCGTGGTGATCTGGTGGAAGGTGCCGGGCGGAGGACTGCTGATGCATTCGACCTGCTGGGCCCCGATTCTGGTGGATTACTCCGCGCTCGCCACGCACGACACGTCCACGTTGCAGGACTGGACCATTGACGGGGACTACATTCATCGGAATTTTCCCGATCGGAGCGACGTGCATGCGTCGAGCACGATGACGCTGATCAGTTTTACACCGGAAAGCCGGCTCTCCTATCTGCCGCTCACACGCTTGCGGACGGATTACGTGTCTGCCATCAGCCGGTGGTTCAAGGAAATGAACCTGCGATCCTTTATGTTCTCCCGCGCGATGGATCCCTTGAAGCGCGAACTATTTGCGATGCCTCTGCGGATGGGCGTCGTCACCGATCAGAACCAGGCGAAGCGGATTGAAGCCCACGCTGCGAAGGTGTTCGTCCGCTGTGCCTCTCCTATCAGGGGGCGCGCCCAGTCGGTGGTGGATCTGTTATGGATCGTCAATGACGGGGTGTGGAAAAACTTCCGCTTGTGGCTGGGGCAGCGATGGCGCGAAATCACGGGTGGTCTGACGTCGCCTCGGAGTCCTCGATCCGGCTCGCCAGCGTGACGAATTCGCGCTCGATCGTTTCGAGACGGTCGTCTTCCCACACGAGGCGCTGGAACGGGGTGGCGAAGGGCACCTGTTCTCCGATCTTGAACCCGAGCGTGGCCATCAATTCTTCCGTCGTCTGCGGCACAGTCGGTGTCAGGACTTTAAAAATAATGATGCGGACGCGGGCATTCAGCATGCACATGAATGTCGGGCCGTTGTTGACGCCGAGCGTGATGTGGCTGGATTCATAGAGCGCCATTCGCAGTCCGACGTTCCAGGAGGCTTCACGGAAGACTTCGAAGCCGGCCAGTGGGGCGGGGAGCGGATCCAGGGTCCGCTCCGTGTCCAGGACAAAAACCGGCAGGTATCGCGCCGCATCCAACCGGCGGGCGAACGCGGCCCAGGCGTCCAGATCGCTATTGCGGGCGGGCATGAAATTGTAATCCCGGATGGTGATGGTGACCAAGCGTCGTCCTGCCAGTCGTGATGAGAGCCAGCGCGCCACATACCGCAAGCCCTGCGGGGAACTTCTCAGGACGCCGATTTCCTCGTCCGGGCCGCGCGCTTCGGTGAGCAACTCCGACGGCCAGTGCGCCACCGGCAACCCCGGCTCATAGTGGGCCGGGTAGACGCGCCCTCCGGCGGCGGCTCGGAGGACGCCCGCCGCATCCCTGGAGGGCAGGAGACTGAAGCCTGCGAACGACGGCACGAGTGTGAAGATGGGCATGACGATGTTATGGAGGCGCCAGAGCCGTGCCGAGGCATCCACGATAGATGCGTAGGCCTTGCGTTCTTCGCGCAACCCATTCAGGATCCCCGGTACAACGACAAAGTGAAGCCGGCTCAAGCCCATGCGTCGCCGCGCGCGATCGGCCGTGGCTGCAAACCAACTGACGTCGTAGGAGAGCGGAGCCACTTGGAGATCATAGAAGGCGTACAGCGTGTCCGCGTCTGCCGGCGGCGCATGGCCGAGCCTTCGGCTGAGCGCGCGCGGGGCTTCGAGCGCCAGCCCGAGTATCCGGCGAAGGCCTGTGTGGATGGACCGGCCGACGGGCGTATGGGGGGTGCGGTATCGAAGCCGGCGCAGGACCCAGCCCAGCCCTTCAGTGCGCAGCGTGTCCATCACGCTGGTCAAACGGGCGACCGATCCGGTGTGTTCCGAGCGTTTTTCGTTCATGTCCAGCGTCTTGCGGTGGTTCACTAAGGTCCTTACTGGTATCAAGCTTGCCGTGTCTTGTCAAACACCGGCGGCAGAAAGTCTCACGGCATGACGCTCCTTCGATCTCCATCCGCGCCCCTTCGGCCGTTCTATTTTGTCGTGGTCTTCTGGGGAGAGACCTTCCGCAACCATCTTGCCGACTATTGCCTGCCGAGCCTGCTGGCGCCCGGCAACCTGCCCGCCCTGGAGGGCGGGACGCACAAATTCATTTTCTGCACGACGTCCCAGGATTGGGAGGCGATCTCCGAGACGGCAAGCTTTGCGGCGCTCAGGCGGCACATCGAGCCGTATTTCATCGAGATTCCTCCGGCTCCTCCGGGAAAATCCGGATGCGAGCATATGGGCGTCGGCCATACGCTGGCGACGCAGATGGCGCACCGCGACCGGGCGTACGGCATCTTTTTGACGCCCGATTTGATGGTTTCGGACGGGACCGTTGCAGCCCTGCGCCGGCATGCGGTGGCCGGCGTCAAGGTGGTCCTCGTCGCCGCGCTTCGATTCGGGGAGGAGCCGTTGTTCCAGCGCCTGGCGGCCCTGGGAATGCTCAAAGAGGGCGCGCGTCCCTCTGCAGGGGCTGATGAACGGGGCGTGGCGCTTGCGATCACGGGCCGGCAAATGGTGGCAGCCGGCCTGCACAGCTTCCACAGCGAAACGCAACGTTATGAATGGGAGTCGTCCTGTTTTTCGAATGTTCCGGCTGCCTGTTGGTGGAGGGTCCCGGGGGAAGAGGGCATCGTGCTGCATTCGCTGAGTTGGGCGCCCTTTCTGTGTGATTACTCGGAGGTCGCGGACCATGATACGAGCGCGCTCGAGAACTGGACGATGGACGGCAATTACATTCATCAGAATTTTGGCGAGGGCGCCGACATTTACGCGGTGACGGACTCCGATGAGATGATGCTGGTGAGTTGGGCGCCGCTGGCCGATCGTCCGCAAAGCCTGGCGCCGAATCCGCTCCAGATGCTTCCGGTCGTTGGTAGTCTGTTGAAGGGCGGTATCCTGCGCGCTTGCTTGCTCAGCGGCCTGTTCGATGCGTTGAAGGTGAAGATTTTCTTTGTGCCGGTGCGCTGGCACGCGCGGGAGTTGACGCCGGCCTGGAGCGAGACGGAAGACCGGGCGTCCCAGGTGCTCCGTCGGTATGCGTGGGATATGGATGGGTCATCGGAGCATCGCGTTCATCCGCTCTGGAGGATGTTTTTGGTGCCCTGGCTCCTGGTCGCGCGAATGTGGATGGTGGCGGCCGAACTCACCCAGTATCGGTCTCGCTTGGCCGCGCGCTTGGGGGTTGCGCTACAGGGGGACCGTGAGGCGTGGGCGCGCATCTTCAGGCGGGTGGGTATTGTGGTGAGGCGGCTCTGCGGCGCGAACGTGAAAACGCCCTAGGTGTCGCCGGTGGAGAACGGGACCTCGTGCGCGCTGATGCCTCAGGTCCGGCTGGAGCAGGCGTGACCGTTCGTCCCCGCATCCTGTTTTTGATCACCGAGGACTGGTATTTCTGGTCCCATCGGCTTGCCCTGGCGCGGGCGGCTCGTGACGCCGGCATGGACGTGGTGATTGCCGCGCGCGTCCAGGATCATGGACCGCGTATCGAGGCGGAAGGGTTCAAGTTGATCCCGATCAATCTGGCGCGACGGAGTCGCAATCCGCTCCAGGAAATGGCCGCGATCGTTGAGGTGGTCCGGCTGTACCGCCGCGAACGACCGGATATCGTCCACCATGTGGCCTTGAAGCCCATGGTGTACGGGTCCATCGCTGCGCGTGTGGCTGGTGTGCCGGCCGTCGTCAATGCCTTCGCCGGTCTCGGGTACACCTTTATCGCCGGGCGCGATGAAATCAGGCTGCTTCGTCCCTTGGTGCGGCAGGCGCTGCGGTGGGCATTGAAGCTGCCGCATGCCCTCGTGATTGTTCAGAATGATGAAGATTGCGCGGAACTGGTGGGAGCGGGTCTTGTCTCACAAGCCCAGACGCGGATCATTCGCGGAGTCGGGGTGGATGCGACACGCTTTCGCCGATGTCCTCTCCCGGAGGGAGAGCCGGTCGTCATGCTGGCTGGGCGGATGCTCTGGGATAAGGGCATTGGGGAATTTGTCGAGGCCGGAAAGTTGCTCAGGCAACAGGGCCTGTCGGGGCGGTTTGTGCTGGTTGGCCTTCCGGATGAGGGGAATCCGGCGAACATTCCTGATGCCCA
>Ga0105164_10000674_pt1 | contig 23039 bp, 16 predicted proteins | sample VDWuncwatermetaG_FD_89674 | JGI IMG/M metagenome (GOLD analysis project Ga0105164, IMG submission 89674) | Wastewater microbial communities from Netherlands to study Microbial Dark Matter (Phase II) - VDW unchlorinated drinking water | ecosystem: Environmental > Aquatic > Freshwater > Drinking...
AGCTGCTTATAGTGCTTCATCTGTGTTCCTTTTACTTTGTCGTTTAAGTGGCTCGATGTTAACGCAGCTCGCCACTTAAATTCGATTACAAAAGTTGCACTTCAGATTTGAATCCGCCAGAGATAACATGAAACAGCAAAAAACGAGTGGCGTATCCAAACTCGTTGCATCGTTGTTAGGTGCAGCGTTGTTAGGTTTGGCGACACAAAATGCGATGGCGTTAACAGCGGCAGGTGCAATTGTCGATAACACGGCATCTTTGACTTATGTAGTGGGTGGCGTAGCGCAAAATTCGATTAACTCTTCACCGACAGGTAACTCAACACAAAACGGTGTAACCACAGCGGTTGCGGGTGTGGGTAATGGTGCGGCTACGCAATTTTTGGTGGATTACAAGGTTGATTTGTCAGTAACAGGCGGTACGGTGGTGAACGTTACGCCAGGTCAGGGTTCTGTAGGTAATGCGTTTCCTACTTTCCCAGTTGCTGGTGCGGTTTCGGCATATACCGTGCAGAACTTATCCAACGCGACACAAAACTTCAATTTAGCGGTTGTTCAGCCAGCGGGTACGGTACTAGCTCCAACTAATGCAACCGTTGGTGTAACCCCAATTGCGGATGTGTTTGATACTACTTCGAATACGGTTTATGTGAGTAACTCAGCAACGTTCGATGGGACGGCTGTTGCGGCTAGCAGTATTGTAGATTTAGCACCTAATGCAATTAAGTATGTTTATGTTGTTTCCAATGTGCCTGTCGCTGCTTTGAATGCTCAATCTGCACTGTTAGGTTTGCAAGCTACTGCATTGTGGCCAAGTGCCACCACAATGGCACTGCCTGCAAATGGTTGGATGGCAGCGTCTGGTGCTGTGGCTAACGGCGCAATCACTGCAACCCCAGCAGCAACTGCTAACAATACAAGTTTGACCGTGGTTGACATCGTTTTTGCGGATGCGGCAAGTGTGGTTGCGGGTGATATTGCTCGTGATGCTAAGCATTCTGCTTATGACGCATTAACCGTTTCTTCGGCGGCATTAAGTGTTAAAAAATCTGTTGCACTGTTGTGTGATCCAGTAAACGGCAATACCAACCCTATGAATATTCCAGGAGCGGCAGTGCAATACGCAATCACCATCACTAATACAGGTAATGGTCCAGCATCTTTAACTCAAATTAGCGATGCTTTGGCTGCGAGTGTTGTGTGGGATGCTGGTTTGATTAGTGGTGTCGGTGCAGGCTCAGCATGTGTGGCTGGTGCTGCTACTTCTTTATCCCCTTCTGGTTTTAGTGCTGTGAAGAGTGCTGGCCCTGCCGCAACGGCAGCCGCTACTACTGCTGCTGCTGCTGCTGCTTACACCGCTCCAGGTGTCACAGGTCAACAAACGACTGCTGGTGCAGCGACTACTGGTGCTGTAGGTGCTCAAACAGTGACGGTCGATTTCCCAACTTTAGCTGGTGCTGCTGTTGGTGCGGCCGGTGCTAATACTGTGTTGCCAGGAATGAGCTTCATTATTGTCTACTTCAACACTTTCGTTCAGTAATTCCGAACGAGCTAAAACTTGGCTAATTGTTTAACAATTTGCTCATTCCCTACTTGCCGCAAGGCGGGTGGGTATGATTTTGACAGGTTGGCGGCAACGCCAGCCCGTCTTTTACTGCGCATCACAGGGTGTGCAGCACAAGACGTATCCCTCTTTCATATATACCAATAACTTCATAATGAAAATTCTTTCAACCCAGTTCAACTTTAAGCAAGTGCTCGCGCAAGCGGCACTAGGCTTGAGCTTGAGCGTATTGAGTAGCGCGGTATGGTCGGCCACGCCGCCCAATACGCCGATTACCAATACCGCCACGGCGAGTTATGCGGTGGCTGGTGTGGCACTGACTACGCCAGGTTCGGTAGCGGTGAATACCGCTGCTTGTATCGCGGTGGGTATCAAGGTCGATTTACTGCAATACGTCGCTCCCGCTCGTGCTGCCTTTGCACCCTTGGCGACCAATCAAGTGGTGTCGGCGACTAGCGGCTCTGCAAGTGGCGCATTGACTGGGCCGTTTACGCCGCTCGCCGCCCGTGTATTGTTGAATGCGCCCGCCGCGACTGCGTTACCTGCCAACTTATTACTTACGCCGTTAGTGAATGCCGCTGGGCAAAGCATTTCAGCGTTCTCGCGCAATGAACCCGTGTTTGTGCGGGTGACTAGTTTTGATGCCAATATCAATGCGGCGCTTGCTGACACTGTGGTTGTTACGGTAACGACTACAGGCGGCGATAGCGAAGTGTTGCAACTCACCGAAACAGGCGCATCGACAGGTGTGTTTACAGGTGTTATCAACACCAACATTACTGCTCCGATTAAGAATGACGGTAAATTGAGTTATGCCACGCGCAATGAACAGTTCACTGCTACTTACACGCATTCCAATTGCACCACGGGCGCACTGATTGCCGCATCAAGCAGCGCGCTGATTGATCCTTACGGCATTGTGTTTGATTCCAAAACAGGCGCGCCTTTGAATGGCGCAACAATCACGCTCCTCAACGCTTTGACAGGGCTGCCCGCCACAGTATTTTGCGATGATGGCGTGACCGTGTTGCCGCAACCGATTGTTTCTGGCGCGCCGACCGTGTGTGATGCAACACCTTTAGTCGGAGGGTATCGCTTCCCACAAGTAGCAGCGGGCAGTTACAAGCTCACTGTTACGCCGCCGCTTGGTCACACTTTCTCGTCCGTAGTCGCGCCTGCGCAATTACCTGCCACCGTTGGTATTCCCGCCACGCCCCCCGCTATTTTGGGTAACCCTGGCGCGCTCACACCAGGTGGTTCATATGGCGGCGTGTTCACTTTGTTTGGCCCAGCCTTAAAAGTTGATATTCCTTTAGATGCGGGTGGTGCGGTGTTGAGCTTGCAAAAAACCGCAGGCAAGGCGGTGATTGCGACGGGCGAATTTATGCCTTACACCATCACCATTACCAATGCCAATTTAGCCCCCGCTAACAACGTACAAATTTTGGATCGTTTGCCTGCGGGCTTCCGCTACCAAAAAGGTTCGACCACGCTGAATGGCGTGCCGCAGGCTGATCCTGCTATTTCTAGCGATGGTCAATCGCTCACATTTACCTTAGCTAGCGTGGCGGGTGCGGGGGCTTCAACCTTGAAATATGTAGCCTTGGTAACAGTCGCGGCACGGGTTGGTATCGCCGACAACACGGCGGTGGCAGTGGGTAATTTTGTCTCGAACACCGCTCATGCCAGCGTGACGGTGCGGGAAGATTTGTTCCGCAATAAAACCATTTTGCTCGGTCGAGTGATTGATGGTTCGTGCGACGACAAGGTTGATAACGACCTGAAAGGCTTGGCGAATGCGCGCATTTTGCTGCAAGACGGTACATATGTTTTGACCGACAAAGAAGGGCGTTGGCACATCGACAATTTGCGTGCGGGTACGCAAGTCGTGCAGCTCGATTTAGATTCATTGCCAAAAAATTACGAAATGATGGAATGCGAAAAGAACACCCGTTTTGCAGGTCGCAGCTATTCGCAATTCGTTAATTTGCAAGGCGGCACGATGTGGCGTGCTAATTTTCATGTGCAAAAGAAAGCCCCGCTGGCGTTGCGTGTGACGCAAACCTTAGGCGCGCAACGCGGCACAGATAAAACTGAAGTGTCGCTAGCGGTATTGAGTAGCACCGAAGTCACAGGCTATTCAGCCACGATTATTTTGCCAGCGGGCACTAAGCTGGTGTCGGGCAGCAGCACCTTGAATGGCGAAAAAATTGCCGATCCCGAAGTTGCCAATCAAGCTCTGACTTTCCGCAGCACGGCACGTCCTGCGCATTGGCAAGACCAATATACTTTTGCGGTGACAGAAGTGAGCGATCCTGCCAGCTTCAAGTCTTTGTTGCGCTTTACTCCGCCAGGTCGTCCTGCGCAAAATGCGCCGTTAGCGCAAGTGACGGTGAGCGGCGACCAAGCCGTGAGCAACGGCACTTATGCTGAAGTGCTGGTTGAAGCAGATGAGTTAAAGCCTGCGAAGACAGAAGAAGATGACAACGTCAATAATCTCTTAGAAAAGCTACCCTACGATGAAAAATGGTTAGCCACAGCCCAACCGTCTGCAGAATGGTTGCATCCGCAAGCGGATTTCCATCCCAATTTATCGTCTATGTCGGTGGTGGTGAAACATGCGCCGGGTCAAAGCGTGAGTTTGAAAGTAAATGGTGTTGCCGTTGACCCCTTGAAATTTGATGGCGTAAAAATGAATGCGGCGCGCACTGTGGCGTTGAGCTCATGGCGCGGCGTGATGGTTGAAGAGGGTAAAAATATCTTTGAGGTGAATATCGTCAATGCCGATGGCAGCGTGGCGTTGCATAGTGTGCGCGATATTTACTATTCATCTACGCCTGATCACGTTGAGTTTTTGCCTAATTTGTCGCGCTTAATTGCCGATGGTAAAACTCGCCCCGTGATTGCCGTGCGCATTTTGGACAAGTTGGGCGTTCCTGTGCGGCGCGGCATCAATGGCGAATTTAATTTGAATGAACCCTACCGTTCGTATGATCGTCGTGCCGCCACCGACCGTCAGCCTCTCACCGGCAGCATCGCAGGCAAAGCGCACTTTGAAGTGAAGGCTGACGGTATCGCGCTGATTGAGCTTGAGCCAACCACGCAAACGGGCGATGCGATTTTGAATTTCCAATTCGCCGATAAGCGCATCCAAGAATTGCGTGCTTGGCTAGAACCCAATCAACGTGATTGGGTGTTAGTCGGTTTTGGTGAAGGCACGCTAGGACAAAAAACCTTGTCGGGCAATATGACTGCGCTGCAAGCGAGCGGCGATGACAAACAGTTATTTGATAGTAATAAGCTGGCGTTCTACGCGAAAGGTAGTATCAAGGGCGAATACTTGGTCACCGCCGCGTATGACACCGCGAAAAAACTGAATCCAGCACAAGTCAAGCAAGCCATAGATCCGACGGCTTACTACACTTTGTATGCCGATGCGACGCAAGCACGCTTCGATGCGGCAACGGCGAGCCGTCTGTATGTCAAAGTCGAACGCAAAAAGTTTTATGCCATGTTTGGTGATTACGACACAGGCTTGAGCGTTACTGAATTGTCGCGTTACAGCCGCACCATGAACGGGATTAAGTCTGAATATAAAGGCGATACGCTGGCTTACAACGGCTTTGCCTCGGTGACCGCACAAGCCTTTGTTAAAGATGAAATTCCGGGTAACGGTACGTCAGGGATTTACAAAATTTCACGCAACAACATTTTGCTTAACTCGGACAAAGTGCGTATCGAAACGCGCGATCGTTTCCAATCGCAAATTATCGTCAGCACTCAATCATTGACGCGTTATTTGGATTACGACATTGATTACGCCGTCGGCACTTTGACCTTCCGCGATCCTATCCAAGCACGCGATGCGGCATTTAATCCTGTGTATATCGTGGCGGAATATGAATCGTCTGACACCATAGATCAGCGCGCTACTTTGGGCGGGCGCGCCAGCGTTAAGCCACTGCAAGCCTTGGAAGTTGGCACAACTTTAATTCATGAAGGCACAGTTGGCGCGGCGGGCAACTTGCAAGGCGTGGATGCGACCTATAAATGGGATGAGCAAACTAAGTTGCGCACCGAATTGGCAGGTACGAATCGCACTTTGGCGGGGCAAGCCAAATCAGGTTCGGCATGGTTGGGCGAGCTGACGCATCACGAAGCGGACTGGGATGCGAAAGGCTATGTGCGTCAACAAGGCGGCACGTTCGGTATGGGGCAACAGGCTGCATCGGAAATTGCGACGCGCAAAATTGGTGCGGATGGACGTTTGAAATTAAGCGATAGCACGTCGTTGCAAGGCACAACTTACCAACAAAGTAATTTGCTTAATGGCGCAAAAACTTCGCTGGTCGAAGCGCGTGTGGAAAATCACATTACCGAAGCCTTGAGTGCTTATTACGGTGGTCGTGATGCGCGCGACACTAGCAACTTAGGCACGAAACGCAGCGACCAATTTATCGCTGGCACGGCTTACACCTTGCTGGATAAAAAGCTCACTTTGCGTGCTGGTGCTGAAGTAGGTTCGGGTACGGCTGGCAGTGTGATGATGCCCGACCGCTTGATTTTGGGTAGTGATTATCGCGTCAGCAATCAAAGCAAAGTGTTCGCTGAGCAAGAGTTTGCCAAGGGTGAAAAACTCAATGTGCAAACCACCCGTGTGGGGGTGCGCACCCAAGCGTGGACGGGTGCGGAAATGTCGGCATCGGTGGCGGACAATTTCACCAATGATGCCGAACGTCTCTATACCAATATGGGCTTAGTGCAACGCTGGCAAATCAACGAAAACTGGCAAACTGATTTCGCCATAGATCGCACTAAAACCTTGAAAAACACCGCGCCTGCGCCGATTAACCTGAACACCCCGTTGCCATCGGGTTCGGGTGGTGTGGTGGGGCTGCCTGCCATGACGGGTGATTACACCTCGGAATCGGCAGGCGTGGCGTATCACGAAAATGTGTGGAGCGCGAACGGTAAAGTAGAGCTGCGTAATTCTAGTTTGAGCCAACAAAAAAACCTGTTGTTAGGTACGCAACGCAGTCTGGATGAAGGTCGCATCATGGGCTTGAGTTTCGCAATGCGTAATGCCACCACGGGCGCGACCATTGCCAATAGCAGCGACTTGCGTGCCTCATATGCATCGCGTCCCAACGATAGCGAATGGGTATGGTTAAACCGCACCGACTACATTACGCAATTTAGCCAAACTGGCATCAATAGCCAAAAAGGCAAAAAGCTGGTGGACAACAGTAACTGGAATTGGATGCCCAATAACCACACGCAAATCTCACTGCAATACGGTGCGAAATATGTGTTGGATAACATCGACGGCATGGACTACAAGGGCTACACCGACTTGATGGGCGTGGAAGGTCGTTACGATATTACCCAAGATTGGGACATCGGCAGCTTTGCCACCATGATGCGTTCGGTCAGTGTCGGTGTGCGCACTTACGCTATCGGTGCATCAGTGGGTTATCACCTGATGGACAATATGTGGCTGGCAGGCGGCTACAACATGCGTGGCATGAACGATCGAGACTTTGCCAATGCCTCGTATCGCGCCAAAGGCCCGTACATCACCTTGCGTATGAAAATCGACCAAGACACGCTGGGCTTGAACGACAACAAAGGCAAAACACGCCCCTTGGCGGCGGAGTAATGTATGCAAGCTATCCTTAAAACCAGTCATAGTAGTGATTTTTTGCTTGAAAAAATTGCTTTGTTGCGCGGACATAAAGTGCTAATTAGTAATGGTTTGGCTGATTTGTATCAAGTTGGACACAAAGTGATGATGCAAGCGGTGACGCGCAACATGGCACGTTTTCCAGAGGACTTCATGTTTCAACTGTCCGTGGATGAGTGGCAAAACTTGAAGTCACAAATTGTGACTTCAAGTTGGGGCGGCATACGCAAACAACCTTATGCGTTTACAGAGCAAGGTGTTGCCATGCTATCAAGCGTGCTGCGCAGTCCTCAAGCGATACAGGTCAACATTGAAATCATGCGCACTTTTATTCAGATGCGCCAAGCTTTATCGCAGCATCACGAACTCGCGCAAAGAATGAACGCACTAGAGAAAAACTATGATGTGAAATTCAAAGCTATTTTTGATGCGTTACGTCAACTGATGCAACCCACGAGTAGCCCAAGCCGTCCGATTGGATTTACTGCCGAGATTAAAAAATGATGACGATTCTGACACTCAATAAAAATAACAACACACGCGCTCGCTCATTCAAACGTGGGCTGGCGGCTTACGCCTTGGGTATCGCGGCGTTGCTGCCTGTTCATACCTTTGCCGACAGCGTGGGGCAAGTGCAAACCACCAAATACTTCGCGCCTGAAACCGTGGCGTTAATTAAGCAACGCGCGCAAGACGTAGCGAATGGTGCGCCAGGTGCGGTGTTAGGTTTTCAGGCGGGAGACACGCTCAATTACATTATTCAATTCACACCTGTTGCTAATGGCGCGACAGTCGGCGCGGGGGGGTATATCACCGACTATATTCCCGCGAATTCTTTGGTGACTAATGCGCAATTTGTGCAGCCAGATGGCATGGGCAACTTTTATCAAGTTGCCCCGCCCGCGCCCGCTACGATGCCCGATGGTTGGGGCAAACGCGGTACTTTTGCCTTTACCGCAGGCTGGACTAGTGATCCTTACACCTTAAATAAATGTGCGCTGGCGGGACAAACTACCGCTAGCTGTGCGGGTAGTTTGGCGCAGTTAGTGGCGGACACAGGGATTTTTTATTCCACCGATCCGCGCACGGCGGTGTTTGTCGATCCCAGTACCGATGGTCGTGTGCGTCAATGGGCTGCACCTAACGGCAACGGCTACAACGTCAATCCTAGCGCGGGATTAGGTTTAATCGCCCTGATGGGTGGGCCGGTAGGCGCAACCGCTTCCACGCATAATCTGTGGGATGCCGCGATGACCAATGCGTTCGGTACGATTGCGTTGCCTTTGCTTGCACCGAATGCCGGCAATCCAATTATTGTCACGACTGGTAAAGGGGCTGCGCCCTACAACGCGGGTTCACCGGTGGCAGGGCCAGATTCAGGTTACCAACTCGATTACACAGGGCAAGTAGGTCCTTGGCAACGTGTCTATTATCCAGGCTCAATGGTGGGGTCGAATGCTGCGGGTCCCGCGCTAGCGATTGGTACGCCTACCGTAACTGCGATGCCGACCTCGGCGGGGACGAGTTTTCCTTTGCCTGCCAATACTAATGCACTGCGTTGGTCGGCAGGTCGCTTGACGGTGGGGCAACAAAGTTTTGTCAAAATCAGTTTGCAAATACTCGCTGCACCGCCTGCCACAGGCTTTATTAACAACTCGGAAGTGTTCGGCGGCGATGCCAGTGCCGACAATGGTGTGGGCAAAGGGCAGGACAATCCGTGGGCCTATGCGGTGATGAGTGTGGCGAGCAATGTGTCTTCGTTGTTTGCCTTCAAAGAAGTGGTGTGTGTGTATAACGCAGCGGGAAGCTGCATCCCGAATAATGGAGCGAATTTGCCTACCACCACGGTGGGGGCTGTGCCAGCAGCAGGCCCTAAAGTGCGTTATCGCTTGACTTACATCAATACCAATAACGCTACGCAACACAATGTGACGGTGTGTGATCAGTTGCCTAGCAACGCCTTGGTGGCGTTTGCCACGGGAGTGACGCAAATTAGTGCCACGCCTAACATTGGTGTGCCAGTTAGTCCTGCGGCATTAGCCTGTGGTTTTGCAGTCGGCGGTACAACCTTTAGTTATCCTGTTATCCCCGTATTAACAGGCGGGGCGGCAGGGTTGGTTGAATTCGATGTGCAATATCCCGCGTTAGCTGCAAATACAGTTATTTCCAACACCTTAAAAGTGGTGAGTACCGAAATTCCTGCTGGGGTAACCTCGTTTGCGCCTTCGAATGTGGTTGCTAGCACCTCGGCTAACTTGCAAATTACCAAAAGCGTTTCACCCAGTGCAGTGGCGAAAGGGGAGACGGTCACGTACAACATCATCGTGGCGAATAAAGGCAGCACAGCGGCGAATATCACCACTTTGGTAGATACCTTGCCTGGCGCGGTTGCTACTGCCCCCAATTTGCCGATCAATAGCCGCTTTAATTATGTGCTGGGGTCAACCAGCGTAACCATCAATGGCTCACCCCTGTCAGGGGCAAGTCCTGCCATGCTGGTATTGCCAGCGACCAATCAAGAGCAAGTCACCGTCACCTTCCCAGCGGGCACAACCATTCCTGCGGGCGGGCAGTTGCTGATGACGTTCGATGCCACGGCAGGTTTGCCCACCTTGAATGCCATGCTGTATTCCGCGCCCGTACCTGCGGCACAAACGCCGTATAGCAACACAGCCGTGATTAACTGTTCGACCGCCTGCGTAGTTGCGCCTGTTGCGCCCAGCACTGCGCTGTCAGCTAGTACGCCTACGCCAACTGCCGCTGCACCGTATTCTGCCGTCACGTTAACCATCCCCAATTTATCTGTCACCAAAACCATAGACTGCGTGATAACGGCGGGGGTGTGCACGCCGGGTTCTTATGTGGTGGGCAGTAACATTCCAGTTAGCGCGTTGCTGCGCTATAAAATTGTCTACAGCAATTTAAGTAGTGGTGTGCAGACCATCACCTTGACCGACACCTTGCCTGCGTCCACCACGGTAGCAGGTAATCTGTATGTCGCCAATGGACCCGACATCCGCCCCAACACCTTGCCAGCAGCAAATATCTTGTCTTCCAATCCCGCAGCGGCAGGGGCGGCACGGGGCGTGGATGCAGCGTTGACTTTGATTCCTGCCAGTTCGCTAGTGAGTTTTACGCCGGCTAATTTGCCGGGCAATAGTGCCGGCACTTTGTATATGGATGTGCAAACCAATGCGCCTGCTGCCACGATAGTGACCAATAGCGCGTCCATTTCTAGCACACAACGCACGGCAGCAGCTGGTTTAGCTATCCCCGCGAGCACGGTCAGTGCCACTGCTTCGGCAACTTCGTTAACCATTAGTAAAATTGCTAACACCGCCAATGTCGCACCGGGCGGGGTGGCAAACTACACCATCACCGTGCGTAACACGGGGCTGGTTGCGGTGACGCTGAGCAACATTGTGGACACCTTGCCGCTGCCATCAGCAGGCACGATTTTGTGTAGCAATGCGGCGGCTCCCGCTGTACCGCTTACAACAGCGGCGGGATGCCAAGCTGGTACGACGATTATGAATAACGGCGTGGCGGTGTTAGCACCGTTGCCCACGCAAACAGCGGCTACTCTTGTCGCGGGACAAGTCAACACTTGGGGGTTGCCAGCGGTGGTGATTGCACCCAACACCAATCTGACCTTAAGTTTTAACGCCGCCTACAGTGCTTTAGTGCCGCGCGGCACAACACACACCAACACGGCGGCGGTAACCGCCGCAGGCAGTACCTTTAGCACGGGGCCGACTGCGCCTGTGGCCGTGCCGTACAGTAGCTTGAGTGTGAGCAAAGCGGTGCTGACACCTGTTAGCGCGTCGATTGCGCCGAACTCGCCCGTGACTTATCAAGTGACTTTGACTAATACGGGTACAACGCCCGTGCCCGTGACTAGCGTGGTGGATTCTTTGCCGACTACCCCCGTCGGTTCATTGGGCACAATTAATTACACCTCAACCACCTCGGTGGTGATTAACACACCACCCGCCACCGCGACCCCTCAAACACTGGCGGCTGTGGTTGCCCCTGCCTTGCCGACTGTGGCAAATACCTACACGGTGGCGGCGACCCCAGCGGCAGCACTGGTGGGTACGCAACAAGCAGTCACTTGGCAATTCCCTGCTGCCGCTCCTGTTGCCCCAGCGACAGCGCAAACCGCCACGGCAACCACGCCGATGATTCCTGTGGGCGGCACGATGGTGATTACCTTTGTTGCCACTTATGGTGCTGTACCCACTGCCTCGACTTATTTCAACGATGTGAAGGTGAATTACACGGGCGGGCAGCAGGCTAGTTTGACCCAGCAAAACCTAGCCCCCGTTAGTGTTCCCGCGATTTCTAAGATTACCAAGACCATTGATTGCGTCTATCAAGGTTTGCCGCTGACCTGTACGCCTGGCTCATATATAGATGGCACGCCAATTCCCGTGGCAGCCAAATTGGGCTACAAAATTGTGTATGAAAATCTGGCGGCTGTGCCGATGACGGGCATTAGCGTCAGCGATGTGTTGCCCACACAAGTGCTGTTAGCCCCCAATCCCATCAGTAATCTAATCATTAACGGCGTAGCAGCAACGATTCCACTGGCGGCGGCTAATCCTGCCGCGACGGTGCTAATGCCTGCCTTGCCTGCCACGGCGAACAACACGCGTGCCGCGTTTGGCACAGCGGGTGCGCAAGGCATTATCACGTTTGATTTACAAACCAACGCCACCACGGGTGTGGGCGTGACCAACACTGCCAGCATGACCAGCACGCAAGACACAACGGGGGCAAGCAGCTCGGCGACCGCGCAAGTGGCGGGGGCGAATTTGACGGTAAGCAAAGCCGTTACCACAGGTACGCCTAGCACGGTAGCGCAAGGCGGCACGGTGTCGTACACGATTAACGTGCGTAACGATGGTGCTGCCCCTGCGACCTTGACCTCTTTGGTGGATACCTTGCCCGGGGTATTACCCGTTGGATTACCGACCCGCTTTGTGTATGCCGCCACGACGGCGGTTGCCTTGAATGGCGTGCCGTTGATAGCACCTGTGCCCACGGTGCTCAATGCCCCCTTAACTAATCGCGATAGTGTTACTTGGACATTTCCCCCTGCGCTCACCACCATTCCTGTGGGGCAAAGTTTGACCCTCACGTTCACCGCAACCGTGGGCGCGGCAATGCCTAAAGGGACTGCCGCAGCCCCCGATGCCACTTACTACAACGCGATTACTGCCAACTACACAGGTGGCGCATTCCCTAGTTCGTCAGCGGGTAGTCAAGCACCTGTCATCGTGCCGTTCTACACACTCACCATGAGTAAAACGATAGATTGCGTGTACGACACGCCTGTCGCCCCTGCGTTGCCAACTTGTCAGCCCTATGTAGCAGGAAGCCCGATTCCTCCAGCCGCCAAGCTGCGTTACAAATTGGCATACAGCAATTTGTCTAGCTCGGCGCAAACGGTCACGATTAAAGACACCTTGCCCGCTTCGGCAACTGCCGCAGGTAATCTGTATGTAGGTACTGGTTTGGAGGTGCGCCCCAGTGTGCCTGCGCTGTCGCAAAATGCTGCGCTGGCAGGTGCGCCGCGTGGTGTGGATGCGCTATTAACGGCGGTTGCACCGAGTGCCGTGATTGCCATGACCCCGATTAGCTTGGCAGGCAATGGTTTGCTCAACAGTTCGGGTACGCTGTTTATAGATGTACAAACCAGCGCGCTGGCAGGTACCTCGGTAATTAACTGCGGCTCGGTGAGTACGGTGGCGGCGGATACCTGCGCCACGCTGGCTTCGTTGTCGATGGTGAGCAGTACCGCCAGTGCCAACGTGGCAAACGCGGCGGTATTACAAGTTAGCAAAACCACCAGTACGCCGAATGTAGCGGTGAATGGGCAAGCGACTTACACCATTACCATTACCAATAGCGGTACAGCACCGACCACCGCTTTGCGTGTGTATGATTTTTTACCGTATAGCGGCACAACCGTTGACGCGACGCGTCGTTTTAATTTTGTAACAGGTTCATCTCTGTTTACGGGTGGTTTGCCTGTGGTAACGCCGAGCACCGTTGTTGCACCGACCATTCCTCCTTACGCGAGCCACTTGAATCAACAACAAGTGATGTGGGATTTCCCCGGCTTTGCTTTGGCAGTCAATGCGAGTGTCACGATTACCTTCAAAGCCAGTGTTGGGGCTAACTTGGGCATGGTGAGTTATTTGAATAGCGCGCGTTACGAGTACACCACGGGCGGCGTGGGCTATAACGGTAATTTAGATAATGCGGCGATGGTGAACGTCAGCAACCCCACCCCTTCGCTGACTTTCTTGAAAACAGTCAATGTATTTTCTGATCCAGTAAATGGTGCGACTAACCCTAAATTTATTCCAGGTGCGGTGGCGGTATATGCCTTGACGGTGACTAATTCGGGTACGGGCGTGGTGGATAACAACAGCTTAGTGATTACTGACCCCTTGCCCGCGAATACATCGCTCTATGCGAAAGATTTAGGCGCGGCAGGTTCGGGTCCGTTTGCCTTTAGTAACGGAGCAACCGCGAGTGGCTTGACTTACACCTATAACGCCGCAGCACTGACTAATCCCACTACTAGTGCACCGTTTCCTGATTTACAGTTCTTCGGTGGCGCACCGACTCCTGCGTGGGGTTACGTTCCTGTGCCGAATGCGGTGGATGGGTGTGACCCATTAGTCAGTCAAGTGCGCATCAATCCTAAAGGTATTTTCGCAGGGAGTCCGACCGCACCCAGCCCTAGCTTCATCTTGCAATTCCGCGTTTGCGTTAAATAAAAGCGAGTGCCTACCATGAGTAAATTATTACTGTCTTTATTGTTGTCGATTTCTTGTATCGCGATAGCCGCACCAGAACCCGCGCCTGCCAATTTGCAACAGATTGAAGATTTGCAACGGCGTGCCGATAAATTGGCGTTTGGCGATATTGGCTCGGACAATTATCACTTAGCTAAAGCGCGTGCTTGGTTAGATATGGCGTTAAGCGAATATCACCAAACTGACAGCAGTGGCACGATGTTTGCCGCCATCGCGCAAGCACAAGTGTTGCTGGATGCGATTGAAGCTCGCCAGTCGAATATCAGCATGGATACGCCGCAAGATTTACAAGGCACCGAGACGGTACGAGAAGACTTGTGGGCGCAAATTGCCGAGCAGAAAAAAGGCATGTTTTTCAAATGCGGACAACGCCAAATTGCCGAAGCGGAAGTGCAGTTGGTGTGGGCAGGACATGAGAAAAAAGAATCAGGCTGGAGTCATGCCGAGTCGTATGCGCGTGGCGTAGAAAACTTACTCTATGAAGCCAAAACCAATGGTGAAAATTGCGATAAAGCACAACAGTTAGCCGACAAAAATGCAGGCAAAGCCAACGCGCCGAAAGATGTGCAAAAACTGTCTTTGTCGGGTGATGCCTTGTTTATTTTTGGCACGGATAAATTGATGGATGGCGCGGATGAGAGTTTGAATAAACTCGCTACTGAGATTAAGAGCTGGGTGTCTATTCAATCTATTTTGTTAGTCGGTTACACCGACCGCTTGCGTACCGATGGTAACGAAGCAAAGAACCGTAAGCTGTCCGATGATCGAGCTGAACGTGTAAAAAAATACTTGATTGAGCAAGGCATTCCTGCCGCGAAAATCAGCGCGCAAGGCGGTGGTTCTAGTCGACCTATTGTGTTGTGTTCCAACAAGGAAAGTAAAGCCAAGCAAATCGCCTGTTTACAACCAAATCGTCGCGTAGAAATTACCTTGCGCGGCGAGAAATAGTAGCGTGATGCTCTGTTAAAGAGCATTTACGCAATAAAAAAACCGCTCTCATTTGAGCGGTTTTTTTATTGCGTAAAGCATAGCGCGGCGTTAATTCTTTTCTTTTGCTTCGTCAATATATTTACTTAACCACACCCCTTGTCCCAAGATAAATACCAGCATTAAGGCGGTGAAGCCAAACAACTTGAAGCTGACCCAGGTATCGGTCGAATAATTAAACGCGATGTACAAATTGAGGAAACCGAGCACCGCGAAAAAAATACTCCAGACTAAATTAACGCGATTCCACACTATGACGGGCAGGGCGATTTTTTCGTGCAGCAAACTGCGCATTAGGTTTTTGTGAAAGCCGTAATTTGACACCAACAAAATCAGTGCAAATAGCCAATACAACACGCTAGGCTTGAACTTGATAAAGCTCTCATTATGCAAAATTAGCGTTGCGCCGCCGAACACGGTAATGATGGCAAAGCTAATCCACATCATCATCTCTACCTTGCCGTGGCGTAGTTTGCTCCAGATAATTTGCCCGACAGTGGCGGCAATAGCGACGGCGGTTGCGACATAAATACCCGCAGTTTTGAAGGCGATGAAAAATAGCAGGATGGGGAATAAATCGAATAGGAGTTTCATAATTTCTCTAGGTTAAGTGCAGCGGAGTTAATGCAAAAGCGCAGCCCAGTAGGCTGTGGGCCATCAGGAAAAACGTGACCAAGATGCGCGCCGCAGTTTTGGCAACACACTTCGTCACGCACCATGCCGTGCGTGACATCGCGTTTAATCAATACGTTTTCAGCGGTTTCGGCTTGGTAAAAACTCGGCCAACCCGAACCCGAATCGAACTTGGTTTGCGAATTAAACAGCGGGCTGTCGCAACACACGCAACGATAGATTCCCGCCGCGTGCTCGTCCCAATAAATGCCTGTGAAGGGCGGCTCAGTGCCGCATTGCCGCGCCACCTGATATTGCTCATCACTCAGTTGCGCGCGCCATTCGGCATCGGTTTTTGTAACGGTATGACTCATTTATTTTCTTTCTACAAAAATTATGGGGGCTTTGTTCGTTCATTTAGGGGGTCTCGAAAAACTCAAATATCGAAGCGAGGCTAACCCGCAAGGGGCTTCCCCATGAAACATAGTCGCATTCGCTCCTTGTTTCGTGTGAAGGCGGGAACAAAAAATTACGACGACGCACTTGTCCTCAGGTGCTTTGGCTGGGGATAGATGACTATGTGAGGAGTAATTTTTTGCTTGTCCTCAGGCGTTGTAGCTGGGGGTGAGCAACAACGCATCGCGAAGAGATTTAAGTTTTACGCGATGCCCTACAGAACCTCGCCCGCATGATCAGCTAGGCGCGAACGTTCACCGCGCATCAGCGTGACATGACCGCCGTGTTCCCAGCCTTTGAATCTATCCACCACATAAGTAATGCCTGAGCTGCCTTCGGTTAAATATGGCGTATCAATTTGCGCGATGTTGCCCATGCACACCACTTTTGTGCCAGGTCCTGCACGCGTCACCAGCGTTTTCATTTGTTTGGGCGTTAAGTTTTGCGCTTCATCAATGATGAGATATTTGCTTTGGAAGGTGCGCCCGCGCATAAAGTTAAGCGATTTGACTTTGACCCGCGAACGAATTAAATCGCGCGTAGCGGCACGCCCCCAGTCGCCGCCTTCTTCATCGGTTTTCGTCAGCACATCGAGGTTGTCTTCTAGCGCGCCCATCCATGGATTCATTTTTTCTTCTTCCGTGCCGGGCAAGAAACCGATGTCTTCGCCGACTGGCACGGTGACGCGGGTGATGATAATTTCTGAATAGACTTTAGTTTCCAGCGTTTGCCACAAGCCCGCCGCCAAGGTCAGCAAGGTTTTACCTGTACCCGCTTGCCCTAGCAAAGTGACGAAATCAATTTCAGGATCGAGCAATAAATTCAGCACGAAATTTTGTTCGCGATTACGCGCCACAATGCCCCACACGCCGTTTTTGCTATGCGTGTAATCGGTCAGCGTGCGCAGCGTGGCGGTCTCGTCGGTTTGCTTTAATACCAAGGCATAAAACGGGGTATCACTTTCTTGATAGACGAATTGATTGCGATGAAACGTCGCGCACAGCGGGCCGTTAATTTCGTAATAGGTGTGGCTATCTTGCTGCCATGATTTCAAATCTTTGCTATGCGTGTGCCAAAAATCATCGGGCAACATCAGCACGCCGCTATAAAGTAAATCGCTATCTTCCAACACCTTGTCGTTGAAATAATCTTGCGCTTCTAGCCCTAACGCGCGCGCTTTGATGCGCATGTTGATGTCTTTACTGACCAAGATAACCGGGCGATCGGGCTGCTGCTGTTGCAGCCCGATGACCACCCCCAAAATCGCGTTGTCAGCTTTTCCTAATTCGAGATTTTGTGGCAGCTCGTATTTGACGAAACTGGTTTGCAGATACAGCCGCCCCGTGCAGCTTTTATGTGCAGGTGAAAGCAGCGCGATACCTGCTTCAATGTTGCGCGCGGTGTCGCTGACAATCTCATCCAAAAAGCGACTGACTTGGCGCGCATTACGCGCTACTTCGGTCATGCCTTTTTTCTTATTGTCCAACTCTTCCAAGACAAACATCGGCAAGCAAATATCGTGTTCCTCAAAGCGATACAAGCTGGTTGGGTCGTGCAACAACACATTGGTATCGAGGACGAATAATTTATGTGCATCGCTGTTGCTAGAAGTTAGACGAGGGGACATTACGTTCTCCATTTATAAGTGAAGCGATTTCACAAAGACTGCACAAAACCGAGCACCTGTGTGGCATGTTCGGCGACTTTGACACCGCGCCATTCCTGACGCAAAACACCTGCTGCATCGAATACGAACGTGCTGCGCTCGATGCCGCGCACTTGTTTGCCGTACATCATTTTCTGTTTCATTACGCCGAATAATTGGCACAACGTTTCGTCCGTGTCGGCGACTAACTCGAACGGTAAAGTGAATTTAGTTTTGAAGTTTTCGTGTGATTTAAGACTGTCGCGCGACACGCCAATGACAACACAATTTGCCGCTAAAAATTCGGGATACAAATCGCGAAATTGTTGCGCTTGAGTGGTGCATCCTGGGGTGTTGTCTTTGGGGTAAAAATACAGAACGAGATGTCGTCCGTGTACTGCTGCGAGTGAGAAAGTCAGACCGCTGGTGGCGGGGACAGAAAAAACTAGGGGGATATTTTTTAACATTGAGAGGCTCGCTTGAGATGGGCGGATTCTGTGCAAAAAATGTTGCGCTGGCAAGCCTTTCTTATTTGCTTTTTGACACACCAAAAGTGGCGCGGATGTGCTACGGTTGCGCCCCTTTTGAACGAGTGCATTGCGATGAGTGATGAGCAGTACATGCAAGCGGCGTTAGAGCTGGCACAACAGGCGCAAGCCATCAACGAAGTGCCTGTCGGTGCTGTGGTGGTGAAGGACGGCATCATCGTTGGGCGTGGCTTTAATGCGCCGATTTTGCAGCACGATCCGAGTGCGCACGCGGAGATGCAGGCGTTGCGCGACGCGGCAAAAAACCTAGGCAATTATCGGCTGGTCGGCTGTGAATTATTTGTCACGCTAGAGCCGTGTTTGATGTGTGCGGGGGCAATCATGCATGCGCGCATTGCCCGCTTGGTGTATGGCGCGAGCGACTTAAAAACTGGCGCGTGTGGTAGCGTGTTTAACACCTTTGCACTGCCCAGTTGGAATCATCACACGCAGGTTGAACGCGGTGTTTTAGCGGAGGTATGCGGCACGCGTTTGAGCGAATTTTTCGCCATGCGCCGTGCGCAGAAAAAAGCCATATGCACATAAAAATTTACTTAGCGACGCAACACTTAGAGTTGCTCGCTGCCGATGAAAAATTATTGCGTCGCTATGCAGTATCGACTGCCGCACAAGGCGCGGGTGAATTGCGCAATAGCTATTGCACGCCGCGCGGCAAACATATCGTGCGCGCCAAGATAGGCGCGGGTTGTGTGGCGAATAGCGTGTTGGTTGGGCGACGCGCGACGGGTGAAATTTACACGCCAGAACTGGGCGTAAAGTTCCCTAAACGTGATTGGATTTTGACGCGCATTTTGTGGTTGTCTGGCTGCGAAGTGGGTTTTAATCGGCTAGCAGATTGCGACACCATGCGGCGTTATGTTTACATCCATGGCACCCCAGATAGCGTGGTGTTGGGGGCGGTGGGTTCACATGGTTGTGTGCGCATGAATAATACCGATTTGATTGAACTATTCGATTTAATTCCAGTTGGAATAAGTGTTGAAATTATTGCCTGAGGAGGAAAACAATGAGCAATCCTTTTACTGTTAGTTTGGTGTCTTGGCACGATGGTGAGCCGCTGCTCAAAGCCATCCGTCAGGCGGTGTTTATTGACGAGCAGGGCGTACCCGCAGATATGGAATTTGATGAGTATGATGAAACCTCGCGCCACGCGCTGGCGTTGAGTTTGCAAGGCAATGGCATTGCTTGTGGACGCATGTTCGCCAATGGTCATATCGGGCGTATCGCGGTGATGCCAGAGTGGCGCGGACAGTATGTGGGCACGGCGATTATGGAAGCATTTTTGCACTACGCTAGAGCACATGATTACGCGCAAGTAGATGTCGATGCACAAGTTCAAGCCGTGCCGTTTTACGAACATTTTGACTTCGTCACGCAAGGCGAAAAATTTATGGATGCGGGCATCCCACATATCAAAATGTTGAAAAAACTTAAGTAGTCATTGGCAAGTCGAGCGGTGCGTTGCACCCCACTATGAAAACTCCCGTTTTATTTGTTTCCCACGGTGCACCTACTCTGCCGCTAGAGCCTGGTGCGACAGGTTCTGCTTGGCAAGCACTTGGTGCGAGCTTGGCGAAACCCCGCGCGATTTTATTGGTGTCGGCGCATTGGGAAACGCCTGCCCCGGTTGTGAGTGGCGCAAAAAATCCTGCCACCATTCATGATTTTTCCGGCTTTCCCGCTGCCTTGTATCAATTGCGTTATGCCGCACAAGGTTCACCTAATTTGGCAGATGAAGTGGTGATGCTGCTCACGCAGGCAGGCATAGCATCGAGTGTGGATACGACACGCGGTTTGGATCATGGCGCATGGGTGCCGCTGAGTTTTTTATTTCCCGATGCTGACATTCCCGTTGCGCAACTGTCCATTCAACCTAGCCAAAATGCGGCATGGCACTTCAACTTAGGCGTGGCTCTGCAAGCCTTGCGCGATAAGGGTGTATTGATAATCGGCAGTGGAGCGATTACGCATAATTTACGCGCTGTGTTTAGTCATCCCGCTGAGCTTGCCGCGCCGATTTGGGTGACTGAATTTTGCGCTTGGATGGATGCAAAAATTCAAGCGCGCGATTTTTCTGCTTTATGCAACTACCGTGCGCTTGCCCCGTACGCCTTACAAAATCATCCCACTGACGAACATTTACTGCCGCTGTTCGTAGCCCTCGGCGCGGCTGGCAACGATGCCCACGCCGAGCGTCTCAATCAAGTGATGACTTATGGATTACTTGCGATGGATGCTTGGTTGTTCACTGACTAAACAGCAGCGCGATAGCTTGATGCACTTGTGCCGTCAGATTTTTCGACAGGCAATCCAGCTCGATTTTGTCGGGCGTGGAGCGTAACCAAGTGAGTTGGCGTTTGGCGAGTTGGCGCGTGGCGGCGAGTCCTGTTGCAACTAATTGCGCTTGGTTAATTTCGCCATCCAAAAATTGCCAGGCTTGGCGATAACCTACGCAGCGCATGGCGGGCAGGTCAGGATGTAGCTCATATTTTTCGCGTAAGCCGCGCACTTCTGCGACTAAACCTTGCTCCATCATTTGTTCAAAGCGCGTGGCGATGCGTTGGTGCAACACGGCTCTATCGCTAGGAATCAGCGCGATATTGGTGACGCGGTAGGGCAGCATGTTGTCCGATTTTTTCTTGAGCAGTTCCGACATTGGCGTGCCGGTGAGCAGATAGACTTCCATGGCGCGCTGGATGCGTTGCGTGTCGTTGGGCGCAAGCCGCGCGGCGGTTTCCGCATCGACGTTGGCGAGTTGCTCATGCAGTTTTGTAATGCCACATTCGGCAATCATGCTGTCGAGTTCGGCGCGTACCGCAGGGTCGGCGACAGGCAAATCACTCAGACCATTTTGCAGTGCGCGAAAATACAACATCGTGCCGCCTACCAGTAATGGAATTTTGCCGCGCGCGGTGATGTCCGCCATCAAGCGCAGCGCGTCATTGCGGAAGGTCGCGGCGGAGTAACTCTCAGTCGGATTGATGATGTCGATAAGATGATGTGGCGCGATTTTTAAGGTGTCCGCATCAGGCTTGGCGGTGCCGATATTCATGTCGCGATACACCAGCGCGGAATCTACGCTGATAAGTTCAACGGGCAGCGTTTGCAACAGCTCCACCGCCACGCCAGTCTTGCCACTGGCGGTTGGGCCCATCAAAAAAATCGCGGGCGGAAAATTATTCATAGCAACTCCTTGTCGCGTGTTTCATCCATTGCCCATACGGCGAGCAAGCTAATCGCAGCGGCGACGGAGACATAGCCGCCCACCCAACTTAGCCCGCCGTGCAACACTAATTGCTGCGCGATATAAGGTGCGAGCGACGCGCCCAAAATTCCGCCTAGGTTGTATGCCGTGCCCGCCCCCGTGTAGCGCACGGTGGTGGGGAATAATTCGGGCAGCAATGCGCCCATCGGCGCGAAGGTCGCGCCCATCAAAAATAATTCCAGCGAGAGGAAGGCGGTGATTTGTAAGGTCGAACCGCTAGCCAACATTGGCGCGAGTAAAAAGCCCGACAGCAATGCCATGCTGCCAGCCACTAGCAACACAGAGCGACGACCAAAGCGGTCGCCCGCCCAAGCGGAAAGCGGTGTTGCCGCCGCCATGAAAATCACCGCGACACATAACATGGCGAGGAATTGCGCGCGTGGAATGTGTAATTGGCTTACGCCGTAACTCAAAGCGAACACCGTCGAAATATAGAACAGCGCGTAACACACCACGATGGACAACGCGCCGAGCAGCAAGGGTTTGCGGTGCTGTGTGAATAGGATGATGAGAGGGAAACTCTTCTTAACCGTTCGTGGTGAGCTTGTCGAACCATACTGCACAGACCCTTCGACAAGCCTGCCCTGAGCACAGTCGAAGGGCTCAGGGCGAACGGTTTTTATGGAATTTATAAACACCGGCGTTTCGCTTAATTTCAAGCGCACATACAAGCCAATTATGACCAAAATTGCGCTGGCGAGAAACGGAACTCGCCAACCCCACGCACGAAATTGCGCATCGTCGAGCCAATTCGCCAGCAATAAAAAGCTGGCGGTTGCTAGCAAAAATCCCACTGGTGGGCCGAGCTGTGGAAACATGCCGAACCAGCCGCGCCGACCTTGGGGCGCATATTCCGCCGCCAACAATGCCGCGCCGCCCCACTCGCCGCCCAACCCTAAGCCTTGCCCGAAACGCAGCAGACACAACAGCGCGGGTGCGAGCCATCCGACCAATTCGTAACTGGGCAACACGCCGATGAGCGTGGTGCAACTACCCATCAGCAATAATGAAGCCGCCAAGGTGGTTTTGCGCCCGATGCGGTCGCCGAAATGTCCGAACACTATTGCCCCGATGGGACGCGCGAGGAAGGCGATGCCAAAGGTGAGGAAAGCATTCAGGGCTTGTGTGGCGGAGTCGCTGCTGGGAAAAAATACTGGGCCGATGACCATCGCCACGGCGAGACCGTAGATATAGAAATCGTAAAACTCAATGGCGGTGCCGATGAAACTGGCGAAAGCGATGCGGGTGAGGGAAGGGGATGAGTTAGTCATGAGTTGATAGACGTTAGTCGTGAGTTGCTGTTGCCGCTGCGTTGGTTTTGTAACCGCAGATTCAATTTAGAAGTGCAACCGCTTGCGGTTGCTTGGTGTAAAGAACTTCCACGCCGAAGAATACCTCATGAGGTGTTCTAAAACCCAGCACTTTTCGTGGACGGTGGTTGAGTCG
>Ga0105164_10000676_pt1 | contig 22980 bp, 23 predicted proteins | sample VDWuncwatermetaG_FD_89674 | JGI IMG/M metagenome (GOLD analysis project Ga0105164, IMG submission 89674) | Wastewater microbial communities from Netherlands to study Microbial Dark Matter (Phase II) - VDW unchlorinated drinking water | ecosystem: Environmental > Aquatic > Freshwater > Drinking...
CATCTTTGCGCCAAACACATTCACGATTCTTCAATGATATCTCCATATCATTTCAAAATCGTTCATGTGTCTGACACAAATCTGACTCAATTTGAACTCGCACCGGACTTTCGCAGAGGTCTCCTGTGGATGATTGCCCTTGCCAATAAAAACAATATCCGCTATTCTATCCTCAACAAGCCCCGAAAGGGCTTTTTAAAAAACCCAAAATTTTATGGAAACAACGGCAAAAAAATTCAACCCGATTACTTGGTTTATTCAATACATCAAAGAAGCGCGCGCGGAAATGACAAAAGTTACTTGGCCTTCCAAACAAGAAACAACGAGATACGCTCTCGTCGTTGTTGTGCTCAGCCTTGTGATCGCCGGATTTTTCGGTGGACTCGATTGGCTCCTCACAAAAGGGCTCGAACAACTCGTTGAAATAACTTCGGCTTAATTTATACCTTGCCACTTACTACTTACTACTTGCTACTTACTTTATGGCCAAACAAACTGCGAATCTTGGACGTCGTTGGTACGCCATTCATACCTATTCCGGGTATGAAGAAAACGTCGCGCAAAATATGCGACAGCGTATCGAAACGATGGACATGGAGGACAAAATTTTTAATGTCCTCGTGCCAAAAGAAAAAAAGATCAAAATCAAAAATGGTAAACGTCGTACGATGGAAGAAAAAATTTTCCCGGGGTACGTTCTGGTTGAAATGGTCGTAACTGATGACTCTTGGTATGTTGCGCGCAACACACCAAACGTCACAGGATTTATCGGCACAGGAACAACTCCAACGCCAATTGCCAAAGAAGAAATGGACGCTCTGCAAAAACGCATGGGCGTGGACGAGCCTGAATTTAAAATGGACATCGAAAAAGGATCCTCTGTCACCATTACCGACGGACCGTTTAAGGGTCACGAAGGAAAAGTTGCGGATATGGATCCCGAGCGTGGAAAGGTTAAAGTGCTCGTCTCTCTGTTCGGTCGTGAAACTCCGGTCGAACTCGATTTCTTGCAAATTAAGAAGGTTTAAGCTAACCTTCGCTCACTAATTTCATAGCCTGGTTGCTCACGCAAGTGAGAATCCAATACGTACGTTGTCCAAGTGAAGTCGTCTGTAAATCACGGGAGGAACCCTATGGATTTACAGACGACTTCACTTGGACAACGTCCCAATATTCTATGGCAAAAAAACTTGTTACTCAGGTCAAACTCCAAATTCCGGGAGGAGCCGCCACTCCGGCGCCGCCTGTTGGTCCTGCGCTCGGTCAGCACGGTCTGCCAATCGGAGAGTTCGTCAAGAAATTTAACGACGCAACGCAAGATCGTCGTGGAGAAATCGTCCCGATCATCATCAATGTTTATGATGATCGCACATTCGACTTCGTCACAAAAACAGCTCCCGCATCTGACATGATCAAAAAAGCGGCCGGCATACCAAAGGGTTCAGGAAAACCACTGACAGAAAAAGTTGGGTCCATCACAAAAGCTCAATTGAAAGAAATCGCCGAAAAGAAAATGCCTGATCTCAACACCAACAACGTTGACGCCGCCATGAAAATCATCGCGGGAACCTGCCGCCAAATGGGCGTGGAGGTGAAATAAGGAGAGAGGAGTGAGTAGAAAGCAGGAAGTGGGATAATAAAATAATCACGATGTGGGAGTCTGGCTTAAAACTGGACGATTGGACCACAAATTTCTATGCCAAGCAAACGATTTACAGAAGCAAAAAAATTAGTGGATCGCACAAAGTTGTATCCGATTGACGAAGCTGTTGCGCTGATAAAAAAAACCGCGACGGCCAAATACGACGAATCCATTGAACTGCATCTTCATATCGGAATAGATGCGTCAAAATCCGACCAACAAGTGCGTGGAACCATTGCCATGCCTCATGGTGTTGGAAAAAGCAAACGTGTCGCCGCGTTTGTGGAAGCCGCAAAGGAAGAAGAAGCAAAACAGGCTGGAGCGGATTTGATTGGAAATGAAGAATTGATTGAAAAAATTGCCCAGACAAGTCAGATTGATTTCGATGTCGCTATTGCCACTCCAGCGATGATGCCGAAACTAGCCAAACTGGCGCGACTTCTTGGACCACGCGGACTCATGCCAAATCCAAAAACAGATACAGTTGGAACCAACGTGACTAAAATGATCACCGAACAAAAGGCCGGAAAACAAAGTTTCAAAAACGACAACACCGGAAATATCCATCAAGTTTTTGGCCGCGCTTCATTTAATGAAATTCAGCTCAAAGAAAATCTCAAGGCATTGCTCGAAGCCGTCAAACGCTTAAAGCCAGCCGCGTCAAAAGGAATCTATCTCCAGAGCGCAACGATTACCTCAACCATCGGTCCAGGAATCAAAATCGAAGTGAATTAGTCAAAACGCCGTCCTCAACAAGACGGCGTTTGATTTTGACTTTCCCCTTTGCTACTTGCTACTCTGCTACTGCCTATTACCTATCAACTTCTCCATCCTCCCCAGCTTCTCCATCCTCCCCAACTTCCCCAGCTTCTCCAACTTCCCCAACTTCCCCAGCTTCTCCAACTTCCCCAACTTCCCCAGCTTCTCCAACTTCCCCAACTTCCCCAGCTTCTCCAACTTCCCTCGCTACTTCCCCTCCCTCCTATGTCCGTCCTCACAAAAAACGAGATCCTCACAGCGATTCAATCCGGAGACATTCGTTTCACGCCAGAGATAGATAAATTTCAACTTCAGCCACATGCCGTTGATTTACGATTGGGATACAAATTTTTGATCCCACGCAATTGGACACTCGACGAAAAAGGACGACGTGCGATAAAAGTTTCTATTGATGACGCACAAGTTCATCAAGAACAATTCGATGAAGTGAATCTTCAACCCGGCCAATATTTTGATCTTCTTCCAAACGAATTTGTGATCGGCACGTCGCTTGAACGCATCGAGATCAATGCGATGAACCTCATGGCAATTTTGTTTCCGCGCACATCCACCAACCGTCGAGGAATTGATCTTTCACTCTCAGGCATCATCGACACTGGTTACAAAGGTCATCTCATTTTCCCGATGAAAAACGAAGCGGGGGATCAAGTCGTGCGTGTGTATCCCGGCGAACGAGTGTGCCAAGTCATTTTTCAAGAACTCAACCAACCTCTCACGCCCGAAGAAGCCAATCTACATGGCCTGACCGCGGCCAAATACACCGAGATAAATTCCGGTAATTTTAAACTGGACAAAGAAGAAGAACGAGCACTGCTTGTGAGTGGCAAATTAAATGAGCTAAAAAAACAATATGAAATTTAAATATTTTGGCTAAATTAAGCGAAAACCATTGACAAAAATGGTTTTTTGTTGTATCTTAAACCGTCTTGGAATGTTTCCAGACAGGGGTAAAACCCATCCGTACCAGCGGTTATCTGGTCCCTCTCACTCGGTAATGTCGAGTTGACAACCGATCGGAGAAAACGATGAGTGACACGCTCACAACAATGCAAGTCTTCGCGGCCAAAGTAGCCGCAGGAACAGCAACGAGGGAAGATCTCGTCAGCCACATCTTGACGATCGACAACGGGGGTTACGAAACGATCCCTACCTCGCTGGGGATGGACTGGATCTGTGAGAACGAGGAGGCATTCGCTCGTGTTGTCGGCGACGTTGACGAGTTCATGGACTGGATTCTGCAAATCGCAGGTATCGATCTGGACACGACGAACGAAGAAACGTGTGAAGAAATCACACAGAGTGGACTTCGCCACTACTTCCTCAACAGATTCCTGCTCCGCAAGTATCTGATGAGCTTGCTCACCCTCGCATGGCGTGAGACTTACATCGCAGATGTGTATCCTCGAGTCGGTGCGTGCAACAACTCCTGGATCTCGACCGCGATCCTCACGGGCGTGTCCCGTCAGACGATCGCCACCGCGATCCTCGAGCGACTTCGCCGCACGCACGTTGCACCCATGTCGGTTAATGACGTGGACGACTTCCTCGACTACGGTGAAGGCGAAGGAAACATCATTCGGTTGATGCGTGCCCTCGTCCTCATGGGTATCGACCCTGACAGTCTCGGTGACATGAATCCGAGACTCACTCTGGACCCCGCTGACAGTCTCGGTGAAATGAATCCGAGACTCACTCTGGACCCCGTCCCTGCCTTCGAGGCGATCGAGGAGCGTGTTCGATTGGGAGTCAAGCCGGAGGAAAGCAAGTACGAACGATTCGCGTCCTTCGGCCCGTGGTGGGTGCTCAGCAACGACGAGCTGGAGCAGGCGCTCATGATCTGTGCAGAAAAATCATCTGGGAAAACATTGAAGATCTTGGGTGGCGAGACTCTCACGAAGCGTCGTGGCTTCAAGGCGATCGACAAAATCATTGTCTGTGCGGCACGACACATGACGTCGCTCAGCGGCGTCAACGTAGGAACGCTCGAACGGCTTCTGACGCTCTCGGAGCGTGAGTCTCTCGCACGACACCTCGTGCCGGTAGAATCGTACGGTAACTTGCACAAGACGACCGCGCAGTTCCTGTTCCGCATCATCGTCGAGCTTCCAAAGGAGAAGCGGCAAGAATTTTGGACAGACGTGATCGAGATCGTCCTCAAGGACGTCGGCTCTTCAACGCTCTACTGCGCGTGGCGCCAGCTCGAGCTGGCGGAGACGGACGTGGAAATCACCTTGCGCCGATGGCTCGACGAGGATGGGTACCTCGTCGGAACCATCACAGAAGGTCGGCATCCCAAAGGCCGTATGCAATGGATGGTCGAGGTGAACGATCACCGCTTTGTCGAAGACAGCTACTTTCATCGCTACTACCCAAAAAAGGGAGACCTCGTCCTGTTCAAACCTGAGCACGGACATCGTTTGACCCCGCACGTGACGTCATTAAACTTCACTCCCGTCATGACGGACGTGAAATGAAGCTCTCAACACACCACAATGGTGTGTTTTTTCTTTCCCCTACCCATCAACAAAAAAACACCCGCGTATGGGTGTTATGAGAAAGGCCGTTACTTACCGTTCTCCACGTCGTCTGGATTGGCGAGGAATTCCTCCCAATCAGCAACGCGCGAACGCTCGTACTCGAAATACCAGCGATTCCACTTTCCAATATCGAGTTGGTAAAACGTGACGGTTTGTGTCCGGGTCTCGCAAACACGAACCAGACACAAGAAGTGACTTGGCTCAAATCTCTCGAGACCACACACCATATGGAAGATTTGCACAATGAGCGATCGCTCATTGACCTCAGAAGTCAGACAGGGAGCGTGAACGCATAAAACGACTTGGGTCTCCGTTTTTTCCTTCATCACGAGCCATAACTGCTGACAAAGACAGTGTGCAACCGCCACGGGGTCGAGATCCAACCCAGGGTCGAACTGTTCAGAAAGTCTCATGCCCCCACCCATGTTCGCGATGGGCAAGAGCGCGCCGAAGACATCGTAATCCTCCATCAGATGCTCACTACAACAGACCAAGATGGCATCGGAGGAAAAAAGCTCTTTGAGATCGCCACGAACAACGGGATTCAGGATGGCCAACTCCCGAAACTGTGTCACGAGTTCGCGATCCACATCGGTCAGATCAAGCTGTGCTGTCATTAACTCTCCTCGCTTGTCAATCCAGGAAACGTTCACCGGATGACAAAAAGATACGCAAAATGTTGAGTTTTGTCAATGGAATGGACCTGATTCTATTGACAATTTGTGAATTTCGAGCTATATTTCTACCTTCGCTCATATGGTTGAGTGGAAACAAAGGAGAAACGATGAGTTGGTTTGACAAAGGTCAGGTGGTGAGTTTGGACCGCTCGATGACTGATCCTCGCGCTCAGCGCCAGTGGTGCGTTATGGAGGAAGATCTCGGTACAGTCCTACGCGTTTGGACGTTTGGAGATCCAATTGCCCCGATTCGTCAGACTGTGCCGGCACATCTGTACGAGGTGGCTGAGGAACCTGGCGTGAAGGGACTAGACGGACTCGCGATCTGGCTGGTGCAATCGTTTGGTGCTTCAAACACCATACTTACACCAACAATTCCCGTGAACTATTTCAAGGACGATCAACACACGTTGGCACAAATCTTCGTGTATGGTCAGCGTGATGATTCAAACCTTGCATTCGCCTTTTTCAGGGACGATCATCAATACAAATGGGCCATGTCCGTTCTGACGAACACCGCTGGACCTTGGCAGAACCCTGCAAACAGGGCGAAGCGACTCGAGGCTCTCCGGAGTCGGCTCGCGACGTCACACGAGTAACCTTACTCGTGTTTTTTCTTGAATGTGTTAGGGTGTCACCAACATGGGGTCAGGCCTTCGATCGTCGATTTTGTTCTCATAAATCGACGATCGAAGGCCTGACCCCATCAACACAAAAGGTTGTGCAATGCTTGACGAAGGGCCGTTTCAAGTGACTGGGCTGACGATCCAGCCAAACTTCGACGATATCAGCTGGACGCATTTCGTGAGCCAGATGGGCACGATTGCCATCTTGGAGGATCTTCCGAAGTCACTGCGAAAGCGGATCTCCGGATTCATCGGTACACTGATTGTGTGTGGTATTGAACGGCTGGATTTCAGTCCGATGGCTCAACTGGAAGTTCGTGTAACGACAGGCGTGATTGATCTCAAACTATTCAACGAAAAAAATCCCACGTCCGTGAGAGATTCCTTGCTCCTGATCGGCTGGTGGATTGAACTTGATCGTCGTCGCAAAATCGCCCATGCACGCAAGCATGCCAGTATCGCAGGTCCACACGCAGATTGGTTCTGTCTGGACTGTAACGAGTCGGTCAAACCGGATCGCGAGCGCTGTAAAAATCACAAATGCCCTTCCTGGGATAAACTCCTGCTCTGCACGGGAGATCCTTCACTCCGCGTCGTCTCACGCACTGCCTGAACACCAAAAAATGTTCAGGTTTTTCATTTCAACGTCTGTGCATACACACGTTCACGCGAAAAAACTTCATGTGCCTGTTCCAACAAATAGACATCACGTACACCGCTATCAATCATCGCCTTCCAACACGGTTCGCAACACCACCAATGTCCGTACAAATAGACATCCGCGCCAGCCGTTTCAATCCCCTGCTCTTTTGCCGCCGCCATCAACATCGGTTCAGCATGGCCTGGCGCATCATGCAAATGACACAAATCATAGCCTGTTCCGCTTGGACAATTCATCACGATTCGCGGACAGATATGTTTTTCTCCGGGACCACGATTGAATCCGTTTCCAGCTCGCGCTAACACCTTTTCATCACGCACCAAAACCGCTCCAACGGGATAGGTTGAGTCGCCCGCACATTCTGCTCGTGCAAGTGCCGCGGCTTGCATAAACGGATCCGATTCGCTCACAAACCGAAACGAACGTCCTTCAGGTAAATAGGTATAGTGAGGTGTCGTCATAGATTTGCACCACTCTGAAGCCGTGCTGTCTGTGAATCCATAGGGTTCCTCCCGTGATGAACAGACAGTATGACTTCAAAGTGGTCATATATAATAATGTAAAACTATTGTCTGTTGTGTAAGTGGAATCACTTCAACTAAATTCATCTTTATTGGAACGATTCCAGAAACAAAAGAAACTCCATCGCCAAACAAAACCGGCTCAACGGTTAAATACACATCGTTCACTAATCCCTCTTTCAAAAACGCAGAATAAATAGACGAACCACCAGCAATCACAACTCCATGACATCCCTCCTGCGCCAACCCAAACAAAATTTCCCTCGGCGATTCCGCCGTAAACTCCACCGTTCCAGTTTCCAAACTAATCCCTAATCCCTTTCCACTTTCCCCTCGTGTCATGACAATTATCCTCCTTCCCTTGAGCGGCTTTCCAATCGTTTCAAATGTCTTTCGTCCCATGATCAGCACTCCGACTTCTTTGGTTTTTGAAACAAAAAATTGCGTGTCTTCTTTCGAAGTCCAATCAAGTGATGTTTGGCCTTCCCGCTGTGCAATTTTTCCATCCGCTGAAATTGCGGCGATGAGGATCACGTTCATAACGCAATCTGCATTTTTTTTACCGCCGCGGCTGGATGATACTGAGCATGAAACATTTCCACCAATTCGCCTACAAGCGTCGCGTCTGCTTGTAATGCTCGCTGAAATGTCCGTTCCGGAAGATGACAAAATATTTCTTCATGAAAATGGCTTGCGCGATCCAAAATTTCCTGTACTTGCTCATAATGATTTTCGTAAATATGGGCGTGGGAAATCGAAATGGTGAGTTTCCCCACTTCAACTCCAAGTTCTTGCGCTAAAATCGCCTGAAGCAAAGCAAAACCTGGAGTATCATTTGGATTGCCGAGCATCATATCATTCGAACGAATGATGAGATGTAAATTCAAACGATTGCCAATGATATTCACCGTCCAACAAAATGGACACGGAACGTTTTTTTTCTTTTTCGATACAAGTCCATCAGACGACGGATCCCACATAACCACCACTCCTTGCCTGGAAGTTGGTTCTGTCCTCAAATGTTCAACTAATTCCAAAAGCTGATCTCGTCCAAAATGATGCCGCCAACGATAGCCGTACGCGGTTTCAACAGTTCCATCTTCCTCCGCAAACGCATCCCACGCTTTGGTAAATTGACGCAGAAATTCCAAATGCTTTTGACCGGTCAACATCCAAATCATCTCCGCGCAAAAAAACTTCACCGGAATTTTTCGCAAAGTCAAAAGTGGAAATCCCTTCGATGGTTCAAGCTCGTAGGTAACTCCCGGAAGAGCTTTGGTAGAATATCCTGTCCGATCACTAAAAACATCCGTCCCTTCATAAAGCACGCGACGAATGGCATTTGTGTAAACACGATCAAAAGTGGTCATAAGTCCTCCTTCTTTATTCCTTCTATCGTTGCTACTTTACTACTCTGCTACTACAATACAACCCGTATGAACTTCCCTGTGGACATCTTTCGCCTCCATCCGGACGCAGTCATTCCCGTTTACGCGTCCACTGGTGCCTGCGCGTTTGATTTGTCTATTATTGAAGATGCCACCATTCAACCAGGCGAAATCGTCAGGTTGAGAACGGGTCTGGGAATTTGTGTTCCTGAAGGCTACACGCTCCTGCTTGCCGCACGCTCTTCTCTACCAAAAAAATACGGTTTGTGCGTCCCGCAAGGATTTGGCATTGTGGATAATGACTTTTGTGGACCAGAGGACGAATTGCTCATGCAACTTCTCAACTTTACCAATCAACCAACATCCGTCAAAAAAGGCGATCGCCTCGTGCAAGGAATGTTTGTCCCAATAGCGAAAGGACAATTTCAGGAAATCGAAAAAAAGAACGGGCTCAGTCGCGGAGGTTTCGGCTCGACAGGCTAATCTCTCCACTTGTCCCCTCTTGCCTATCAACTTCTCTATCTTCTCCAACTTCCTTTTCCCACTCTCCCCTAGCCCCTAACCCCTCTCCCCTGTTATACTCTATGCAGTACAATGGACAATTCATCATGGTTGACGGCATCGCAGGCAGTGGAAAATCAACTGTTTTACACGCGCTGGAAACACAAGCAGAACAAAACGGTCAACGTGTGTTTCGGCTTTCACAATGGAAAGATGATGCGCCGCCAACGTTCAATGACGTAAGTGACTACGACGTATATTTCACTTATGAACCCACACGAACATGGATCGGACGTGCCATTCGTTACGAACTTTCTTCCGAAGAAAATCCTTACAGTGGAGAAGAACTCGCGCACGCCTTCGCACTCGATCGTCAAATCATGTATCGCCGCTTCATTATTCCCGCGCTCAAAGCAGGTAAAACAATCATTCAAGATCGCGGAGTCTCCACATCACTTGTCTATCAACCGATCATGCCGGGAGCGATGTCCCTTGACGCAATCATGGCGTTGCCGGGAAACAAACTCGCCCTCGAATACGCTCCAACAGATCTCATTCTCACAAAACTTCCGCCAGAGGAAGCATACAAACGCATTCAAGCAAGAAGTGACGATTCAAAAGGAGTTTTTGCAAACATCGACTTTCTCCGCAAACTCGCAGACCGCTTTGAAGAACCATGGCTGAAAGACCTGTTTGAAACGCGCGGCACCACTCTGCATCAACTCGACACTAGCGGAACCATCGAAGATTCAATCGAACGTGCCAAAACCATCATGCGTCTATCCTCTTAACCCTCTTCGCCCTCTTAGTCCTCTCCCCTCTATGCACACGAAACTCATCTCACTAGGCCAACTCATCGATGACTCTTGGGAGCTGTACAAATCCCGATTTCATGAGCTCATGAAGGTCTCCGGTTGGCTTTTTATTTTAGCCATTTTGTATCTCATCTCCTTGTGTCTTTACCCATCCGCGAGCGCACTTTGGAATGCAACCGAACTGAATGGCATGGAACAAACGGGGGTTACTCTTTTTGCCATCACTTCCTACATCATTTCTCCTCTCATCGGCACGCTTATTCTGATCGGACTTACGCGCGTCATTCGTTCCCATGTTGCCGGTCGCTCGGCCAATCTGAAATCCCTTGCAAAAGAAATAAAACCTCTTTTCCTTCCAACACTCTTTGTCAGTATTTTGGTTGGATGTTATCTTCTTCTGGCAATTCTTATCGGATTTGGACCAACAATCATCCTCAATATTCTCGGGTTTATCTTTCAACAAAGCATTTTGATTGCCATTGGTGGAATTCTGCTCATTATAGGAATATTCGTCTCGCTCGTCCTATCCTTTTGTTGGATCATTGAGTATACGTTCGCTCCTTATCTCACTATTCTTGACGGACTTCGCGGAAGAAAGGCTCTCAGCGCTTCACGCAAACTTGTCAAAGGCCGATTTTGGCACACATTTGTGAGATTTATCGTCCCAAAAATTGTGTTTATTATTTTTGGAGTGCTTTTGATGGCGATTGTTTCTTACTTTACCGAGATTATTCTGGACGTTTCAAGCGGACTCAATCTAGACTTATCACTTCGAATCAAAACAATGATTGAATGGGTGATGCCGATTGCCATTACGGTTCTTATCAATCCGCTCATCATTATTTCCGATCTTTTATTGTTACAAGCGCTTAAAGATAATCCATCATAGGAGGAACCCATGATGTATGCATGCTGTATCTTATCTGCTTTCACAGTCCATTCTTGTTTATCGAAAAAATTTTAACATCCTCATAGGGTATTCCTCCTGGATACTGGTTCCCTATGCCGCAATCATTCTTCTTGATTTCCTTCCGGAATCTCTGCCTGTTCAACTTCTTGCGTTTCTCACCTTATTTGTCCAACTGTTTCTGTTTGTCTGGGTCTTTATTATCTTGAGTGTCTTTCTCAAAGCAACACTCACAGGTGAACCGATTGATCCTCACCGTCTTCCCGAAAAAACAAAAGAACTGATTCTTCCCGTTCTCAGTATTTCCATCTTACAAATATTACTCATGCTTGGCGGACTTCTTCTTCTCATCATTCCGTTCTTTCTGTTTCTGGTCTGGTTTAGTATGTCACAATTTGTCGTCATATTTGAACAGAAACGAGGATTGGAAGCGCTCACGAGCAGTCGGACACTCACAAACGGACGTTTCTGGCCTGTTGCGCTTCGAGCCGCAGTCATACCATGTGGAATCAATCTGCTCTTTTCTTTCGTGATTGCGCTCTTGATCACCACAGTCTCTGCCATTCAAGGAATAAATCCTGTTCAACTTCTCCGTACAGATATCCCACTTTGGGCTGACATTCTGGAAAACATTGGCCAAGCGTTTCTCATGCCATTTATTCTTGTTTATCTGATGCATATCTATATTAACCTCAGCACAAGCACAGCAAATAAACTTCTCTAGCCTCTCTATCTTCTCCAACTTCCCCTCTTGCCTATACCCTCTCCCTTATGACCTACCTCCCAATCATCGGACTTGAAATCCACATTCAACTCAAGACTAAAACAAAAATGTTTTGTTCGTGCTCTGCCTACGAAACATCCACACAGCCAAACACGCATGTTTGCCCGATTTGTCTTGGTCAACCGGGAGTTCTTCCCGTTCCAAATGAAGCCGCCATCCGCGCGGGAGTATTGATGGGAATTGCGCTCAATTGCACCATCGCGGAACACTCCAAGTTTGATCGCAAAAACTATTTCTATCCGGATCTCCCAAAGGCCTATCAGATATCCCAATTTGATCTCCCCATTGCCACGAATGGATTTTTAGCCATTCGTGTTCCAAACAACGAGAGGCTGGATGTGAAAATAGGCATCACGCGCGCGCACTTGGAAGAAGATGCCGCGAAATCATTTCACGGAGCGGAAGGAAAAACGTTTGTGGATTTTAATCGTGGCGGCGCGCCACTCATTGAAATCGTCACCGAACCGGATTTCCGTTCCTCTCAAGAAGCAAAAGTGTTCTTGCACGAACTGCGACTCATCGCGCGCTATTTAGGGATTTCAGATGCGGACATGGAAAAAGGTCATTTGCGTTGCGACGCAAACATTTCCATACGTGTCCTGGATGAAAACGGACAGGTCGTTGGCGCAATGTTTAACAAAAAAATCGAGGTCAAAAATCTCAACTCATTTCGCCACGTGGAGCGCGCGCTCGAATACGAAATTCGTCGTCAAACCGAACTGTGGGAAAAAGGAACTCCTCCGGATAAATCCACGACGCGCGGTTGGAACGACGCAAAACAAATCACGGAAGAACAACGCTCCAAAGAAGACGCGTCCGATTATCGCTACTTTCCTGAGCCAGATATTCCAGCGCTCGCTCTGCAAGAACTCGCAGACGAACTTCGCAAAGAATTACCTGAACTTCCCGCCGCACGCCGTGCACGCATGCAAGAAGAATATTTCCTAAAACCGGCCGACGCACGACAAATGTGTGACGATCCAGCCCTGGCAGATTTTACCGAGCATGTCTTTTCCGAATTGAACAGTTGGCTCGAAAGTGTCACAGACTTCGATGCGGAAACGGCAGAAGCAAAAGACAAAGCACAGCTTGCGCGTCTGGTTTCCGGATGGATGCTCACCAAACTCATGGGACTTTTGACCGAACGAGGAAGCGATGTGCGCACGACGCACCTCACACCGGAAAATTTCGCGGAGTTTATCGCTCTTATTGCAACCAAAAAACTCAACAACGCCACAGGACTCAAAGTGCTCTCTGCCATGCTGGAAGATGGAAACTCTCCCACGCATATCATGGAAGATCAACAACTCGGCCAAATGAACGACGCAGGAGCACTCGCGGATATTGTGGATCGCGTGATCGATTCCCATCCAACCGAAGTCACGCGTTACCGAGCTGGCGAAGAACAATTACTGACGTTTTTGATGGGAATGGTGATGAAGGAAACACAAGGGAGTGCGGACGCCAAACTCAGTCGAAATATGTTATTGGTAAAATTAAAAGCTGAGTAGGTTTGTTGATTCTATAAGTGCGATCGCCTCTGCGTTTGTACGTACCCAGTGAATACGCTGATCACGTTTAAACCAAGTCATCTGACGTTTTGCATAGTGTCGGGTGACTTTTTTTATTTCTTCGATTGCTTCGACGAGCGTTGTCTCTCCATTCAAATAAGTCCCTATTTGACGATAGCCGATCCCACTCATCGCCTCAATGTCACATCCATATTTCGTTTTTAATCTTTGAACTTCCTCAACCAAACCATTTTCAATCATTTCATCCACGCGATGATTAATCCGCTCATTCAACACAGCGCGATCAACCTGTAAACCAATCTGCAACACGTCATATTTTGCCTCACCTTTTGTTTGCTGTTGTGAAAACGGTTTGCCTGAAAGAAGCGTGACTTCCAGTGCGCGTACCAATCGTCGAGGATTATCTTTATCAATCACTTCAGCCCCTTCTGGATCAAGTCGCTTAAACTCCGCAAACAAATCCTCAACGGATCGTTTTTCCAATTCCGTCCGTAACACAGGACTGATTGTTGTTTGAGCGAGATCGTAATTATCCATAACCGCCTGCATCCATAATCCTGTTCCCCCAACCAAAATCGGAACACGTTTACGTTTGATAATCTCTTCAATTTTCTCCTCCGCGTAAACTTTAAAATCCGCAACAGAATACGCTTCATTCGGTTCCACAAGATCAATCCCCCAATGATCCCTCCCATCTTTCGCCGTCCCAATATCCATTCCTCGATAGACCTGTCTCGAATCCACAGAAATCACTTCCCCATCAACCAATTTGGCAATCTCAATCCCAAGTCCAGTTTTACCAGACGCCGTTGGCCCAACAATTGAGATAATTTTTGGAAGAGACATATTGTACAAAACCCCTTATTGCCAAACCATTCGATCCATTTCACCACCATCCAACCATGGAGGGGTGGGCGGACACTTTTCTTTGCCGCGTATTGGTATTGAGGCAGAAAAAGTCGTCCCCCGCCCCTCCTCCGGTTTAACGATGAGGATCGTTTGACGAATGAACCATTTCCCCTTCAAGCAACCATGTATCCGCTCGATTGACATTCACATCAACTATTTGTCCGATCAAATCTGGTGAACCAGCAAATCGCACAAGTTTCATCTCACGAGAATTGCCATAACACATGCCAGGCTGAGCGGCCATCATCTGTTGAATCATCGCGGGCATTTTGAGCATCTCTTCTGTGATCTTTGGTGGTTCATGACGCTCGACCATCACGGAAACTGTTTGTCCAACGAATCGTTGATTTTTTTCACGTGTAATATTTTCCATCAACTCTTGTAAAACCGTCCATCGTCGCTTTTTTTCTTCGCGAGAGACATCATCCTTAAACGCACGAAACGCCGCAGTCCCAGAACGCACCGAATAACGCGCCGTATACGAAATATCAAATTGCACCTTTCTGTACAGCTCAACCGTTTTTTCAAATGCCGCGTCTGATTCGCCGGAAAATCCAACAATGATATCTGTCCCAATCGCGATGTTTGGAAGACGCGCTCTCAACCGATCAACGACTTCCAAATACTGCGCCGCTGTATAACGACGATTCATGCGTCGAAGAACTTCATCATCGCCAGCCTGAACCGGCAAATGGATGAAATGGAGATGAGCCGGAAGTGCCATCGCCTCAATCACTTCGTCTGTCATGTGAAGTGGATGCGGAGCAGTAAAATGAAGTCTCTTGATCTGTGGAATTTGATTTACCTCCCATAACAACCCAGCAAAATGATCTTTGTATGGATTCATCGACGAAAAATTTTCTGGATCCGGCGCGCGGTAACTGTTCACTGTCTGACCCAAAAGTGTAATCTCCACGCAATCATGATCGGCAAGCTCTTGAATCTCTGCGAGCAAATCTTTTACGGAACGATTCTTTTCAAGTCCTCGCGCAAACGGAACCACGCAATACGTACAAAATTTGTTACAACCGGTTTGAATACTGACAAACGCCTGACGCGTCGTCACGCGATCCGGCATAATCTTCATGTAATCTTCAACGATGTCAGCACTGTTCACGAGTTCAGGACGAAGCTCCGCAATCCATCGCGGAAGTTGACCCATATCCGCTGTGGGAAAATACAAATCCACGATCGGTAAACGTTTACGAATGGTCCCGTCACGATCTCGGCCTGGCATACAACCCGTCACGCCTAAAATAAGTGCTGGCTTTTCTTCTTTCAATTTCGCAAACCCATGCACATAACTAAACACGCGATCTTCCGCACTTTGACGCACAGAACACGTATTAAGCAAAATCAAATCCGCATCGTTTGTCTGTTCTGTGGCTTCAAATCCAATACCGCGCAACAAACTCGCAATGCGTTCTGAATCATTTTTGTTCATCTGACAGCCAAATGTGATGAGATGATACTTCGGCGCAGTCATCATAGATGAAGCAAAGCTTAACAAAAAATAATAAAAAAGCCTACCGTGAAATGGGTAGGCTAGTTGACAAACTCGTTTGGGTCCACGAGCAGACTTGGCTCAGTGAGCCCTTCACAAGTGTCCTGCCCACATCGTTTGTTTACCGCGATGAGAGCATAGAAGATGACCTCGACGGCCAAGCGGCGCGTTTGCCCGAACATGCGTTCCACAGTGAGCGAAAGTGGGTTAACCACGCGTACGTAAGAAGAAAACCTGTCTTCCATTTGCGTAACGAAGTGACGTGCCAGCTCCGGAGATTGTCCATATACGACGAGCAAGTTGCCCGCTCGTCGCACTTCGTCGAGTGACCACGAGAGGTCGCTGTCTTGGAACAATTGCGTGAGAAGTCTCACGTAAAACGCGCCGAGCACTTTTTCCTTTTGAAAATGACTTAGCACGACGTTTGCGCGGAACTCAGCCTGATCGCTCATCAAGAACCTCCTTCCTGTTTCGTTGAGAGTGGATATTCCCGAGGATCAATCGCGATGCCCGCGACGATCGCGAGCGCGCACTGGAAAATCCGCAGGTACTGCGCAATATCTTCCCCACCTCCCTCGCTCTTGCGTCTAATCACGAGCCGTCGGTGCAGAAGGACGTTCTTGTAATATTGCGCATCAAGAGGAATCGCGCGTAAATCGGCTTCGAGCGCCATAGACACGCAGGTCAATGTGCGGAAGAATCCGGGAAACCGCTGACAGAGCGCTTGGTGGATCAAAGCGACCGCGTCCTTATCTTGATGGACACCCAAACGTGCAACCGCCTGCCTGCTTCCACCTCGATCTTGACCGAACAAACCGATCCCATCAACGAGAATTTGCGCGACGATGTAAGGCGCTTCGACTTCTCGCAAGGCCTGGCGCAGATAGACGATGAGTGCAACCGAGTGAAACTTGGTCGCAAGCAGATCATCAATGCGGCGATCGCGCTTGGCAAGGACGGTAATCGGTCTCATAACTTACCCCTGTGGACGAAATTTTCTTGTCCCAATGGACGAAAAAGAATATCATATCTAGAGATTTTGTCAATCCTTTTTAAATTGTTCTTCATTTTTTATGGCAAAAATACCTGTGGGAGAAGTGACTCAAGAATCACAGATTGAACGTCCGCTAAAACGACCTCGTGAAAAATCACCAAAGACACCTGAAGTGGCAGTAGAAGTACCACTGACTGTCGGAACAACAATCGAACATCTGCGTAATGACGGCGACACTATCGTGGATACGTATATCGGTTCTTTTGAAATGGACGGTCAAAATCACGTAGATATTTTAGCGCATACAAATGGAAAAGAGACTCGAGTTCGTGTGGTGAAACCGGGAGAAATGAATGCACGTGCAACAGGATCAAAACGAGTTCAGTTGCTTGAAGGGGCTTATGAATCAGCCGTAGAATCCGCCATTAAAGCATCTGGGGCAAAAGGAGCGGAAGCAAAAAGAATGCGAGCAGGACTAGAGGGCCGTGGATCAAGTATTGTGGCTGAAGCGGCCAGTGGCGCAGATCCTGAACAAACAATCATCGAAGCCATACAAACGGAAACAAAGCCTCATACGCTTGCCGAACTGTTAAACATGCGGGTCGAAGCAAATAAACGCTTTAATAACGCTAAAACTGAAAAGGCAGCAAATCAACTCTATCCAGCAATCATGGCGATAGAAAATGCGATGAGAGTTGAAAGACTACGATTGAACCCAAAAGCCACAAAATCAGAAAAAGGGTTGATCGCGGACGAATCAGAAGGAGCTGTGTCCATCATGCCTGATGCTTTGTATGAAAAAGGAATCGAAGCCGTGAAGGAACGGGTTCGGATTCTCCGTGAATTTATTGAAAAAGAAGAAGAGAAACGAATACCGAATGGCCCTGCTTGGCTTGCCGCATACGATGAAATGAACCGACACATCGCGATGATGCCGCGACTAAAACAAGCAGAACAAATGACAGAATTAGAACAGACAGTCGTATCTCTGCTTGCGAGTGAATTCATGGACGTTCAAGAAGCGGAAGGATATATCAAAACACGAAAACAAAATTCCATCACCAAACACGAACAAAACATGGCGGAGCAGGGTGCTGTTGTGCGTGGAGAACAAAATACATTACGCGAAAAGATGTATTTACTCGACAGCTTACTAAAGGAGAAAAAAATGCCGGCTGAAAAAAAGGCAGAGGTAAAAAGAAAAATTGAAGTCATACAAGATAAATTGAAAGAACTTGATCTCATCAATCAAGTCCTGAATGAAGCCAAAGTCGCGTTTGATTTTGCCCCGCAACAAGAAGATAGAATCACGGAAGCTTCCCGTTCCTCACTTTTTCGCACGTTGCGCGATCTGTACAAAAGCGGACAAGAAACAGCCGTGATGAAATACGTGGATAAAGTGCTCAAAAGCAGATCGATATCTGAAAGTACACGACTCATTTTAAACGCGTTCAAAAAAGACGTATCCCAAAAACCGGAAGCCGTAGAAACGACAGTTCCTGATGCGCAAATTCCAGCAATCGACGTCAGTGAGCCAACCATTCCTGACGCAAAAACGCCAGAAGTCGTTTCTGTGGCAGAAGAACCAAATCAATTCGACAAAATCTATGAGTCAGACTTTCTTTCGAGTCCAGAAGTCACGCTTCAGCTGCTTGAACGCATGGAAAAAGATAAGAAGAGATCCCTAGCGATAGGTGGAGATCCTGCTACGTTTGCGGCTGCACGAAGAGTGCTCGCAAGAATTAGATCAGGCAAGCTTGTGGCACCAGTCACACCAGAAGCTGTCGTAGAAGCACCAACCGAGCCGGAGATTGCTGTACAGGCAACAACGGAACCGACTGTGGAAACTCGCATACGACCAAAGGCGGAAAAAGAAAAGCAACCTGAATTCAAATGGGGAGATCGAGTACGCGTGAAGCGTCGTGATGGAACGATTGATGATGATTGGAGTTTTCGCAAAATGGACGACACACATGCGTATCTTTTTAGAGTAAACAAAGATGATAAAAATAAAATGGACGTTTTTAAGATGCGACTGAAAGAGTTTATAAAACTCAATCCGGATGGTGGAGTTCCGTTTGAAGATAAAATTGCGACAGATGAAGCAGTCGCCGTTCCCGTTGAGGAGCGCGCAGATACCCTTGATGATGTGCTTAGCGCAGAAATTATTTCAGATGAACCAAACATCCGTGATGTGGATACACAAGACAGTCTCGCAGGAAAAAATCTCTTTGCAAATAAATCGCCTCAAGGTCAAGAAACAGGTCCGTTGCAATTAGACGAAGCTAAGACGCCGACCGAAGAACAAATCATGAAACAGAACGAGCCAAAACCATTTTCAGAAGAAGAAACGAAAATGAAGGATCTCATACAATCAGGTTTTCTCAGTGAAGGCGGAGATTTGGCAGACTGGAAGGAAAAATTTGAAGAGTTGAAAAAAGCGATGGGAATATCAAATATGGAACGAAGAGGTTTGCCAGAACATTTTTGGGAGATCACAGACGCGAAAGACACACGTCGTTGGTGGCAGAAGGCCTTTGGCTCCAGTGAAACTCAGCGTGTTCAACTCATGCGTCAACTCGCAAAAATCTACAATGGCTATAAGGCAGAAACAAAGACAGTGGTCAGCTAGACAAATAAACGAGGTCTCACGACCTCGTTTTGGTTATAAGGGAAACTTGGATTGTTCAGTGGCTTTTTTGATAAACGCGGATTGCTCGATCACGAGACTTTCTTCTTGTCCAAAAACTTTCACGTTTATCGGTCCACCCTCTACTTCCTTTTGTCCAATCACGATCGTCCACGGAACTTTATCCATCGCCGCATTTCTAATTTTCTTTCCGAGTTTTTCATGAGACTCATCAAGTTCAACACGAATATCCGCTTGAACAAGCTCAGTGAGTAACTGTTTCGCGTACGGAACAAAATCTTCACTCACCGTCGCAAGACGAATTTGCACAGGAGCTAACCAAAATGGAAACGCGCCTGCATAGTGCTCGATAAGTACAGCAATGAATCGCTCAAGCGATCCGGAAATCGCGCGATGCAACATCACGGGACGTTTCTTTGTCCCATCTGCATCGGCATACTCAAGTCCAAATCGTTCCGGTTGATTAAAGTCCATCTGAATCGTCGCCAGTTGCCACTTTCGGCCAATGGCATCCTTCGCCATAAAATCAATCTTCGGTCCATAAAACGCCGCTTCTCCAACTCCGAGTTCATATTCTTTTCCAAACCCCTCAAGAACGGATTTCAATGTTTCTTCCGCATCCTTCCAAACATCGGGGGAGCCGAGATATTTTTCTGGATGCGCAGGATCATGCAGAGAAAGACGCATACTCAGCGGCATTCCAAACGCCGTATAAAATTTCGTGATGATCTCGTAAATATTCACCGCCTCTTGTTTCACCTGATCCAAACGACAAAAAATATGCGCGTCATCTTGTGTAATGGATCGCACGCGCGATAAGCCTTGGAGCTGTCCCGTGTTTTCATCCCGATACACACTCGTCACTTCACTAAATCTCAACGGCAAATCACGATACGACCGAGGTTTTGAAGCATAAATTTGCGTATGATGCGGACAGTTCATCGGTTTGAGCACAAACGCTTCGTCTGTTTTCTTGCTCGACACATGAAAAATATCATCGGAAAATTTATCCCAGTGGCCGGAAGTTTTGTATAAATCCGTTTTAGCCATGTGAGGAATCCACACGCGTTCATAACCATACGGCTTCATGATCTGCCAAACAAAATCCTCAAGCAGACGTCGAAGTGCCGCGCCTTTCGGTGAAAAAAGCGGGAGTCCGGGACCGACGAGTGGAGAAAAAGAAAATAAATCGAGTTGCGCACCAAGCTTACGGTGATCGCGTTTTTTTGCTTCTTCCATCATGGTGAGATAACCGTCGATTTCTTCCTTTGAAGGAAAACAGGTTCCATAAATACGCGTGAGCATTTTATTTTTTTCATCACCTCGCCAGTACGCTCCCGCCAGTGAAAGAATTTTAAAATATTTCAAATCTTCTTTTGGATTTTCGCAGTGACCGCCACGACACAAATCAAAATATTTTCCGGAATGATAAAGCGTGAGAGTCTGCCCATCCTTTGCAAACTCCTCAATCAGTGCTGTTTTATATTCATTGCCCTCAAACGCTTTCTTCGCTTGATCGGCTGTCACTTCTTCACGACGAAACTCCGTCCAGCTTTTTAAAATCTCTCGCATTTTTTGTTCAATCCTCTCAAAATCCGCTTCAGCGATTTTTGCCTCGCCAAAATCAAAATCAAAATAAAAACCGTCCTCAATGGAAGGCCCAATCGTTCGTTTGGTCTGAGGCCAAAGTTCCATCACCGCCGCCGCTAAAAGATGCGCGCATGAGTGGCGCAAACCGTCCAATGAATCGTGAGACATAGGCTCCTATCTTACTAGAGGCCGTTAAAATACTCAACGAGACCCACGTTTAGGATACAAAAAATTATTTCATGGGGGACGAGACGAAGGAAATGACTGTATACAGCATTTCCTGAGACAGTGGGGTCCCCATGAAATTCTATTTTGTTTCCTGAATGTAGGTCAGTATGATAACGATTCAACGTTCTTCCCTACCGAATCTCGATATAAATATGATCCTTCAGCCGTGGAATAGTACGCACCCAAAACGGAAAGAAGTCTACCTCCACGGAAGTCGCCATATGTTGTTCAAGTAAAGAGGCCTGTACTTCGCCTTCCGTCATGCCTACAAACTGTCCAACTTCAAGTGCTTTATGTGTACGAGAAGTCATCACTTTTCCTTTTTGAATGACATGAATACTCGCCGAATTTTGCCCCGCGTTCACCTGTTCAACGCGAATCTCTCTTGATTGTTCACCTTCGTCAATAAACTCTTTTCCTTGCGAGAGACCTTCGTACAACTTTCGTGTGGTAATTTTTTTGAGTGCCGCCTCGTCATAAAACACACCGGAAACGGAAGCGGTAAGTGATAAATCAAACGTATTTACTTCATCTCCAACCTTTGCACTCATTTTTTGATCTTTGACATCCACAAAAAAGGCTTCTCCTTGATAAGAAACTTTTCTTTGCGCGCGTAACATTTCCTTGGCATCCTCCGTGAGCTCTTGCTTTAACGCTTCCACCGCCTTTTCCATCTCTTCTTTTGTGAGCACGGAAATTTGTTTCACTCCACCTGTGAACGCATTTGTATTTTTGGCCACGATCAACGATTGCTTAACTTCGTTGAGTCCTGGAATCGTAAACGAGGATGGAGGAATATTTCCCGAAAGGCCTTTCTGATCCGCGAAAACAAGAGCATCAATACTTCCTTTCGCTGGGACTGTTACGGAATTCTTCAAACGAAACAACACCCCATTCGCGGTCAAAAGACGTGTCGTGGCAATGAGCGGCTGAGGAGTATTCGTCGTGTTTGAGATTGTGACCGTCCCAACGGCTTGCTCGGCGACTTCTTTTTGTGTTCCGGAAGAAAGCGTTACGGTTTTTGTTTTACCAAGAGTTCCGCTGTGAATTTCTCCTTGAACTTCTCCATCCGTTGTCGCTGTTTCAACCGTCCGCACGATAAAATCTGTTGTGATTTCTGTTGGAACTGTCACCACACGGATAACGGCTTGCATGGTTGACAGATACGTCACAGCCATAAGCGCAATCGCCACAAAAAAAATGAACGTGAGCGCGATACGTTTATACAAACGAAGAGGGATGACATCCGGTTGTTCGGTGGTCACGTGTTCAACCGCTTCACGGGATGTCTGTTTTCTCACCGCAACACGATGTGTCTTTGCTATTTTTTTTGTAGGCATAATAGAGAATACAACTCCTTCACGACTCGACTGCTTGACTACTTGCTACGGACTTCTCCGTATTCGTATTATACCCCACTTCTCATGTCACGGAAACATTTTGTCTGCCGACGAGTGCCGCGATCTCTGAAACGATCGCTTCTGAAATCTCCACGGAATAATCCGTTTGAATTTGTCGCATCTGTCCACCGGATTCCACAAGTAAACAAACCGGTTTTGGACCCGGCGCAGATTGTAAAATTTCCCGCAGTTCATTCACCATTTCCGGCGACGGTTTCCCCTTCAGCGCAATCGAAAGCGCCCCTCTAACTTCTCCAGCTTCTCTATTTTCTCTATCTTCTCCAGCTTCTCTATCTTCTCCAGCTTCTCTATCTTCTCCAGCCTCTCTCCCCCA
>Ga0105164_10000677_pt1 | contig 22952 bp, 23 predicted proteins | sample VDWuncwatermetaG_FD_89674 | JGI IMG/M metagenome (GOLD analysis project Ga0105164, IMG submission 89674) | Wastewater microbial communities from Netherlands to study Microbial Dark Matter (Phase II) - VDW unchlorinated drinking water | ecosystem: Environmental > Aquatic > Freshwater > Drinking...
ACTCCGCAAGGGACAATGTCTTCTTTAAGTAAAAGTTTTATGGCATCCGCAATAGGCTGCAGAGCTCCATGCCAGCCCACGCGCATAGGGCCGAACCTTGTCTGGATATGCGCTGAGATCTTTCTCTCCCACCAGATTAAAAACATGCTCGAAAGAGAGATAAACCCCAAAACTATCGCGCCTGTGACCATCATTGTTAACATTATCTGTCTATCTCTCCCATCAAAATATCAAGGCTGCCTAAAATGCTGACAACATCAGCCACCTTTACCCCCTTGACCAATTCTGAAAAAACCGCCAGATTTGAAAATGACGGCGCCCTTATTTTTAACCTGTACGGACAGGTTGAGCCGTCGCTTACAATATAAAATCCTAATTCGCCGCGCGGGTTCTCAGTCCTTAAGTATACCTCGCCTGCAGGAGGCTTATATATACGGCCTGGCTTTACAACTGCAGGGCCTTCAGGTATACCAGCTATCGCCTGCTCTATAATCTTCAGGCTTTGCCTTAATTCCTCTATGCGCACCTTATACCTGTCCCACACATCGCCGTTTTCACAAGTAGGTATATCAAACTGAAATTTGTCGTAAACAAGATACGGCTCATCCTTTCTTAGATCCCATTTTATACCAGAGGCGCGCAGATTAGGGCCTGTTATGCTGTAACTTACCGCCGCTGATTTCGATAAAATACCGATATTCTTCGTCCGCGCTAAAAATATAATATTATTGGTCAAAAGCTCTTCATAATCATCCGCCTTAGAACGCATATATTTAATAAAATATTTTATACGTTCATCTATGTCTTTAGGCAGATCAAATTGAACCCCTCCTATGCGCATATAATTATAGGTAAGCCGATTCCCGCAGATCTCATCAAATATATCAATTATTTTCTCGCGTTCGCGAAAGCAGTAAAATAACGGAGTCGCGAACGCGCCTATATCCTGGGCAAAAGTGCCGATCGCGATCAGATGGCTTGCCACACGGTTTAACTCCGCTATTATAACCCTGATATATTTTGCCCTGTCTGAAACCTCCATATTCATCAATTTCTCAACAGCCAAAACATAACACAGATTATTATTCATTGAGGCTACGTAATCCAGTCTGTCGGTAAAGGGGATAAACTGTGTATAAGTCCGGTTCTCGGCTATCTTTTCCATTGAGCGGTGAAGATATCCGATATGAGTAACGCAATCAGTAACCACCTCGCCGTTGAGCCTCAGGTCCAGATATAATACGCCGTGTGTTGACGGATGCTGCGGCCCCATATTTATTGAAAACTCTTCGCTGTATAAATCCTTATTTTGGCTTACAACATTTACTTCCATTTAATATTGCGCTTTCTTTATAAAATCAGGATACGAATAATCTTTTCTCAAAGGAAAACCTTTCCAATCAGAAGGATTAAGTATCCTGCATAAATTAGGGTGATTCAAAAACTTAACCCCGAATAGATCATAAACCTCGCGTTCAAACCAATCCGTGGATCTGTAAAAATTAGTCAGGCTTTCAATCTCCAGGCTGTCAACAGGCAGGCATACCTTTAGAGTTATCTGAAGGCGGATTTTAAAAGAATAAAAGATATATACCAGCTCTATATTTTCTTTTCTGTCTATCGCGGTAAGACAATGTAAATTATTAAAGCTAAATTCCGCTGAATTTAAAAAACCTGCTATCCCCAGAATCTGATCGCCAGGCACAACAATTGCCTTTGTTAATTCATCCTGAATAACCTGAGGGAATTTTAATTTTATAAGTTCAAATATATCACTTTGCCGCATATCTTTCCTTCTTCACCTTTTCCTGCAATTTCATCAGCCCAAAAAGAAGATTCTCCGGACGCGGAGGGCATCCGGGTATATACACATCTACGGGGATTCCGAGGGCCTCGGTCCCTTTTACAACAGAATATGTATCATGATAAAAAATCCCTCCTGATATTGCGCAGTTTCCGAGAGCAATGACATATTTTGGCTCAGGCATCTGGGCGTAAAGGCGTTTTACGCACTCGCCCATTTTAACGGAAATCGTGCCGGCGACAATCATTACGTCGCATTGGCGCGGGCTGGCGCGAAATACGCCTGAACCGAACCTGTCTATGTCAAAACGCGAGGCGCCGGCAGCTATCATCTCTATTGAGCAGCAGGCAAGGCCGAATGTAAGAGGCCACAGAGATGATGACTTAGCCCATTTAAATACACTGCCGCTGGCGGCTAACACTATCCCGCCTCCGGGCAATTTATGGATTAACTGTGAACCCGGAATCTTTTCAATTACTGCCAATTTAAAGCTCCTTTTTTCCAGGCATAGGCAAGGCCTAAAACTAAAATTATAATAAATATCAGCATCTCTATATAGGCCATAAGCCCTAATTCGCGCAAGGCAACAGCCCATGGCACAAGAAACAAGACATCAACATCAAATATAACAAAAATAAGCGCGATCAAATAATAATGGACGTTAAACTGAATCCATGAAGCGCCTCTGACATTTTCTCCGCATTCATAAGCGGAATTCTTAACGGTATCCGGAACCCTGGGCCGAAGCAGCCATGAAACTATAAGCGCGCCGGCAACAAATGCTACGCCAAACAGTAAAAATAATCCTACATAAGCATAATCTAATATCATAATCTCTATCTCTTGGGTGGGTTTTATTTTGGCAATTCTATATGGAATATGCTGCCTTTGCCTTCTTCTGATTCTGCGTAAATTTTACCGTTATGTATTTCTATGACCTGTTTTGCTATTGACAGTCCCAGCCCTGTTCCGTCCCTTTCTACTTCTTTTGCGTTAGATGCCCTGTAAAATTCTTCGAATATTCTTGGCAACTCATCTTTGGGTATGCCTATACCGTTATCGGCAATATCTATTAATATACGGCTGCCTTTATCTCTAACCGTTACATCAACTTTTCCGTTGCGCGGCGTATATTTAACGGAATTTGCCAAAAGATTGGCAAGGGTTTCCTGAATGTATTCTTTAGACCCTCTTATTTGATCTATGGTCGGCTCTACATCGGTATTCAGGGAAATATTTTTGTCTTTCGCTCTCGAGGCGAGATGGGAAACCGCTTCAGAAAGGACATCTTTAAAAGAAAAATAATCCATCTTAATTTCCTTGTTCAGCTTCATACGAGTGGTTTCTAAAAGCGCCTTAACAAAAAACATAAGTTTAGACGCCCTGCGAGCAGCCCTTTGAATTAAATCAAGCTGCTTCGGGTTAAGATCCCCTGTGATGCCCCTTACTACAGGCTCAAGGCAGCTTTGGATAGCGGCTAAGTCTCCCTTAATATCATGCGAAACACGTAAGACATACTCGGATTTTACGCGGTCTTTTTCTTTTAACAGGGCATTTGCATGTTTTAAAATTCTCTTTCGTTTCTCAAAACGTATCAATAAAAATAGAATGATAAGGTTGTATAAACTAAACATTAAAATAATTATTAACATTTTCATTTCTTTTTTAAAAAATTCTCGACCTTTAAAACCAACTCGTCCGCGTTAAGCGGCTTATCGCAATAATCATCTACGGGCAACCATGCTTCATCCCCCGCTTCTTTTTTAAAATCAAATCCGGTGCTTTCTTTTACCGCTGTCAGCATAATTATAGGGATATTTTTGAGATTTTTGTCCGATTTCATTTTCCGGGCTACGTCAAATCCCTTATCGCTGGTCTCCATCATAACATCAAGTATAATCAAATCCGGCTTTAAAACCTTTGCTCGCTTCAAGCCTTCCTCGCCGGCTGAGGCTGTACTAACCTTATATTTTTTATTTTCTAACACCGCCTTCATTGATTCTACGATGTCGGGGTCATCATCAATAATAAGAATATTTCCTTTGTTTTCCATTTTTTATCTCCTTATAAGGCACGGATAGCCAATGAAACAGCGCAGCCTCCGCCTAAACAGATAGAGATTACGCCTGTTTTTTTCTGCTGTGTTTTAAGGGCATTGATTAGGGTAACCAGGCCCCTGGCGCCGGATGCCCCAAGCGGATGGCCCAGCGCGATTGTCCCGCCAAAAACATTCAAACGATTAATATCAAAACCAACCTCATTTATTGTTAACAATGCCTGCGCGGCAAATGACTCGGTTATCTCAAAAAGGTCTATATCCCCAACCGTAAGCGAACTTGCCTTGAGGCACTTTTTGATTGCCAAAGCAGACGCTGTAAAGGTAAGCTCCGGGCTGACAGCAACGCTGGCATACCCTAAAATACGCGCTCGAGGGGCAACATTAAATTTCTTAAGCGCTTGCTCTGAAGCAAGGATTAAAACCGCTGCCCCGTCTGCCGGAGCCGGAGAATTTCCGGCGGTAATAGTGCCTCCCGGCTTAAAAGCCGGCTTTATTCTGGACAGCCTATCCATTGATATATCTTTTCTGGGGTATTCATCCTGACTCAAAATAACCCTGCCATCTATTTCAACAGGCGCTATCTCACGTTGGAACGCCCCGTTCTCCTGGGCGCAAACCGCCTTTCTATGGCTTCCAAAAGCGTAACTATCCTGCGCCTCTCTGGATATCTTGAATTTTTCCGCCGTATATTCTGCGATCATCCCCATATGGGTATTATTTAAACTGCACCACAACCCGTCAATAAAAAGGCTGTCCTGAATATTTTCTGCAATCTCGAGCCCTTTAATTTTTGCATTTCTTGGCAAGAGGTAAGGATTCTGTGAAGCGCTTTCTATGCCTCCGGCAATAACTGTATTTGAATCGCCGCACAATATTGACTGAGCCGCCAATATAACTGATTTCAATCCCGAGCCGCAAACCTTATTTACAGTAAATGCCGGTGTTTCCACCGGCAATCCAGCCCTGATAAGTATTTGCCTTGCCGGATTCTGCCCCAACCCGGCGCCTACTGCATTACCCATGATCACTTCGTCAACAAGAGGCTCTCCTGCCAGATTATTTCTTAAAAGAGCCCTGACTGCAATTGCGCCAAGTGTAACAGGCGAAATATCCTTCAAGCTCTTGCCCGCTCGGCCTATCGGCGTCCTCAACCCATCTATAACATAAACACAGTTCATATTTGTCTAAAAAATATCTAATCCGAAAGCAGTCTTTTAACATTAAAGATTAATTTATCGGGCGGCACCGGCTTTTCGGAAAAACCGTCCACGGGAAGCCATGCCTTATCATTTATATTGGTTGAAAAACAAAAACCTGTCTTATCCCCTATTGATGTCAGCATAAAAATAGGGATGCGTTTATATCTATCATCGCTCTTTAGCTTTCTTGAAAGCTCAAACCCATCAGACATCTTTTCCATCATAACATCCATAATAATCAAATCCGGGGCGGCCTTTTCAATTTTTTCAAGCGCCCCATGCGTATTTTCCGCTGAAAATATCTGATACCCCGCATCTTCCAGAATTGTTTTGACAGATGCTACAAAATCAATATCATCGTCAAAAATAAAAATTTTTTTTCTGCGCATAGGGTTGTATTATTTTTTCCTGATCAGATCGAATACCCTGCCTATATCTACATATTTTTCTATCAATGCCTCGGCCTCCGGAATCTTTTCCCTGTCCTCCGCGCGCAGTTTAAAAATCATATTGCTGATATCAGAAGCGGTAGAATATGAATCCTTATCAACAACAATCAACGGAATATTTGCCTTCTCTATTACATCAATCAGCCTCTTTGAAGGCAATTTCCCGTATGTCGCTATAATACCGGATATATGGTACTTTTCAGTCACCCCCAATACCCATCCGCTTAGCGCGGAAAAGATAAAATCTTCCCTGTTGCCGGGCGTAATCAGAAGCATCCCGCCGACAAGATGATCCAGGACTTCATGGGCGACCAAATCTCCGATTACAAAACGTTCCACCGCGTTGTTTAATCCGCTCTCGCCGCATATAAGCCTGCCGCCCAAATCTTCCAGTAATTCTAAAACCGTAGGGTTGGAAAGCACCTCTTCGAAAGGGATCACTCCCAGCACTTCTATATTTTTTCTTGCCAGCCCTTTTCTGACTAAAGTATCAATCTTTTTGTATTTCTGTTTCATTACCTTATTAACAATAACGCCTAAAACCTCTACGCCCTGCGCGTCAAACATAGCGTGGTTTAGCATAATCTCATCTATGGGCCTGCCTATACCCCCGTCGCTTACTATTATAACCTTTGCCCCCAATAGAAACGCGACATCGGAATTAGACATATCAAATACCGATCCGACGCCGGCATGGCCGGTCCCTTCTATTAAAATAAAATCATTTCTTTTTGACAGGTGCCCGTAGAAACTTTTTATTTTCCTCGCCAGATCATCCCGGTTCCCCCTTAAGATATAATTTTCCGTAAAACCATGCGGAATGGCAATCGGGCTCATATACGACAAATCGTCTTTTAAACCAAACACGTTTTTCATAAGCACGGCGTCCTTGTCTATCTTTTTGCCGTTAATTACCTGATATTGCTGCCCTACAGGTTTAATATAACCCACCCTCTTAAACTTTTTTCGCAATGCGCCCAACAAGCCAAGCGAAACAATAGTCTTGCCGTCATTTTGCCTAGTCGCCGCAATATAAACGTTCATATATTCTTCTCTTTCTTAAATTAATTCCTTTATTTTCTTGACCAGCTCATCTTTATTAAAGGGTTTCTCCATATAGGCATCGCCGGGAAGCCAATCGCGAAACCTTCTTTTGTCATCAAAATCCGTAAGCAGTTCCAGCGCGGTCAAAATAATTATAGGTATACCTGAGAATCTGGCGTCCTTTTTTAATTCACTGGCCAGGTCAAACCCTTCGCTCATATCGCTCATCATAACATCCATAATAATTAAATCCGGCTTCTTTTTAATAATAGCATCCATCCCTTCTTTGCCGTTGGCTGCGGACCGGATTCCAAAACCTTCCGGCTTTAAAATTATTTTTATATACTCTCTGATATCCTCGTCATCATCTATCAGCAATATATCTTTTTTATTCATCATCGCCTCTCCTCATTATCATTATGCCGAATAAAGTTTATAATTTTCCTTTAATTTACTGTATTTTGCCGCCCATCTAAGGTTATCTTTTAATTCCCTCTTTGTTAACTTTCTGGCAATCTTCGCCGGCACCCCCAAAGCCAGAACGTTTCTGGAGATAACGCTGCCGCTTGTAACAACAGCGCCTGCCGCAACCTGGCATCCCTTTTTAAGGACGGCTCCGTTAAGCACGATAGCGCCGATGCCTACTAACACATTATCTTCTATAGTGCATCCATGCAAATTTACATTATGGCCTATAGTTACATAACTGCCGATTTTTACGCTGTGTTCATCAGCAACATGCAATATACATCCATCCTGTATATTACTGTAATCTCCGATTGTTATCTCGTTAATATCCGCCCTGATGATAACCCCGGGCCATACGCTTGAATGCCTGCCTATTTTCACCCTGCCTATAATAGTAGCTCCGGGATGGATATACGCGGCCGGGTCTATATCGGGTTTGCGATTAATATAATTCTTCATCATCCGATCTTGCCTGCATAATCCGGGAGGATCATAGGAGAAACCCTGTCTGTCTTTATGCCTGCCTTATCCAGCATATTATTATACTCTTTAATATGCATTAGCGAAAGTTTTCCCTGCGCGGCATCTTTTGACTTTATGGCGGCATTTTCACCCGCCCTGCATCCGAATACAATTATATCCAAAAGAGAATTTCCCATCAGCCTGTTGCGGCCATGAACCCCGCCGCTGGCTTCGCCTGCGACAAAAAGATTCGGCACTTCCGATTCAGCGCGTTCATTTATAGTTACGCCTCCGTTCTGATAGTGAAGCGTAGGATAGACCAGCATCGGCTCTTTGCTGATATCTATTCCATGGCGCATAAATTGTTTATATTTGGCCGGGAACAGGCTCTTTACGCTGCCTTCGCCTTTTGATATCTCTATCATAGGCGAATCCAGCCACACGCCTAACCTGCCGGTAGGCGTCGTAACGCCCTTTTTTCTGTCCAGACACTCTCTTATGATTGCCGAGGATTCAATATCCCTCGGCTCTAAAGGATACACAAATTGTTCGCCGTCTATATTAACTATCTCGGCCCCTGAACCGCGCACCTTTTCTGTGATCAAAAGGCCGACATTCTGCTCCGGGAAAATTACGCCGGTCGGATGAAACTGCGAGGCATCCATATATCTTAAAGAACACCCTGCCCGATAACACAGAACCAATCCGTCTGCGGTAGCGCCGTAATGATTTGTTGTAGGAAACCCCTGAAGATGCAGCCTGCCGAAACCTCCGGTGGCTATAATCACCGCCTTAGCCCTTACTAATAAAAGCTCGCCTGTTTCAAGATTTTGCAATACAGCCCCGGCGCATTTACCGTTTTCATCAAGCACAAGTTCAATGGCCGGAGAAAATTCTATAACCTTTATGGTGTCTTTTCTGTTCTTCACCTCGTCTCTAAGCGTCCTCATTATTTCCGCGCCTGTCATATCTCCTGCCGAATGCATCCGTTTGCGGCTTGTGCCTGCGCCGAGAAGCGTCTTCATCGTGCCTTCAGCGTCTTTGTCAAACATAACACCAAGGCCTTCCAGCCATTTAACCGCTTTGGGCGCTTCAAGCGCAAGGGCCTTGATCAGCTGCGGGTCATTGTCAAAATGGCCGCCTCCTAAAGTATCCAGATAATGCATGGCCGGCGAATCATCAGGTTTATCAGCTGCCTGTATGCCGCCCTCTGCCATCATAGTATTGGCGTCTCCGTGCCTTAACTTGGTGGCTATAAGGACACTTACTCCGTTCTCCTCTGCTATCAACGCGGCCGCTGACCCTGCGCCGCCGCCTCCTATAATAAGCACATCAACGTCATAATCAACATCCTGTAAATCAATCTTGTTAATATCGACCAAAGGCCTTGATTCCAGCAAATCAGCAACCTCGTTAGGCACTATGGACCCTTTATTCTTTCCTATTCTTAGCTCTCTCTTGGCGCCCTGGATATAATCAGGGTGGTATTTTTTTAAAATTGCCTCTCTGCCTACGGCATCCAGTATAGGAAAATGTTCTCCCCTTTTAACCTGTTCCATCCTGCTTTTTCTGGTTGCCTCTACTTTTTTTATTAATTCCTTAAGATTATCCGGATATGGCATTAATCCCTCCTGCAAAATCTATTCAACCGTAACTCGTTCGGCATACAACTTTCTAAGCTTATCTTTACTCATATCTACAAGCTCATCTACCTGTTTATCATATTTTCCTTCTTTAATCTCTTTTACCCTCTCGGCTAAATCCTTTGCCTCTTTGGTCAGATATTTACTGTATAACCGCCTGCATAAAAGCCCTACGTTATAATGAACAATCTCGGCAGGGCATCGCGAAGCGCACAAACCGCACATAATACATTCGAACGATAATTTCGCGGCCTTTTCAATATCTCCCCTTAACGCCGCCTGTATATAATCCATGGCCTCTAAGTCCTGGGGGCATGCCCTTGCGCATGTATTGCAGCAAAGGCATCTTGCGATTTCAGGATAAAGCCTTAATATCTCCTCTGCCGCGCCGGTTAATTTTTCAACATTATACAATGCCTTATTGGCAGGGTAAAACGGTATTTGCGTCAGATACATATTCTCTATTATTACTGTCTGGCATGCCAGCCCCACATTAATCTTGTAGCTGTCAGGAAGCCTGTACACTGTGGCGCAAGCGCCGCAAACGCCTCCCCGGCAGCCGCAGCCCCTTATAAATTTATACCCGGCGTATTCCAGCGCCTTCATTATCGTCAGCGTAGCGGGCACCTTATATTCCTTGCCCATAATATATATCGGGATCAATCCTTTGGTTTTATTTTTCATTTAACTCATCCTCCCTGAATGTCGCCTGCGGCAGCTCATCTTCAAAATTTTCACCAGGCGTATAATTAAATATTGCCTGGGTCTTGGCGCCTATCATATTAAATATATCGGCTATCTGTATTTTGCTCGGACAGGCGCTCGTGCACTGCCCGCAGGCAATACACGACGTAGACATATGATTCAGCCTTGTCAAGTGAAACAGTAACGTATCAACAGGCATTTTTATGACGCCTGCGCGGTTCACCGATTTAAGATAATCGCGCATCTGGTATTGAAACGTTGAACCGCACATAATACATTCCTTGCAATAACATATCGGGCAGGCGCGTTGGCAGTTAAAGCATTTTTTGCATGTGGACAGTATGTCCAAAAGCCCGGATATTTCTCTGATATTTTCTTTCAGGGTTTTAAATAACGACTCTTTGAATTTGATCCGTTTTTCCTTTAGTTCCTTTACCGCCCCTTCGCTTTTGTCTTCGCCGTCAAACTGGTTTAACAATAATTCCTTGGCAATGCCCTCGTGTTGTTCGCCTAACTTTATCATTATCTCACTTTTAATATCACAGCCTATGAACCCTATGTTCATATCGTAAAGTTTGCTTCTCGGGTATTCGCACGCCTGGCAGGCATGGCGCAGCTCTTGACGGTTGTTTTTATAATCATCCACTTCATATGTGCCCAGGCAGTCAACAGAGATAATAAATAACGGCTTCTTGTCAATCTGCTTCAATTTCACCAGCTCCACCAAAGCGCGTACCTCACACGGCCTTAAGACAACTCCTATCTTTTTATTTTCAGAACGAAACGTAAGATCGGATACTAATTTCGCGGAATTCCCCAACAAAACAGGAGCGAATGGATTTGCGGTTACTACCTTGGACGCCTCGCCTACAAGCGTCTGGACAACACATTTGCCTTGCGGTGTTTCCTGAGGGACTAAAATCAAATCAATGATCTTTTTATCCAACATCAATCTGAAAAGATTGCTTACAGATGCGAGAAAGTCTTCGTTTTCAACTTTGAGAATATAGTTTTTCATAGTTTATTTATATATTCCATGTTTCGGCAAACGCGCTGGGGCCTTTTTTCTTCAGGTCATTTACTATATCGGTAATAGTCTGGGCAAATAATTTTCCTTCGCTTGCGCTTATCCATTTAAGGTATACTCGGCCTGAATCAAATCCTACCTCTTCCAATATAGCCTTTAATACAGCGACCCTGCGCCTTGCTTTGTAATTGCCGTTCTGATAATGACAATCCCCTGGATGGCATCCGCCTATCAAAACACCGTCTACGCCGTCTAAAATAGCCTTAATAACATAAATCGGGTCTATCGCTCCGCTGCACATTAATCTTATAATTTTTACATTGGGGGGATACTGGATCCTGGCTGTGCCTGCCAGGTCAGCCCCTGTATAAGTGCACCAGTTGCAGACAAAAGCCAATATCCTGGGTTGGAACTGTTCGTTATTCATTTACGCCCCCGAATCTATCATAGACAATATCTGTTTTTTTTGAAAACATTCGTGTTCGCTTGCGCCGCTCGGGCAGCTGACAGCGCACCCCCCGCAGCCCTGGCACAGCACATCCAATACTTTAGCCACATTTGTTTCAGGATCTATTTCCCTGGCGCCGTAAGGGCATATTGCCACGCAAATCCCGCACCCTGTGCATTTTTTCTCATTGACCCTTGCGATTTCAGCCCTGGTCCGGATTTTATCCTTGCTTAAAAGCGTAACCGCCCGTATCGCTGCGGCGTTTGCCTGGACTACCGCCTCTTCTAAATAACGCGGGGAATGCGCTGTCCCGCAAAGATACAATCCTTCACTTGTAAAATCCAGCGGCCTGATCTTCGGATGCGCCTCCAAAAAGAAACCGTCGCTGTTTAACGGCACTTTCAATTTCTGCGAAAGTTCCTTGCTATTGTTAGGGGCCATGCCTACGCTCAATGCAAGTAAATCCGGAAAAATCGTAATCTCTCGGCCTAAAAACGGGTCAAGATGCGTAATCTTTAGTTTCCCGTTTTCTATAACCGCTTTCGGCTTCTTTTCTTTTTCATACCTGATAAATATTACGCCTTTCTCCCTTGCGTCCAAATAATACCTTTCCATAAGGCCGTATGTCCTTATGTCGCGGTATATAATATATATATTCATTGCCGGATTGATCTCTTTCAGCTTTATGGCATTTTTTATCGCATGGCCGCAGCATACGCGGCTGCAGTACGGATGCTCGCTGTCCCGCGAACCTACGCACTGAATCATCGCGATAGATTTTATATCTTTAAAACCGGCCGGAGAATAAAAAATATTTTTCTCCAGCTCTTTCTGCGTGATTACCCTTTCATCCTTGCCGTATAAATATTCATCAACCTTATTCTCTGCCGCGCCGGTGGCCACAATTACAGCGCCATGCTCCAGTTCTTCCGTTAAGCCGGGCGCCTCAATCGTTGTATGAAAATCGCCGATATGGCCTTTTAATTCTTTAATCCCGGCATTGCAATAAACATGTATCAAATTATTATTTTTTACTTCTTCTATCAGGCCGCTAAGCTTAGACTGGGGGTCCCAGCCGCTTAAAGTAAAAAAGAGGTTGCGCATCTGGCCGCCGAGGGAGCCTTCTGCCTCAATAAGATACACCTCATAGCCCTGCCTTGCCAGCGATAAAGACGAAATAAGGCCGCTTGGGCCGCCGCCTATAACAAGGCACTTGTGGTTTATGTCAAATAATTTTGTCCTGACAGGCCTTGACAATCTGACCTTTTCTACCATTATATTAACAAGCTCTTTTGCCTTTTCTGTGGCAAGAGAAGGTATTTCCCTGTGCACCCATGAACATTGTTCTCTTATGCTGGCCATTTCAAATAAATACGGGTTAAGGCCTGTCTCTCTTACGGTATCCCTGAATAACATATCATGCGTCCTTGGCGTGCATGAAGCGACTACTACCCTGTTAAGGTTGAATTCCAGGATTTTCTTCTTTATTTCTGCCAGCCCGTCCTGCGAACACGTATATAATATATCTTCGGCAAACGCCACATCCTTAATGTCCTGCGCGTATTTAACTACATCTTTAACGCTGACTACGCTGCTTATATTGCGCCCGCAATGGCATACAAAAACGCCTATCCTTAAATCCTCGTTGCTGATATCCCTTTCTTCGGGATATTTTTTCTTTTTTGTCAGGGTGCCCCGCGCGGAACTAAGCAAAAGAGACGCAAAATTTGCGCTGGCAGAGCCGCTGGCCACCGAATCCGGTATATCTTGCGGCTCTTTAATGGTGCCAGAGGCAAAGATCCCGGGCTTATTTGTAACATTATAATAAAACTTGTCCGAATCAATAAAATTATATTTATCTAATCCTAATCCTATTTTCTTTGCCAGCCCCGATGCGGCATTGGACGCAACCAGCCCTGTTGCCAATACTACAAGATCAAATTCCTCTTCTATAACATTGCCGGCTGCGTCTACATATTTAACCTCCAGATTGCCGGTTACAGGGTCTTCATTCACCTTAGACACCATGCACCTTACATATCTGACGCCATGATCATTCTGCGCTGACTCGTAATATCTGTCGTAATCCTTGCCGAACGCCCTGATATCTATAAAGAAAATAACCGGTTTTATAGCAGCGTCATGTTCTCTTGCGATAATCGCCTCTTTTGTGGAATGCATGCAGCATACGCTGGAACAATATTCATTGCCGCAATCTCCACCGCTTATATCCCTTGAGCCGACGCACTGAATAAATGCAATGCGTTTCGGGCAAGCGTTGTCTGACGGCCTTAAAACCTCGCCTTTTGTAGGGCCTGACGCGCTTAAAAGCCGCTCAAATTGTATGCTTGTAACTACATTTTTATATATACCAAAGCCGTATTCCCTTTTTTTTCTGGCGTCAAATAAATCAAACCCTGATGCAAATATTACAGCGCCCACATTATACACTTTGGTTTCGGCAGCCATGTCATACCTGATTGCATCCGGCTTGCACGCTTTCTGGCATTCACCGCATAAAGAGCATACCGCGCAATTGACGCACCGCAAGGCCTCGCTCTTTATCGCATCTTCGGAAAAACCAAGCTCAACCTCTTTAAAATTATTCAGCCTTTCGCGAACCTGCAATAAAGGCATTTTTTTTCTCAAGCTCTTCGCTATTTTTATTTCAGGCAACGGCGCAGGCTTGGATTCTTCGGCCAGAGGAGCCTGCCTTATATCATTTCCCTGCAAATATCTGTCAATAGATACAGCCGCCTGTTTACCCTGGCCTATTGCCCGCACAACCGAAGACGGGCCTGTGACAACATCCCCGCCGCAAAAAACACCTTTTAACCCGGACTGCAATGTAACAGGATCAACTATAATAGTCCCATTTTTCGATGTTTTTATCTCCGGGGCATCTTTAAGCAAAGAAAGGTCTGACTCCTGGCCTATCGCTACAAAAACAATATCTGCCTTTATACTTGTTTCCGCGCCTTCTATAAATGACGGATTAAACCTGCCGTCTTTGTCAAAAACGCTGCCGCATTTAATGAGCTCTACAGAATTTACCTTATTTTTTTCTCCTATAAACCTCTTTGGGCCGTACGAATCATATATCTTAACGCCTTCTTCCAGCGCCTGCTCAACCTCCCATGAATGCGCAGGCATCTCCTTTAATTTCTCCAGGCACACTAAATTCACTTCGCTCACTCCGAGCCTGCGCGCTGTGAGCGCCACATCTACAGCGACATTCCCGCCGCCGATAACAACCACTCTGCCCTCAAGCTTTACGCCGGGCTTAAACGCGGCGTCGCGCAAAAAATCAATGCCTCCGGAAACTCCTTCTAGATTATAACCCTCTATATTCATAGGCCTGCTCTTGGGCATGCCCACGGCGATATATACGGCCTGATAACCCTGCTCCATAATACCTTTTAAAGTAATATCCCTGCCCACAACCGCTTTTTTTACGGTAATGCCTGATTTTTCTATTTCCTTAATATCCCTTTCTAAAATATCAACCGGCAGCCTGTACCTGGGTATCCCTGACATAAGCATGCCGCCTAATGCCTGCTCGTCGTTAAAAACGGTTGCCTGATACCCGAGTTTTAAAAGATCGTATGCGCATGTCAGGCCGCTCGGGCCTGCGCCGATAACTGCCACCTTTTCTTTTTTAGGGATTATCTCTTTTTCTTCCGGAACAAAGGCCTTCCTGTTATTCTCATGCCAATCACAGACAAACCTTTTTATAGCGTTAACGCTGACCGGCTCATCAACCTCGTTCCTGTTGCACTTTGCCTCGCATGGGTGATTACATACACGGCTTAAAACAGACGCAAACGCAACCTGCTTGTTTATTAACTCGTATGCCTCTTTATATTTACCGCTGCCTGCAAGCGCAACATACCCCTGCACGTTAATGCCTGCAGGGCATGCAATGCGGCACGGTGGGCTTGCTTTTCTGTCAATTACAAATACATTCGGTATTGCCTGCGGGTACAGCCTGTATACCGCATTTCTTTTGCCAATGCCGTAATCAAATTCACTGTCAACAAAAACAGGGCAGCTATTCGCGCATTCCCCGCATCCGTTACATTTGCTGAAATCAACGTAGCCGGGTTTCTTAAGCACGCTTACATTAAAATTCCCTGGGGCGCCCTGTATGTCTTCTACCTCGCTGTATGTTACCAGCTCTATATTCATGTGCCTGCCGCAATCTACAAGCTTGGGAGATATTACGCACATGGCGCATTCATTGGTAGGAAACGTCTTGTCTAACCTCGCCATATTGCCGCCGATAGACGGGGCGCTGTCAACCAGATACACCTTAAAACCGGACTCCGCCAAATCAAGGCTCGCCTGTATCCCTGATATCCCTCCTCCGATCACCATTACACTGCCGATATTTTTTTTGTTTTCAGGCCTATTCATAGCGGTAAAGTATTTGCGATTAAATGTTTATTGAGGCATTCGTCTATTTCCTTGATTGCGAATGCCACTCCCAATAACTCGGTAAAATTTAAAACTCCAAATCCCTGCGACTGCCTCATCTCAAGGTTTGCCTGGCACAAAGGGCATGCGGTTACAATAACATCGGCGCCGGAACGCTTGGCCGTAGAAATCAATTTATCCACCAGATTATTTACTATCCCGGGCCTTATCAATGAAAGGCTCGCGCCGCAGCATTCATTCTTATGGCTCCACTCGCTTACGCTGCATCCAATCGCTTCCATAAGCGCGTCCAGCTCAACCGGTGATTCTTTATAGTCGCATTGCGTAACTTTATTAGGCCGGTTTATAAGGCAGCCGTAGTAGCAGGCAACCTTTAACCGGGTTAACGGATTTACAACCCTGTCTTTTACCTTTTTTATTGTCACCGCATTAATTATATAATCCAGCAAATGGTATATCTTAAACTCGCCTTTAAACTTAAAATCCAGGCGCTTTTCCAGATCCTGCCTTTTTTTGCCGTCTTCTCTCAATATCTTCTCGCCTGCCTTAAGCCGATTAAAACATGCCGCGCACGGAGTTATAAGATCTAAGCCTTTTTTATCGGCTATCGCGATATTCCTGCAGGATAATATTTCAGAAACATTCTCATTGATGCTGTGCCCGGAACTGGCCCCGCAGCACGACCAGTCAGGAAGTTCTTCTAAGTCTACGCCAAGCTCTTTACATACAAGCCTTGTAGACAGGTCATACTCCTTTGCCGTGCCATGCAAAGAACACCCCGGATAATAACTGGCTCTCATCTGATTAATTTCCTTAAACCGGATATGCCGTTAATCTTTTCGGCTTTAAAAACAAACTTGCCTTTTTTAAACATCTTCAGGCCCAGCGCCAGGTCCTGAAACAACTTCAACGCTTTAATTTTAAACTTGCCAACGAACCTAAACTCATTTATCCTGCCTAACCTGGCTATCTCACCCAAAAATATTTTATGAAAAATCAGGATATCTTTTTCATGGCAGGCGGCTTTTTCCTGCAGATTAATCTCTTTTAACGCATCCATTACTTTTGTGATATTAATATCGTTTGGGCACCTTGTCATGCATGCGTAACAACTTGTGCATAACCATATGGCTGACGCGGAAAGCGCGCTATCTTTTGCTCCTATCGTAATTAATCTGATTATTTTATAAGGCGGGACGTCAAAAAATTTTATCATAGGGCAGCTGCTCGCGCACTTGCCGCACTGATAACATCTTTCTACTCTTGTATCGGCCTTCTTATTGACTATATCAAGAATGGATTCCATTTTTATTCCAGCTCTTTCATTATGCTCATTACCTGTTCGGTGGTCATATTTTTAAGCTGGCATGCCTTATTAGGGCATACTGCAACGCACGCGCCGCAGCCCTGACACAGCATCTCTTTTACAACCGCCACCTTTCTTTTTTCATCAATCTCCCTTGCGTTGTAAGGACAGTTGGCCACACATACTCCGCAGGCGGCGCAAAGCGATTCATCCACTGTCGCGACAATCGGCTCACTTGATAATTTATCGCTGCCGAACAATGCCAATACCTTGCTTGCCGCGCTGCCTGCCTGGCTAACGCTGTAGGGAATATCTTTCGGGCCCTGGCAGCAGCCTGCCAGGAATATACCCATTGTATTGCTTTGCACGGGTTTCAACTTAACATGGGCCTCTCTGTAAAACCCGTATTCATCCGTGGATATGTTTAATTTCTTTGCTAAATCTTTGGCGGTGGCGCGCGGCAGCATTGCAGTGGCTAAAACAACCAGGTCTGCCTTAATCTCTATGATCTTTCCGGTCAGCGTATCTATACCGCAGACTATCACTTTGCCGTTTTCTTCGTATAATCTCGCTACCCGGCCCCGTATATATAGCGTCCTTTCTTCTTCAATGCCCCTCTGTATAAATTCCTCGTAATCCTTGCCCGGCGCCCTGATATCCATATAAAACACATACGCCTGGCCGTCAGGGACTTTCCTTTTATACAGCATCGCATGCTTACCGGTATACATACAGCAGATGCCGGGGCAGTAACTGACTCCTTTTTCAGGATCCCTTGACCTGGTGCATTGTATAAAAACAACATCCTTGGGGACATCCCCGTTAGAAGGCCTGACAATAGCGCCGCTGGTCGGGCCTGATGCGGAATTCAATCTTTCAAACTGCAGGCCGTCTATCACATCTTTTATCCTGCCGTTGCCGTATTCTGCGATATCTTTCACAGGATACAAATCATACCCTGTAGCTACTACGACGCACCCCACCTTCTCTTCTATTATTTCATCTTTTTGTTCATAATCAACGGCCTTTACCTCGCAGACCTTCTGGCATATCCCGCATTTCTTTTCTAAGAGATACATACAATTTTCAGGGTCGATTACCGGTTTATTAGGCACTGCCTGAGGATACAATATATAAACGGCCTTTCTCTGGCCGGATCCCAAATCAAATTCAGAAGGTATTTTTTTGGGGCATTTTTCTATGCATAGGCCGCATCCTGTGCATTTTACCCTGTCTATATACGCCGCTTTTTTTCTTATCTTAGCGGTATAATTACCCAGATAACCGCTAAGTTCTTCTAATTCGGCATACGTAATTAATTTAATCTTCGGATGCTGGGCAATCTCTACTGTCCTTGGCGTTAATATACATTGCGAACAATCCAGAGTCGGGAATGTCTCGGCAAGCTGAGACATATGGCCGCCCACCGACGGCGCTCTTTCTAAAAGAACCACTTCCACCCCGGCATTAGCTATGTCAAGCGCTGCCTGCATGCCTGTAATCCCGCCGCCTATAACTAATGCCCTTTTTGTAACCGGCGTTGTTATTGGCTGAAGAGATTCGTTAAGTTTTAATTTTTCAATTGTGCCGGAGATAAGGTCTATCGCCTTTTGAGTCGCCTCTCCTTTTTTCATCCTGTGCACCCAGCTGCATTGTTCGCGGATATTCGTAATCTCGCACTGGTATCTATTAAGCCCTGCACGCTCGGCTGCCTTTCTAAAAGTGGCCTCATGCATCGACGGAGAACACGCGGCGATCACTATTGCGTCAAGAGATTTATTTTTTATGGCATCCTCTACGAGGCGCTGCCCCGGTTCTGAACAAAAGTATTTATAATATTCGCAGTGGGCCACCCCCGGATGCTTTGATATTACAGCCAATACCTTATCCACGCTCACTACGTCAGCTATATTTGAACCGCACCAGCATATAAAAACGCCTATCTTCTTCATCTTATTATCGGAGGGACAAAATGCCTTTCTTTATCAAAATCCTTAATCAAACCCAACGCATAGGCAAGCAGTTCTGTGAAATAAAAAACCGGGATTGTAGGAAAAGATCCTTTTTGTTTTTTAATTAGTTCTTGAGTCCAGTCCAGATTAAACTGGCATAACGGGCAGCTGGTTATAACCAGATTGGCGCCTTTGTCTATCGCGTTTGAAAGTATCTTATCCGCGCGGGCAACTACCACATCCCTTGACGGAATCAATAGATACGAACCGCAGCACTCTGATTTATGCGCGTAGTCAACTGCCTCGGCCCCGAGCGCATGAATAAAATCTTCAAATATTGCGGGGTTTTCCGGGTTATCAAATTGCATCTCATCATCCGGCCTTAAAAGCAGGCACCCGTAATACGGCGCTATTTTTAACCCTGCGAGGCTATTTTTAACCTTCTTTGCTAAATTCTCAAAGCCAACGTTATCCCTTAGAATCTCCAACAGATGCAAAACCTTCAGCGAACCGTCATATTTTTCTTCTAAAAAATCCGTTATGGCCTTTCTCTTCGCGTCGTCGTTCTTTAATAAATGATTTGTCCTTTTTAAAACATTGTAACATGTGCTGCAGCTGACTGCCAATTCAGCGGCTTCTTTACGCGCCGATACAAGATTTCTGCTGGCGGCAAGCATTGCCATGAGATTATCGGTAACCAATGAAAAATCCGCCTGGCAGCAATACCAATTTTTGAGTTCTTCCAGCTCTATGCCTAATTCCTTAAAACCGGCAACGGCTGTATCATAAAAATTCTTTGCCTTTTGCGTCAGGGTACATCCTGGATAAAATAAAATTTTCATGTATATTTCCTGAAGGCGCTGACAAGCGCCTGCTGCGGAATCTTATTCATAAAATCATCGCCAAGGCCGGTAATCTTAAATTTTTCAAGACCCTTCCTTAAAATAATATTCCTTACCGCGTCCATAATCCTCGCTATATCTACGCCCTTCGGGCATCTGTTCATGCACTGAAGGCACGCAGCGCAAAGCCATATGGTCTTGGAATCAAGGACCTCGCGCTCTTCGCCGAACTGTATTAATCTTGCAATCTGATTCGGCAATATATCCATTGAATCAACGATAGGGCATCCTGCCGAGCACTTGCCGCACTGATAACACGCATACAGATTCTGGCCGCTCAGTTCTTCCACCTTTTTTATAAAATCAGTTTTTAGTTTTTTTGACTCTAACTTCACCCCGCACCTTCTTTCCTATTCGCATTTAATTTGCCCCATCACCTATTAAAAAATACAAAGATGAATATTTAGAAGGTGCGGGGTTCATTTCTTTCCCTTGATTGCCTTGTAATAAATATCCATCAGCTCCTTATCAAAAAGCGCCCGCTTGACAGCCGCGGCCTTTTTCTTAACCTCGCAAATTATTGCAGACGCCTCTTCTTTATCAACAGTAACGCCGTATTCCTGAAATTTTATTATAACAGCGCTCCTGCCGGAATGTTTTCCTATAATTATCTGCCTTTGCGCGCCGACCTCTCCAGGGGCAAATGCCTCATAGGTATTAGGCGATGTAAGCACTGATTTTACCTGCGTGCCGACTTCGTGGAAAAAAATATTTTTCCCGACTATGGGTTTATTCAGGCCGACATCTCTGCCTGACGCCTTAACCACCAAATCAGAAAGCCCTTTAATAAGCGACGTGTCAAACTTAACCTTATAATTTGTCGTATATTTCAGCGCCATAACCACCTCTTCAAGCGCCGCGTTTCCCGCCCTTTCCCCAAGGCCGTTTATAGTAACCGATAAAAATTGCGCGCCTGCCTCAAATCCTGCCAGCGCGTTAGCGGTGGCCATACCAAAATCATTATGAGCATGTATCTCAACCGGCAAACGTATCTTGTCTATAAGCATTTTTATACGCACATACGTCTGGATGGGATTTAAGATGCCGACCGTATCGCAAAATCTCAACCGGTCAGCGCCTGCGTCTTTCGCGACCTGCGCGAATTCTATCAACTGATGCATATCTGTGCGGGAGGCGTCTTCCGCGTTAGCTGAAACGTAAAGGCCATTTGACTTGGCAAAATTTATCGTCCTTCTCAGCATATCCAAAACCTGCTTTCTGGTCTTTTGGAGTTTGTGCTTAATATGAATGTCAGATGAAGATATGGAAACGCAGACAGCATCCAGGCCGCAGCTAATAGCATCTTCCACATCAGACGCAACAGCCCTGCACCAACCCATAATGCTGCACTTTAAATTCGCCTTAACTATAGCCCTTATGGCTTCTATCTCGTCTGCCTTCATCGCCGGCACACCGGCTTCTATCTGGTATACGCCGGCTTTACTCAACATCCCGGCTATTTCCAGTTTCTCGTCTATAGAAAAGACCACTCCGGCGGTCTGCTCGCCGTCCCTAAGCGTAGTATCCACCAATTTCGGCTGCCTTGGCTCCTGAAAACTTTTAGCGTTCTTCATATTTCACCTCATCTTTAAATTAATAAGTTCCTTCATGACGCCGGGAATTTCCCACGGAAAATCCACGACGCTTACGCCGGCCGCCTTAAGCGCTTCTGTCTTTGCTCCGGCGGTATTATTTTTGCCTGATATTATGGCGCCGGCATGGCCCATCCTTTTATCCATAGGGGCTGTCTTACCGGCTATAAAAGCAACTACGGGTTTCCTCACCGATGATTTTATATATTCGCCGGCTGCCTGTTCATCCTGGCCGCCGATCTCGCCGACAATAACTATCCCTTTGGTATCTTTATCGTTCATAAATAAATTCAGAAGATCAATAAATCGCGTGCCTATGACAGGATCGCCTCCGATGCCTACACAGGTTGACTGCCCTAATCCGTTAATGGTAAGATTATATACAACCTCATAAGTCAGCGTGCCGCTTCTTGAAATCACCCCTATATTTCCCGGCGCATGTATCCTTCCGGGCATAATGCCTATCTTGCATTTTCCCGGTGAAATCATGCCTGGGCAGTTAGGGCCTATCAGCGTAATCCCTTTTTCTTTTATAATCTTAATCGCTTCTATCATATCCAACAACGGTATGCCTTCTGTAATGCAAACTATTATCTTTACGCCGCTGTAAGAGGCCTCCATTACCGCGTCCTTGGCATAGAAGGCAGGCACAAATATCACAGACGCGTCTGCGCCGGTCGCCTCAACCGCCTCTTTCATTTTATTAAATACAGGCAAACCGCAGGCTGACTGCCCGCCCTTGCCAGGGGTAACGCCTCCGACTACTTTTGTGCCATATTCCAGCATCTGGCCTGTATGGAACAACCCGTCCCTTCCTGTAATCCCCTGCACTAAAACCTTTGTATTTTCATTGATTAGTATACTCATAAATTCCCTTGCAATCCAACGACTTTTTCAACTGCCTCTTTCATAGAAGTGTAGGTATTAATGCCTTTTTCAGAAAGCAATTCTTTTGCCCGGGCTTCATTTGTCCCTGTAAGCCGCACCACTATAGGGATATCTATTTTAAGCTGATTATACGCCTCAATAAGCCCGTTTGCAACATCGTCGCACCTTGTAATCCCGCCGAAAATATTTATAAGGATCGCTTTCAGCCCGGGGTTTTTTATAATAATCTTAAACGCGTTAATGACCTTGCCGGGATTTGAACTCCCGCCGACATCCAGAAAATTCAGCGGTTTGCCCCCGAGATTTTTTATCACATCCATGGTGGCCATGGCAAGGCCTGCGCCGTTTACTATACAGCCTATCTCTCCTTCTAATTTTACGAAACTTAAGCCGCAATCCCTGGCAAGAGCCTCATCAGCGTCTTCCATTTCAGGATCGCGCAAAACCGATATCTCAGGGTGGCGAAACAGGGCATTATCGTCAAAATTTATCTTTGCGTCAGCTGCCGTATAATTCCCGTTTTTCTCCTGCACAAAAGGATTTATTTCAATAAGCGTGCAATCTTTC
>Ga0105164_10000678_pt1 | contig 22922 bp, 33 predicted proteins | sample VDWuncwatermetaG_FD_89674 | JGI IMG/M metagenome (GOLD analysis project Ga0105164, IMG submission 89674) | Wastewater microbial communities from Netherlands to study Microbial Dark Matter (Phase II) - VDW unchlorinated drinking water | ecosystem: Environmental > Aquatic > Freshwater > Drinking...
GGGATAAGCATACTCAACCTCAGCCGCAGAGAAATCGTGGTTCGGGCAGTAATAGGTAAACAGTTTGGGGGGTGTGATACCATGCCCTGATGGATAAGCCATTCGATCTCTGGAATGAAGTGAAGAAACAAACACACGCAGAAGCGCCTCGTTTGTACACTGTAAGAGAGGTGTGGTGGTGCCGTCTCGGCGTGAACATCGGCACCGAACAGGACGGGCGTGGCGAGAAATTCCTGCGCCCCGTGCTCATACTGCGCGGTTTCGGTCCGGATGCGTGCATGGTCGTTCCACTCACGACTTCCATGCGCGAACATCCGCTTCGTGTTCCTGTCGGTTTGATTGACGGTCGAGAAGCGCGAGCCAACTTGTCTCAAATTCGTATCGTTGACACGCGTCGACTTGTAGAAAAGATTGGCTTTTTGGAAAAAGCGATTTTCAATGATGTGAGAAAAGCCGCCAAAGCTATGCTTTGACGGCCTGTCTCGACATTCTCCCCCTTTCGGGGGTGAGGCCGAAGCCAACTATACTCACCATGCTATCAACCAAGAATAAAAAGTCAATGATCTTGACGGGGACAATATGGAGTATCTGATCCACATCGCCATTCTCGTATGCATCTACGGCATACTCGCGCCCGCGCTTGAGCTGGTGGTGGGCGGAAAAAGTAGCGTCAGGTAGCGTTTTCTGAACCTCTCAAGATCATTTGCGCATACTTTAGCTTTTGATATACTTTTCCTAAAGTATAGTTTAGGAATATGTATAAGCGCACCATTGAGCCACAAATCGTCTCCAATCTATACCAGGGGAAGGTGATTATCATTTACGGCGCACGGCAGGTGGGCAAGACGACCCTCGCACAGAAGATTCTCGCAGAGCATGGCAAGGGTGGGCTCTACTTCGATTGCCAGGTGCGTACGGTGCATGATTTTCTGGTGCCCGATCCGGAGGTGGTGAAAGCGCGTGTCGGAGATGCGCATTTGGTTGTTTTCGATGAGGCGCAGTACGTGCCCGACATTGGGCGCACGCTCAAAGTGTTCCACGATCGGTATCCGGAAGTGCAAATAATCGCCACCGGCTCGTCGAGTTTCGACCTTGCGCAAAAAACGGCCGAATCGATGGCGGGGCGCACGCGCGAGTATATCTTGTATCCGCTTTCCGTCTCCGAGATGATCGGCACCATCGGCCGCGCGGCGTTTGACGAGCGTTACGATCTATTCCTCCGTTACGGGTTTTATCCGGGCATCGTCGACGCTCCGGAGGAGAAGAAGATCACCGATCTCGAACTCTTGCAGGCCAACGCGCTCTATAAGGACATTCTCGCGCTCGAAGGCGTGCGCAAGCCGCATGTGCTTGTCGATCTTTTGAAGCTCCTCGCGCTACGCACCGGCTCGGAAGTCTCTGCACACGCGCTCGCAAATCATCTGAATACGAGCTTGGTGACGATATCGAAATATATCGACATTCTCGAAAAGATGTTTATCATCACGCGTTTGTATGCACTCTCGCGCAATCCGGGCAAAGAGATCCGCAAGGGCTATAAAATATATTTCCTTGATGTCGGTATGCGCAATAGCATCTTGCAGAATCATAATCCGATGGATATCCGGCACGACGTCGGCGCGCTGTTCGAGAATTTCTTCGTTGTCGAGAGGATAAAATACGTGCGCAACGCCGGCACTGCGGCGAGGCATTATTTTTGGCGCACGACGGATCAGAAGGAGATTGACCTGATCGAGGAGCACGCCGGCGCATTGCACGGATACGAATGCAAGTGGTCGGATGGCTCGATGGCGCCCGCATCACAGCGATTTGCCGAATTATATCCGGGCAGTGAAGTGACGTTGGTTACCAAACATACGGCAGTTGAGGAGTTGAAGTGAACGATCATGGCCTACCTCATCCACATCGCCATACTTGTGTGCATCTACGGCATTCTCGGCCTCTCGCTCAATCTGGTGGTGGGGGAGACGGGCCTCTTGAGCGTGACGCAGGCGGCATTCTTCGGGATCGGCGCGTATGCGACCGCACTCTTGCTCACCGGCCTCGGGCTCAATTTCTTTCTCGCTGCGCTCCTCGGCATGCTCCTCACCGGCGCGATCGCGCTCTCGATCGGCATCGTGCTCTCGCGGCTTGCGGGCGATTACTACGCGCTCGGCACGTTTGGATTCAACGTGATCGTGTGGAGCGTCTTGCTCAATTGGCAATCGCTGACCCGCGGGCCGCTCGGCATTCCAGGCATTCCGCGGCTCGCCATTTTCGGGTTGCAATTTTCCGACAACCTCTCGTTTCTCATACTTGCCGCACTCGCGCTCGCGGGCGTATACGGAGTATCGTCGTTCATCACATCGTCGTCATTTGGCCGCGTGCTCCATGCGATTCGCGAAGACGAGCAAATGATCTCGGTATTCGGGTACCGCGTCGTCTATTACAAGCTCGTCGTGTTTACCGTCTCGGCGATGCTCGCGGCGCTCGCGGGATCGTTCTTTGCGAGCTACATCACCTTTATCGATCCCTCAAGCTTCACCCTCAACGAATCCATTTTCATCCTCGCGATCATCATCCTCGGCGGGCTTTCCTCGCATCGCGGCGCCGTGCTCGGCGCGTTCCTGCTCATTGTCTTGCCCGAAGCCCTGCGCTTCGTCGGCTTTCCCTCCGACATCGCCGCCCAAATGCGCCAAGTCGTCTACGGCCTCATCCTCATCCTCCTCATGCTCTACCGCCCGCAGGGGTTGTTGGGGAGGTTTAGAATGTGATTGCCGGATGATAAGATGTGGCAATGGCCGCAAAGAAGAAAACAGCCAAGACAATCAAGAAGGGTGTCGTGATCTACCAGGCGAAGTCGGGGGCTATTGAGCTGCAGGCAGATGTCAGTAGCGAAACACTTTGGCTTACTCAACAGCAGATAGCCGAAGTGTTCAATGTGCAAAAAGCGGCTATCTCCAAGCATGTCAAGAACATCTTTGATTCCGAGGAGCTTAGCCGCGAGGCAACCGTTTCCAAAATGGAAACAGTTCAAATGGAGGGAGGCAGGGAGGTCAAGCGCTTCGTCGAGTATTACAATCTCGATCTTGCGATTTCTATCGGATATCGGGTAAATTCGACACAGGCAACCGCTTTCCGCCAATGGGCCACCAAGACGCTCCGCGGGTACATCGTCGACGGTTACGCGATCAACAAGAAGCGGATCGCGCACAACTACGAGCGATTTATGGACGCCGTGCGCGATATCCCAAAGCTCCTGCCCTCAGGATCGGCGATGGACGCTTCGGACGCGATGGAAATCGTGTCGCTCTTTGCCGACACATGGCTCTCGCTCGACGCCTATGACAAGGGCGAACTGCCCAAGGGCAAGCTCACCAAAAAGCGCGTCATGATGACCGTGGAGAAAGTGTCGGCGGGCCTCACCGAGCTCAAACACGCGCTCGTCGAGCGCGGCGAAGCGACCGATCTCTTCGGCGCGGAGCGACACGCGGGAGCCGTCTCCGGCATCGTCGGCAACGTGATGCAATCCTTTGGCGGGCGCGATCTCTACCCGGCCGCCGAAGAGAAGGCGGCGCACCTGCTCTACTTCATGGTAAAGAACCATCCCTTTTCCGACGGCAACAAACGTAGCGGCGCCTATGCGTTCGTATGGTTCCTGCGCGCGGCGGGCATCTTGGATGTGCGCACGCTCACACCTTCTGCGCTTACCGCACTCACCATCCTCGTCGCCGAGAGCGATCCGGCCCACAAAGAACGCATCGTCGGCCTCGTCCTCAATCTCATTTCGAAAAAGTGATCAACCATGACCACCTCGTCACCCATCACCTCACCAAAACCTTCGGCGGAGTCCATGAATCATGGATGGTGATAGGATAGTGCGATGAAAGTACCGCCACAGAACAACTACGCGTTCATCGATGCGCAGAATGTGTACATGCAGACCAAGGCTATGGGCTGGGCGATCGACGTGCGCAAGCTTCGTGTCTACCTGCGCGACACGTTTTCGGTAACCCGCGCATACTGGTTTGTCGGCTTCTTGTCCGAGATGAGCGACTTTTACACACTCCTGCAGAACGCGGGCTACGTGCTCATCTTCAAGGAAGTGTCGCGGGATCATGAAGGGACGCCAAAAGGCAATGTCGATGTCGATCTGACATTGCACGCCGTCGACCTTCGCGACGAATACGACAAGGCGGTAGTGCTGACGAGCGATGGAGATTTCGCAAGTCTCGTGCGATATTTGCGCGAGCGCGACAAACTGCGTGCGGTGCTCAGTCCCAACCGGACGCATACTTCCAAGCTGTTGCGCAAGGCGGTCGGCAGTAGCGCGAGCTTGCAGTACCTCGAAGACGCCAAACACAAGATACGCCGCTAAATGAAAAAGCCCTCCGAGGGACGAACCCTTTGGCGAGCTTTTTCATCAGGATTACCCCCACTATACTCCTCTCGTGTGCAAAGTCAAATTTTATGGTACCGTAAAGACACTTAAAAATAACCGTACGCAATGCTATGAAAAACATCTGGTGGTGGGTGATCGGATTCGTCATTATCGCGGGGGTAGCCCTTTTCGCCTATGATCGCTCTCAGCAGGGTGAGGGGGCGACGGTGAAGGTTGGTGTCGCAATACCGCTCACGGGCATCGCGGCTATTGTTGGAGAGAATGAGAGGAACGGTATCCAAATTGGCAGTCGATGAAATCAATAAATCTGGCGGAGTCGCAGGCAGGCAGGTGCAGGTGGTCATCGAAGACGATCACACGGATCCGAAGCAAACCGTGAGCGCTGTTCAAAAGCTTATAGTAGTGGATCATGTCAATGCGCTCATTGGCGGTACGTGGGATTTCCTAGCCAACGCGGCCATCCCTGTCATTGATCGGCAAAAGATGGTCATGATCACGCCGTCAGCATTGCCAGACACACTTGAGAAGACGAGCCCGTACCTTTTCGTGACGCACTCTCCTGTGTCTCATTCAACGAAGTCGCCGTCGGCGAGTTTCTGAAGAATGTGCCGGGTGACAAGATCGCCATCGTGTCAGTCAATAATCTTTGGGGCAGGGCGCATTTGGCCACTTTCAAGAAGGCGATCGAACAGAATAAAAAAACACTCGTAAAGGAAATCGTCGTCCCCGAGTTCGATAACAACGACATTCAGAGTCATCTCACGTCTCTCAAGCCGATCAAGCCAGACGCGATTATCATGGCACTCAATTATGGAGACACGGTCGCGTTTATTCAAAAAAAGAATGCACTCCAAATAACAGGCAAGCTCCTCGGGGATTTTCATGTAGCCGATAATTACGCCAATGGGAATCTGTCAAAGGAGCTTCTTTCCGACGTGACGATTTTTGTCTTCTCGGATCCAAGTGCACACTTCATCGAGAGATACAAAGCGGCGTACGGAAAGGAGCCGGGTACTTATGCGAATACGGCCTATGATGCGGTATACGTCATCAAGCAGGCAATCGAGAACAGCGGCGGTCGCACCGACTCCGATTCGATTGTCGATGGCTTGCATAAAATCACGAGCTATCAAGGCGCCTCGGGTCGCATCGACTTCAGCAAAAATAATTACCCCGCAAACAAGGTTCCACTTCTCAAAGTCTTCAAGGATGGACAGTTTGTGCCTGCGCGATAATTCATGTCTCTCCTCGCCACAAAAAATCTCACCAAAACCTTCGGCGGGGGTGCAGGCGCCGGGTCACTGAAACCGAGGTCACCTCGTCTTCACCGTTACATTACAGCTCAAAAGTGTATAATGCGCATAAGCAGGCTATGGCCATAAACCGAAAAAAGTATCAAAACGCCGTTTTGTACTTGTGCCAAAAGTTGAAAGGCGAAGTACGCGGCAAAAAGAAACTGGCGAAGCTGTTGTACTTCGCGGATTTTGATTTATACGAGAAAGAACAGAAAACGATCACGGGCGATACCTACCGCGCATTGCCCATGGGGCCGGTGCCGACGGCGTTGACGGAGATTACGGCTGATATGCAAAAAAAGAACCTCTTGAGGGTCGAACAGGTGCAGGAACGCGAAGGATATAATCCGACCGAAGTGTATCGGTGTATCTCCGAACCGGATCTCACCGTCTTCAATGTGGAAGAAAAGACAATGCTTGACAGAGTGATACTCAAGTATGGGCATTTGACGGGGAAGCAACTGGAGGAGTTATCGCATGCGGAAGCGCCGTATGTGGGAACCAAGTTGCGAGAAGAAATTCCCTACGAACTCGCCTTTTATCGCGGTACGGATTTTGGCGACGCATGATGGAATATTTGTATCATGACGGCATTCAGAAAGAAATCGCCGCACTTGAGCGGCGATTTCGCGGCGTACGAGACGGTTTGGCCGCATTCGAGCGCTTGTGCGAGGTGCAATTCAATCCGACAGACCCGCGTCAGGTCATCGCACCGGCAAAGTTGCATCGTGTATCGCAAAATGATGTCTGGACATTATGGAAAACCGAATTGGTCATACCGAAATCAGGCCTGCGGCCAAACCAATGGCCGCGCATGTGGTTTGTCGCAAGGGGCGCAGTCGTCGCTTTTCTTTGCATCGGTACGCATATTGATAACTACAACGACGAGGAGATGAACCGCCTCGCGTTGTCGCGCGTATCCGATCTATTTTGAAGTTATGACCCTCCTCGCCACCCGTCACCTCACCAAAACCTTCGGCGGGGTGCATGCCGTCGATCATGTGGACGTGTCGTTTGAAGCGGGCAAGATCACCGCGCTCATCGGACCCAACGGCTCGGGCCATGCGGGACTTGTCCACGTGAAGCAATATGCTATATTTGCATCATGAGTCAAATTGCCATCAAGATAGAGCAGGGCGCAACGAACAAGAGATTGCTTGTTGAAATGGACGCAGACCGATTGGAACGACTCGCTTCAGATTTCGGTCTCTATAATCCTGCATTCGTACAGAGCCTTGAAAAGGCTGAGCGGGACTATCGCGCGGGCCGCGTCCATCGGATCGCTTCCTTGCGATCATTGCGCGGGCACGCATGATACATCATGAAGATACTGTTTGCCGATGAATTCGTCAGAAGATATCGTCTCTTGCCGTCGACGATCCAGAAAAAGGCGGAGAAACAAGAAAGAATTTTCCGCGACAACCCGTTTCACCCATCTCTGCATCTTGAGAAATTAGAACCGAAACATAAAGAAGTTTGGAGTATGCGCATTGATAGGCGGTATAGAATCGTATTTCGATTTATCTCCGGCGATACAGCCCTATTCCTGACGGCCGGACCGCATGACTGGATTTATAAACTTACGTTTTAGCATGCCCCTCCTCGCCACACGCAACCTCACCAAAACCTTCGGCGGAGTCCACGCCGTCGATCATGTGGACGTGTCGTTTGAAGCGGGCAAGATCACCGCGCTCATCGGACCCAATGGCTCGGGCAAGACGACTCTCATCAACACGATCACGGGGATACTGCCGATGGACGGCGGATCAGTGGTGGTAAGCGATTCAGTGCAACTTTCGCGCATCATACCGTCGGAGATCGCCGCCTACGGCATGACGCGCACATTCCAAAACGTCCGTCTGATCCAGCAGATGAGCGTGCTCGACAATATTCTCGTCGTCCTCACCGAGCGCGCCGTGTGGGGAGCGCTCTTCGAGAAGCATACCGCGCTCCATCTCGACGCGGCGAAAGACATCCTTCGCAAGGTAGGGCTTTGGGAGAAGCGGTACGAGCTCGCCGAGAATCTTTCCTACGGCCAGCGCAAATTGCTTGAGATCGCACGAGCTGTCTCCATGCGTTCAAAAATCTATTTCTTCGACGAACCGTTTGCGGGGCTCTTCACCGAAATGCGCAAAATCGTCTCCGGCATTTTGCGGGAATTGCGCGACACGGGTGCCGCCGTCGTCCTCGTCGAGCACGACATGGCGCTCGTGCGCGAGCTTGCCGATGTCGCCTACGTCCTCGACTCCGGCAAAGTGATCGCGCAAGGCAGCCCCGAGTATGTCCTCAGGCAAGCGCATGTGGTGGAAGCGTATTTGGGGAAATAGACGTATAATCTCCACATGAATAACAAGTGGGCTGTTAGCATCCTTGTTCTGGTCATCATTCTTGGAGGATATGTTGTTTTGCAAAAGCAGCACGTCTCTCGTGTGAGCAGGCAGATCAAGATCGGCATCGTATCGCCGCTCTCGGGCGATTTCGCGTTCTACGGAGAATCGACGAGAGCGGGCGCGCTTTTGGCGCAGAGGGATCTGGGGGCGCAAGGCATGGAGGTACAGCTTTTTATCGAAGACGGGGAAACGAGTCCTGCAAAATCCTTGAGTGCTGCGCAGAAGCTTGTCGAAGTGAACGACGTACGGGCAATCTACAGCGATCTGAATCCTGAGGCTGTCGCCATCTCCTCGTACCTGAAAGGTAAGAATATCCTGCATGTGTATGACGCGGCATCCGTGTCGCCGTTGCGGGATAATCCGCTCACCTATAAGAGCTATCTCGACTTTGTGACCGGGTGTAGGCAAGCGGCACAGTACTTGAAAGATACGGGCACGACTTCGGTCGGCGTGCTCCAAGCGAACGTCGAATTCGCCCAATTATGCACGCAAGGTATCAGAGAGGTATTCGATGACAATACATTTGTAGAAACATACGATTTGGGGACGACTGACTTCAAGACACCTCTTCTCAAGTTGAGGCGGCATCGCATCGCTTCGATATTCAATGTGAGCTTTCCCGCCGAGACGTTCGCATCGCTGAAAGACGTGCGCGCCGCAGGCATGAGAGAGCCGTTCGTCGCGACGTACGATTCTATTTCGCCTGACATGATCGCGCAACAACCCGCCTTGCTCGAAGGCGTCGTCGCATTCGGCCTGCCTCCGGTGTCGCAGGATTTCATGACGAAGATGCAAACCGAGCTACCACAGCAGAAGGTGAGTGCGTATTCTGTCGCTGCGCTTTCATACATTCACATCAAACATATGGCGGCAGCTATCGCTACGTGCAATGGCAATGCTGCGTGCATGCAGCAGAGCATGGACAACGCGAAGCCGGAGGCACTCATTGGTTTCGGCGGGTTCGACAATCACGTCGCCCGATTCAGCATGCCGCTCCGAGTATTTCACGACGGGGCATTCGTGGACATTCAATAGAACATGAGAACATGCAAGAAACCTTCCGGCTCAAGAATGCTTCGATGAGTAATAATGTTGGAGGTTTGCCCTCCAACAAGCATAGCTAAATCCGTCACATATGGTACCATCCCACACATGCTTGATGTTGAAAAGACACAGAAATTTTGGAATGAAAAGAGCAGCGAGGACTTCGAGACTGCGGGCATACTTTTTGCTTCCGGCCGAAATACGTACGCGCTGTTTTTCTGTCATCTTGCGATCGAGAAACTTCTGAAAGCACTTGTGGTGCGCAAGACGAACGCCCACGCGCCGTATGATCACAATCTCCAACGTTTGGCGCTCGACGCGGGACTGCAACTTTCCGAGGCAATGCAGGAAAGCTTGGCTGAAATTAACACGTTTAACATCAAGGCGCGCTACGATGATTTCAAGTCGCAGTTTTACAAAAAGGCGACGGCGGAATATACGAAAACGTATCTGCGCGAGACTGAAGATATTCTCATATGGCTCAAGACACAATAACCATCGACAAAGACGTTTTGCAAAGCGCCGCGCGATTCAGGAGCGTGGTGGAATCATCCGGCATTTCCGTACAGAAGATGATCTTGTTTGGCTCGCATGCGAAGGGGCGGGCGAATCCGCGCAGCGATATCGATCTCGCCGTCGTGTCATCGCAATTCGGGCATGACGACGTGGAAGAGATGCAGATGCTTTGGAAGAAAACGCGATTCGCGGATGTGCGCATCGAGCCGTTCCCGCTCTCGCCCGATGATCTGGAACAAAGCGATTCCCCCCTCGTGGAGGAGATACGCAGGTATGGTGTGGTGGTGTAGAGGGACCGTGTTGCAAAGTTTGTTAAAAAGTCAGCACCTGATACCATCGTTGGTATGCAAGAAACCCTCCTCCAGCTCAAACATGCCTCGGTGCACTACGGCGGGGTGACGGCGCTCGATGACGTGAGCGTCGCAGTGGATGAAGGCGAGATCGTCGCTTTGATGGGTCCCAATGGCGCGGGGAAGTCGACGGTGCTCAAAGCCATCTTCGGCCTCGCACCCCTCTCCGAGGGCGCGGTGCTCTGGCACGAGAAGGAGTTGCGGCCCGTTGCGCACGAGATGGTCGCGCGCGGCATCGCCTATGTGCCGCAGGGGAGGCAGGTGTTCAAACATCTCACCGTATACGAAAATCTCGAGCTCGGCGGCTACGCCTTGCCCAATAGCAAAGACACACAGCGCAACATCGAAGAAGTGCTCCAGATTTTTCCCGCGCTCAAGGAGAAACTGCATGTGCAAGCGGGGCTGCTATCCGGCGGGCAGCAGCAGATGCTCACCATAGCGCGCGGCTTGGTGAGTGATCCACGCGCGCTTCTCCTCGACGAGCCGTCGCTCGGGCTCTCGCCCAAGATCGTGAAGGAAGTCTTCGCGCTCATCAAAGAGATCAATAGCACGCGCCGGATCGCGATCGTCGTCGTCGAGCACAGCATCAAATCGGTGATCGAGATCGCGCATCGCGCCTACGTGTTCTCGCATGGCAGAGTCGTCATTCACAAATCGGCGGGGGAGACGCTTGCGGACGACGCGCTCGAAAGGGTCTTTCTGACCTAAACTAAACAGCGTATGTTTTCAAAGCTGATTCCTTAAAACGGATTCTTGATGCCGTTTCTAATCTCGAAATGCAGATGCGGGCCGGTGGCTTTGCCCGTTTGCCCGACGTAGCCGATGACTTCTCCCTGCGTCACATGATCGCCGTCATATGTAGACACTTTGGACATATGCGAATACAGGGTTTGACTGCCGTTGCCGTGACTGATCACGACGTAGCTCCCATAACCGCCGTTCCATCCGCCCGCTCTCGCGACGACGACGTCGCCGCTCGCCGAAGCGACGATCGGCGTGCCCTTGGACGCTCCGAGATCGACGGCGTTGTAGCCGTGGATGCCCTGCGTCTCGATATAATCGGACAACGGCGCGATGTAGTAAGCGACTTCGCCGGCCGATCCTGCGGGGCCGACATCGTGCGCGGGTTCGTAGATCTTCCCCTTGCCGGTCTTGCGCGCGGTCGCTACGGGCTTTTTGACGGGCGTGACGGAAGCGGCGAGCTCGCCGTTGGGGATGATGATATCGGCGCCGACAGCGAGGGTCGAATCGTCGACGTTGTTGTAGCTTGCGATGTCGCCCTCGTCCGCGCCATAGCGCTTGGCGATCGAAGCAATCGTATCGCCCGATTTGACCGTATGCCGTAGGCCTGGGATAGGAAGGATGATGAGCTTTTCTCCGGGCTTGAGGACTGATTTCTTGGTGAGGTTATTCGCCCAGATGATCGTGCTTTGCGGTATGTCGAGGAGCTTGGCGATCGACGAAAGCGTATCGCCTTCGCGCACGATGTAGGCGCTCACCGCGCCCTTCCGGGGCTTTTCGATATCGGCGATGGTCCCCGACGGGCCGACTTCCGCGACGACCGCGGAATTGTCGACGATACTCACATCGCCGCCGCCTACGGCTGATGCGGGGTTGATGTTCATCGCCGGGCGGGGGAGATCCATCGTCTGGAGGTTGCCGGATGCATTATCCGATTCTTTTGCGGCAGGAGTCGGTCGTATGGGGATAAGCGGATCGTAGACATCGGCTCGTGTGGCAGAAGGGAACAGAGAGCCGATAAGCAAGAGAAGAGAAATCCAAGAAACGGTCGTCGGTACGACTCGGCGGACGCTGTATTTCCTCCCGTACGGGCGTTTACCCGCTGGGGAATCCTGTTTTTTTGCTGAAATAAGCCGTTTTTAGGCCATTTTCCATCCCAAACAAAAAAGCAAAAGAAAAAACTTTTGCCGGTCTATCGTCTGGACTGGGTCAAAAAGCCTTGTTTTAACAGCAGAATTGCGGACAGGCGGAAAATATGGCTTATTCAATGGGTTTTTAGGGCCATGAACAGCGCATGAATTCGGTCGTCTACTGTTAAAAGTCACTCTACCTCCGCAGGCATTATGAAGTCAACATGAAATCCGCTCGGAGAGTGGATAACGATTTTGTCAATCGGGGACCTAGACTAACCCGGCTTTTTGTAGCGTAACAAAAGCACCGCGCTTTTTCATGGTCTTTGATACATCACATTCTCCGATTGCGTGACGTATGGTAAACGCGAAGCACGATAATTTCACCCTTGCTCGTTTCGATACGGTAAATTACGACAAAAGGCAGGCGTGGCACACGCATTTCCAAAGTATCGCGGACGTGCCCGGCGTGTCCGATATGAGGGAAGCGGCATACTGCAGTGATCGTTATACCGATGCGGCTCACTACTTGCTCTGCTATGTCGATACCCGCGTGAGTACCGATGTGCGACCGAATATCCTCGAGGTCGCGTGCGGCCGCCTCGGTAAAGCGCGGGATCATGGCGTACGGCCAAAGATTGCGTGCACGCGGCTTTCATTTGCGAAGCGACCGCTTTCAGCCTCTTGCATAGCGGCTTCAATACCGGTGATTTGTTCATCAGTAAAACTGTAGGATTGGTTGTCAGCAGCAAAAGCGATTAACGCTTCCGCAGCGCGGTCCTGCTCATTTTCGGATAACGTTTGCACATGAGCCACCGCTTCTTCAAGTAAGCTTGTCATGGGTGGATTATATCATATTGGGAGAACCGGCTCCTAAAACGAGGTTCTCGCCCCGCCGTACCAGAGACTTAAACCAACCCCGCTTTCTGTAGTGTAACAAAAGCACCGCGCTTTTTCATGGTCTTGAGGGCTTTGGTGGAGACGGTGTCTAATCTTATCGCACTAAAAAATCGAACGCATTGCGAGGAGAGACGCCGACACTCGGTATATCCGGGTAGGTCTTCTTGAAGTTCGTCGAAATATCACGTTCGTTTTTCGAATTCCACTTGAATTCGAATGCATTCGTCACGCTCCTGTATTCCTCGACGTAATCCACTTCGTGCTGTGCGATCGTCCGCCAGAAGTATTGCCGCAAACCGATTTCGCCATGGTGCGCGAGATGCTTCATGCGCTCGACAATCATGCAGTTCTCGAATATCGCGCCCACGTCGTTGCGTGCGGTGGCCTGTATGGGAGCGAAAGCGTCGATGAGCGCGTTGCGAAGCCCGGGGTCGAGGAAGTAGATCTTTTTCGCGCGTGTCACTTCGTTGCGCCGGTTACGCGCATACGATCCGATCCGGAAGATCACGAAATTCTTCTCTAGTAGATCAATATATTTTTGCACCGTGGCGATGCTGACACCCGTTTGCTGTGAGAGTTCGCGGAACGATACCTCGTTGCCTATCTGGAGGGCGAGGAGCTTGAGGAGAGCTGTGACGGTCTCCGGTTTGCGTACGCCGTCGAGAGAGAGGACGTTTTTGTACAAGTATTGCGATACGAGCAGTTGCAGATCGCGCTGCTTATCTTGCTCGCTTTCGCCCAGAAGTCCCGGATAACCGCCGAAACGCATGTATTCGGACAGATGCGTCTCGAGATCAAAGGTATTCTTATACAGCTCGGTGAGGCCGAGTGGATACAACACGTATTCACGCGAGCGGCCGGTCAACGGCTCCGACACTTCGTTGGCAAGATCGAACGACGATGACCCAGTGGCGATGTATTGTATTTCCGGCCGGTGGTCAAAGAGTGTTTTGAGGACTTGTCCGATGCCGCGCACAGTCTGCGCCTCGTCGAAGACGACGATGCGATGTCCTGCGACGAGCGAGAAAAGCTCCTGTGCATCGCGGCGAGCCAAAAGTTCGTTGTTGCGCACAATCTCGCAATCGACGAAGAGCGCATCAGAGCCGTATTCTGAGAGCACGTGCTTGATGAGGGTCGTTTTACCTGCTTGCCGTGGACCGTACAGAATCAGGACTTTGTTCTTGAATAATGCCCCTCGCAGTATGTTCTCTAGGGATCTTTTTATATACATATATGATAGATTATCAAATAGTTCTATTATTGTCAATGTAGACTGTACATGGATCGTTATAGGGAAGTGGATAACGATTTTGTCAATTGGAAAACCCCCGGGCAGGATTCGTTGCTCGGGGTTTTGTTTGTGTGCGTTAGCACTTTGATTTCTTTTTTTACACCAATCCGGCTTTCTGTAGCGTAACAAAAGCCCCGCGCTTTTTCATGGTCTTGAGGGCTTTGGTGGAGACCGTCAGGGTAACCTTTTTGCCCAATTCGGGGATGAACATCGTCTTCTTTTGGAGATTGACCTGGCGACGGCGCTTGCCGGTGGGGTTGAATTTGGTCGCGCGGACACGATTGGAATACCCGCCGCCGACCTGCGATCGCTTGCCTGTTATGATGCATACTTTCGCCATAGTGGATGGCATGGTATCATACCCGCATGAATACGCAACAAAATTACACCTATCGGGTCATATTGGAGCCGGATGGGGGAGGCTATCATGCGTTCGTGCCCGCCCTGCCGGGGTGCCACACGTGGGGAAAGACCATCCGCGAAGCGCGCGAGATGGTGCGCGATGCCATCGGTGCGTATGTACGGAGTGTCATAGCCGATGGAAAAGCAGTGCACGCAGACGTCGGCATGGAGCTGTTCGAGACGATACCTGTCCCACGCGCCATGCGGGGAACGCGTCGTACATTGGCACATGCCTAAGCTACCGAACATCAATGCGCGAAAACTGATACGCGCTCTGCACAAGCTCGGATTCATAGAGCACCGCGAGCGGGGCACCTCGCATCTCGTGTTTTCTCATGCGGACGGTCGGCGCATCGTGGTCTCACGGCATGGATCGCGCGATATCAAGAAAGGAACACTCGCCGGAATCGTACATGACCTGAAGATACCGCCGGATGAATTACGCGATTTACTTTAAAAGCCTGCGCAGAGAGGCGCTCTATAAATCCCATTGTGTATGCAAATAGCCGACACCATCTTCGTTCTCGCCATCCTTATTTTCTCCGCGATCGTTCACGAGGTCATGCACGGGGTTGCCGCCGAGTGGCTCGGCGACAAGACCGCGCGCTATGCCGGCCGCATCACGCTCAATCCGATATCGCACCTCGATCCGGTCGGCTCAATCCTTTTGCCGCTTGTGCTCTCTCTTTCCAGGTCGCCGATTCTCTTCGCTTGGGCAAAGCCGGTGCCCTACAATCCCTACAATTTGCGGCCGGGCAGATGGAGCGAGGCGATCGTCGCCGGAGCGGGGCCCGCTTCCAATCTCGTTATCGCGCTGGTGTGCGGACTCATCATTCGATTGGGCGTCTTGGGGCCGGATATCGGCGGCGTTCTCTTTCTCGTCGTGGTGATGAATGTCATGCTCTGCGTCTTCAACCTCGTCCCCATTCCGCCTCTCGACGGCTCCAAGGTGCTCGCGGCCTTGCTCCCGCGCGGCTTGGCGCATCAATACGGCAAGTGGCGCGCTACGTTGGAGATGAATCCCATGATCGGGATGATGATCATCCTGTTTCTTGTTATCGGTCTTGGATCATACTATAGTTCGTTTATTTATTCAGTCGCGAACATCATCGCCGGAATGCAATAGGAAACCGCCTCGCGAATGAGGCGGTTTCAATCACTGGGCGCCGTTTCCGTATGCATCAAATGGCGGAATAGGCACGAGGATGCAACCAAGACTGCAAAAGATATACTCTTCCTCGCGCACCTCATCCTCCGCATGGAGGAATTTCCACTTGAAGACATGACCATCCTTCGCAAGGAAAGGTTTCCGGCACACGGGACAGCAGACTTTCGAAGTCCGCGTGAGGCCTTTCTTGCGGATGTAGTCGCCGGGGTCGAAGAGTCCATGTCTCGTCTCCATCGCGTGCTCCTCTCTTTTGCGGCGGCGGCATGCCAGCCTCCGTTATTGTGAAAGAACACTATAACTGTAGCACCGCAAAAGCGGAGCGTCTTTCGGGCGGTGGATAAAGAGATTCGCCGAGCGAATTCGCCGGGTAATTTGCAAATACTGTCAATGCATAGTACACTCGCCACACCTCTGAGAGAGGGACTCTTTTTCATGGCAACGATCAATCAGCTGACCCGCAAGGGTCGTACAGACAAGGTAACCCGATCCAAGACGGTCGCTCTCGGGCGAGGGTTCAACAGTCTCAAGAATCGCCCGAGCTTCTACCCGGCGCCCTTCAAGCGCGGCGTGTGCACCCGCGTTACCACCAAGACCCCCCGCAAGCCGAACTCCGCCATCCGCAAAATCGCTCGCGTACGCCTGACGAACGGCATGGAAGTTACCGCCTACATCCCGGGCGAGGGGCACAACTTGCAGGAACACTCGGTGGTGATGATCCGCGGCGGTCGCGTAAAGGACATCGGTTTGCGCTATACGATCGTACGCGGTAAGCTCGACGCGACCGGCGTCGATAAGCGCCGACGCGGCCGATCTCGCTACGGAGCCAAGAGGCCCAAGGCCGGCAAGTAATCCCTCATTTACCGTAACCCATTCTCCATAATCCAACCTATGCGTAGACCGATCAAAAAACGAAACCCTGTTCAGCCGGATGACCTGTACGGCTCCGTCAAGGTGTCCAAGCTTATCAACTACGTGATGGAACGCGGCAAGAAAGACACCGCCCGCAAAGTCGTCTACCGCGCTTTTGAAGTATTGAAAAAAGAAGGCGACCCGGTCATGATCCTCGAAGATGCCCTGGAGAAGGCGAGCCCGACCGTCGAGGTGCGTTCGCGTCGCGTCGGCGGCGCCAATTATCAAGTGCCGCGCGAGGTGCGCCCCGAGCGCCGCCTCTCGCTCGGTTTGCGTTGGATCGTCACCGCCGCCGAAGGCACCAAGGGCAAGCCGATGCATGAATCGCTCGCGGCGGAGCTTCTTGCCGCCCACAAAGGCGAGGGCGCGGCCGTCACCAAAAAAGAGACCACACATCGCATGGCGGAGGCCAACAAGGCCTTTGCGCACTTTGCTTGGTAATTACGCTTTCCGAATTTCATTTGGTTTCCACTGTCATGCGGGGTATAATATGCGCATGGTTACCGTGGCATTAGAAAAAAGGGTTAAAGTATTGGAAGAGAAGGTCAAATCTCTTGATCTTGCGAGTGCGGCACGGGCAAGGCTACGCCAGATGATTATGGATGGCTTGAACAGCGGACAGGGCACCATCGCAGATGCTGATTACTGGGAAAAGAAGCGCACTCTTATTCGCACACATCGATAAGTGCGGCATGGATTATGAAAGAGGTCATTCCGCGTTCGCGGGCCGATAGTGAAATTGATACCGCGATCTTGTATTATTTGCGCGAGAGCAAAGATGTCGCGAGTAATTTCTTGTACGAAGTGGAGAAGGGTTTCGGCCGCGTAGGAATGATGCCCGGGATCGGGTCGCTTCGTTTTGCGGAAGAGTTACATGTCGACGGTTTGCGTGCATACCCGCTTCAAAATTTCCCCTATCTTTTGTTCTACTTCGAGCGTGAGGATCATATCGACCTCATTCGCGTATTGCACACGCACCGAGACGTTTTTGACCTCTCGATCGGTGTGTAATGAAGAAGTTGCTCAAAACTCCACTCGCTTCCAATGGTCCTCGAACGCACTCTTGAGAAGCCGGATGATCGTCGTGTTTTCTAAAATACTCCTCCTATTATAGGAGGACATCGGCTCGCGCAGGTTTGTGCGGGCCGATCTTCTTATACCATCTCCAAATAACCATTCCATATAGATAATCCGTCTTTGTGAGGCCTTTGGCCGAAGCAATCCAGAGTCTGTGCACATATTCTGGATTGCTTCGCTTCGCTCGCAAAGACAACTGGGGATAAGTTAGTTGGAGATGGTATTACTTGCACATCCGGAATCATGCATGAATCATTGGCAAAAGAACTCCTCGCCGCCCACAAAGGCGAGGGCGCGGCCGTCACCAAAAAAGAGACCACACATCGCATGGCGGAGGCCAACAAGGCCTTTGCGCACTTTGCGTGGTAGTTTTTATTTCAATCGCATATACACACGACAAACGCTGTCCGTGTTCTCTCACGGGGTATACTGAGAGCGTATGCAATCCCCCGTTTCAGTAAATGCGCAACAAAAGAAACATTCGGTTCTTTCGATGCTTGCACATGCCTTCCCGCCGCCGCCGCCGCTTGATATGCGCGCGGCGGGGATCGACATCTCGGATGCTTCGGTGCGATGGGTACTGCTTGAAGGCAAGCGAAGGGCGGCGCGCGTGAGCGTATTCGGCGAGGAGGCGCTCGCGCCGGGAGTCGTCGAGAAGGGCATGGTGCGCGATGTGCCGGCGCTCGCGGAAGTGTTGCAGAATATAAAGAGCAGGCTCGGCGGCGTCGCCCATGCGCATGCGGCTCTTCCCGAAGAGGGCGCGTACGTCTTCAGTATGCACGTGCCCGAAGGGCAATCCCGCGAAGAGACACTGCGCATCATCGAGTTTGAATTCGGCGATCGCGTGCCGATTCCGCCTGCAACCGCAGTATATGACTACGACATCGTGACCGAGCGCGACGGAGAAGAGGGTACCGAGATCGCCGTCTTGGTCTTCCCAAAAGAAGCCGCCGAGAAATACGTCGAGGCGTTCACGCATGCCGGTCTCACCCTGCTCTCGCTCGAGAGCGAGGCGAGTTCGATCGCGCGCGCCATCACCGCGGATACGCAAGACGACCGCGTTACGCTGTTGGTGGATTTCGGCCGCACGCGCACCGGGTTTGCCGTACTCCGGCACGGCGTCCCCATATTCACTTCCACCGTAGAGATCGGCGGCGAGAGCGCGACGCAATCTCTTGCAAAAAAGCTCGGGCTTTCGCCGGAAGAGCTTGAAAAATTCAAAGACGAAGAAGGCTTGCGCGCGAAACCCGGAAGCCCCGGACTCGATGCGCTTTCCGGTACGGCATCGGCATTTGCGGATGAGGTCGCGCGCCACTACCACTATTGGGATACGCGCCGCGACAAAAAGACCGATCGCGCGATGCATGTGGGCAGTCTCGTTTTGGTCGGAGGCGGTGCCAATTTGAAGGGCATTACCGATTTTATCGCGCGGCGCGTCCATGCGCAGACCGACCGCGGAGACATCTGGGGCAATGTCTGCTCTTTTGAAGAATACATCCCGCCGATCGACTACCGCACCGCCTTGCAATATGCGACCGCGGTCGGGCTCGCCTTGCGCGCGATCTGATGTTCCTATGTCAAACCTCCTCCCACCAATCGCCAAACAAGAACTGCTTCGCATGCACAAGGCGAGGTTTTTACTGATGGCGTCTTTGCTTATGATCGGAGCGGGCATTGCCGCAATAATCATCCTTCTGCCGAGCTACCTGATCCTGGAGAAAAATCGCGCGGCCCTCGATACCGGCGCATCCGCACCTCGCGCGTCCGCGGCCAACGCATCGGATCGCGATCTTCTCAAGCATATACAATCGCGCGTGGATGAGCTTCATCCTCTTGCCGTCGCCGCTTCTTCTTCGCCGAGCGAGGCCATCGCCGCGGCGCTCGCGCTACGCCCTGCGGGCATATCGATTGATCGTATAAACTACAGCACGGGGAAGACCGCGATTATCCTGCTCTCCGGATCGTCGAAGTCGGGCGATCTGGTAAGCGCGTATCAGCGCGCGCTCGCAGGCTCGGATGCGTTTGCCGGCGTATCGGTGCCGGTGGGAGCGCTGGCGGGAGTCAATGACGGACATTTCAGCATCACCATTGTCAACAAATGATATGAAACCAGCCTCGACATATATCGCCTACGGCGCTCTTGCGGCGGCGGCATGCGTCTGGATCGCCGTCGGCTATTTTGCGATGGTCATCCAAAACGAGCACGCGGCATATGCGCAACAGACGGCGTCTGCGGCGGCGCAATCCGATCAAGCGGCCGATGATGCGCGCCTGCATGTGCTTGCGAGCGGCAACATCGAGCGCTCCTTAAAACTCGACGCGTTGGTGGCGCCCGATGTCTCGTCGATCATCGAGAGCATCAGATCGGTCGGCACGGCGTCGGGCGCCGCCGTGAAGATCAGCGCCGCCCTGCCGGGTACCGTGCCCAAAAGCCAAAAAGACATACATGCGGTCGCGTTTGTCATCGAAAGCGCCGGCAGTTTCTCGTCTATGATGCGCGTGCTCGCGCTTTTCGATACATTGCCCGTCCCGTCTTCGATAGAGCTCGTCGATCTGTCGCGCGCCTCGCAAGAAGACGGTACGGCAACGCGCGCTCCGCAGGCATGGCGCATGAGCCTCAAACTGCGGGTGCTTACCACGGCCACCGTGTCGTCATAAACGCATTATGCACGTTTTTCATTACATAAAGAATCTGCGCGCGAATTCATCCGAGCCGGAAAATCTGCGCGCGCTGTTCGCGCTGTATTGGCGCACGCTGTTGGTATGTACGGGTATTCTTATCATCGTTATTTTTGTTTACGGCGTGTGGCAGATCCTCGATGTCATGAATGAAAGCCCTGCTGTGCAGACGGATGCATCGGCGCCGTCCGGTCCGCAGAGCGCGCCCATAAACACCGCACAAGCGGACTCGGTTTTCCAGGGATTCGCCAGGCGGCAAGCGCAGTTCGATGCGCACAAGACGCAAGCGCCCGCCATCGCCGATCCGCGGTAGGTTCTTGCGTTGGAAGAGACTGTAGAGCGCACATTTCTTGCCAAATTCATTTGTCGAGCCAATTGTGTGATTTCATAATGTGCGCTCTATAATAGGTATAGGCTTCACTATTCTTGATATTATGTACAAGTCGATAGATTGTTAATCATTTGCTGTAGATTTAAAAGTCATATGAAAGATATTATGTTTGCAGTGGCGACACTGGTTGCCATAGGTTCTATGTATGTTGCACCGGCATCTGCTCAAGTTGCCGCGCAAAAAGGAAAGATCACTGTTGCCTTGGAATCTGTAATGTCGATTGACTCCGTCGCTAAGACGCTCCTGGGAGGATCTTTCGACCAGGTTTCTGTGCAGGATAGTTTTACGATAAACGGTCAAACCATCCAAGACTTTGTAACAATCACTCCTAACCAAACAGCGGGTGAAGTAAGTTCAAATTGGTCGAACGGACGGAAAACGTTAATTTCTCAGCTAACGAAAAATGGTTTCTTTGCAAAGAATAGTAAATTCGCTTCTGCAAATACTACCGATGATTCAACTACGTTCGCAGTAAAGAATATCACCGTGTATGGCGATAGGCAATCAGCTATAAACACTGCGGGAAAATTCACGGGTATACACTCGACTTTTCAAAGTAGTGGTAATGTAGGCGCGGCATCGAGAAAACCCACTAAAGCACAGCCAGTTTCGCCAACAGATGGCCAGATAACAACGTTTGCGGTAGCAAACACTCCGTACTACACTCTGCTTCCAATTTCCGGTTCTGTTATTACCGGGCTGTTTACAGCACCAGGAGTAAGTGGAACATGGCGTGGAGTGCAGAATTATATGGGTTGGAATAGTAACGGCTTCGCGAGTGACCAAACATACGAACACGATTTCTTCCTCGATGCGAGCGGCGGCACTTACTTCGCAAGGAGCTTCTCATTACCTCCGTCCTGTCAACCGAATGCAGTGTATGCCGCCACATCGTGGCCATCGACTTCGTATCCATATCTTGACTCTGATTTAGAGTCAAGCGGTCTTTGTAGTAGTTCAGGAAATATTGCGTACACTATCGGTGCCGCGCAAGCAAACGCAATAACCACTGGAATGACGCATTTCACTGCGATACTCATGCCGGATGGAGATGCGTCAACGGACATATTCCTTTTGCAAGGGCAAGTCGGTTATCAATTTCCCGTTGGTTGCCATGGTCCCTTGTGCAGTTATCCCTATGGGTATGGGGTTAGAGAAACAACCCATTACGGACTCACAAGTGGCACTGTCCCCAATACAATTTCTTGGACGGTGCCTGCTGTATTTGCACTCGATAGACCAGAGAATGTATCTGTCTCAAATCCAACATCTTCGAGTCTGCGTCTAAACTTCATCGACGTTAGTTGGGATGAAACAAATATCTCAGCAGAGCGCAGTGTTGGTCCTTCAGGCCCATGGACAATCTTCAACTTCGGCATACTGAATGGGGGCACTGCAGTGGGTAGTTGGTATTGGGATAATACCGGTCTCTCATCACACATACAATACTGCTATCGTATGCGCGCGACGAACGCAGTAACCAGCTCTGCGTATTCGCCGACAGTGTGCGGGAACACACTGTAATCAATAGTACCTATGTTGTTTCCTAAAAAAGGTATTCTATCCGGTTTGAGAGAGGTGACAATGATATCTATTGCTATCGTCGCCACCTACATAGTAAGCACTCATCTTGCACCTTGGTACATAGGATCCAGCCTGTCTTCAGGAGTAGGACAAACAGGGTGGCCCATGGCGTATTGGATGAAAACATGGGTTGGGCAATATCCCAGTGGAACAGAAATGTCATCGTTTAACTTTCTCTTTCTTGCAATCGACGTGAGTCTATTCTACTTCCTCGTCAATTGCATGGGACTCTTGGTTGGGTACTTGCGCAGACGTTCAAGGCGAGAAAATAACCCGCTCCGTTTGAGTGAATGGGCACAACGGATTGTAAAACACATGATCGTGATGTTGGTACTTATATTCATCGTTTACGGCGTACTCAGTGTGTTGGTTGCAATTCTCTTTGGGTCGGGTCCTGCACAAGCAGTGACACCCAAGTAACTGGTCCACAAAATCTGCTACCATACCATTTGACAAGCTTCCACGTTGACCGCACGCCCCACTGCGCATACCATACGCACATCGCCCTTGTAGTTCAATGGATAGAACACCGGACTTCTAAGCCGGTTATGTAGGTTCGATTCCTACCGGGGGCACCAGAAGTAACTTGTTCGGAATTAAGAATATGGAGCGATTTTGCGGAAGCCAAAATCGCGCTTTGATTTTCGCCAAAACCCTTTCCGCCTACGGCGGAA
>Ga0105164_10000680_pt1 | contig 22899 bp, 15 predicted proteins | sample VDWuncwatermetaG_FD_89674 | JGI IMG/M metagenome (GOLD analysis project Ga0105164, IMG submission 89674) | Wastewater microbial communities from Netherlands to study Microbial Dark Matter (Phase II) - VDW unchlorinated drinking water | ecosystem: Environmental > Aquatic > Freshwater > Drinking...
GGCGGAGGCTCCGGCCTCTCCTCGACGACTTTAGGCGCCGCCGGAGCGAGACGGGCCGTGATCACGGGCGCGTCGGGAGCTGTTTTTTCGGCGACGCGGACGGAAACGACGGGGGGCGCGCTCTCTCGCACTCTTTCAACGACGGGCTCGGCTGCCGGGGCCTTCTCCTTGGGCTGGGACATCAGTATCGAGAGATCGGCCAAGGTCAGCGCGGCGGGGGGGCCCGTCGCCGGCGCGGCTTCGGTCTTGCCCTGGGCGGCGGTCAGGCGCTCGAGCTCGACGATCAGCTTCAGCGCGCTTTGCGCGTAGCCCGGCGGCAGGTCGTTCTGTCGCGAGACACTCTGATGGAGCTGGGGGAAGAAGGGGTGCGTGTACATCCGGTGCTTGCCGCCCTGGCGCAGCTCGAAGCCGTAGCCCGTGTACAGGTCGTCGAGGTCGCTTTGCCCCCAGCCGCTCTTGTTGTTCTCCATGTCCGCGCGCAGCTTCTGCGCAGAGCCGGAGGGGCTGAGGACGTAGACGCGCTTGGGCGTCTCGGCGGCCTTCACCGGACGCTTTTCAACGAGGGGAGCCGCGTCCCGTTCGAGGAGGGCGGTCCGCACCTGCCAGGCGCGGGCCGAGGCCGTCGCGTAGCCCTCCTCGACGGCGGCCTTTCCGGCGTCGTCGAGCCAGGGGCCGTAGTGCTCGCGCATCTCCATGAGGCGGGCGACCGCCGCGTATAATTCGGCGCGGCCCTCCTTGTCCATCGGGCGATCGGAACGCGACAGCGCGCGCGCCGTCTCTCCGAGCTCGTAGGCCTTCGCCCGCACGGCCTCACGCGCGTCCTCAACGGCGAGCTCGACCGCGGAGTTGCGGTTTTCCGGCGTCATCGCGGCGAGCGCCTGCGGCGTCACGGAGAGGGCCTTCGTGAGCGACTGCACGAGCGGAGCGGTCGCGCGCAGGGCCTCGGGCGTGGTCAACGACAGCGAGCCCAGGCCCGAAGGAAGAAGGGTCGCCATGGCCGGGTCGGCGAAGGCGGCGCCGAGCGGGCCCGCCCAGGCGCCGGCGGGCGGCGCATAGACCGGCGCGTGCGCCGGCGACACGACGCCGGCGCGGGCCGCGACGGCCAGCGCCGCGGCGAGCAAGAGGGGGATCGCTCGACGGATGAGGGGCACGACCGAAGTATAACCCCGCTCCGGTCAACGCGCCAGGGGCGCTTTTAAGGTAAAATGGCGCGAGTTCCCACCTTCCGCGCCCGTGGTGAAATGGATATCACAGCAGCCTCCGAAGCTGCGGGTCCAGGTTCGATTCCTGGCGGGCGCAAAGTTTTTCCGTGCTTTAGCCCCTTTAGGCGCGCGCTTTCTTTAGAAGCATCTGCCCCCAGGCGACGACGACGGGGTCGGCTTTGGAGCGCTTGGCGATCAGGGCGGACGCGTCTTCGGCCACCCGGACGGAATTCTCCAGAAGCGCATTGAGCGCCGCGCGGCGCAGGAGGAGCCGCTCGTCACGGCCGCCCTCGAGCATAAGATCCAGGTGCGCGACCGCGCGGACGCGTTGGGCCTTCGTGTAGAACGGTCCGGCCAGGCGACGCAGCGCGTCGTGCCAGGAGTCGCGGCCGTCATCGATCGCCGGCGCGGGCCTCACGGCCGCGGCCCGCGGAAAGACCTCGCGAAGACGGGGATAAAAGACGGCGATGTTCGGGAAGCTTTTCCTCGAGGACTCGTACTCCTTCAGCTTTTTGAGGAAGGCCGCGAGGTGAGGCTTGGCGCTGAACTCCTCGTGGGCGTATTCCTTGGCCGCGGCCGCCTCTCCGCGCTCCCGGGCGATGAGGCGAAGCATCACCGCGCGCACGAAATGCTCGCGCATCCCGTGGAGCCAGTTGCGGCAGTTATCGGCGAGGCGGGGGCCGAGCGAGAGCGGCGCGTTTCCTTGCTCGCAATCGTGGAGGTTCACGGTCATGTCGAGCACGCCGTGGCCGAGCTCGTGCCAAATCACGGCGTCGAGGCTGTGGTCGTTCGGGTCCGCGCCGTGGAGGGAGTCCTGCTCGAGGACGCTGACGATGTCGTGGCGGCCGTCGTCGCGGGTCCAGACGCGGTTGAGATGGCGGCCGCGCGAGCACAGCGGGGAGTAGACGATCCGGTAGCCGCCCGCGTAGGGCAGGCCGGCGTAGCGTTCGATCACCGCGGCATAGTCGGTCCGGGCGAGGCGCGCGTTGAAGGCGTCGAGGTCCGGCTTCAGAAGGCGGGCGGCGCGGCCGAGGGCGGCGGGGAAGCGCGAGGCGCGGGCGAAGTCCCTCAGCGCCGCGAGCCAGGGCTCCCAGGCGCCGCTTCGCTCCGCCTCGCCCTTGCTGGCCTCGAGCGCGGGGTCGAACTCGAGCGACGGCGGAGCGGAGCGCATCAGCAGAAGAGTCTTGCGCTGAAAAAAATCGCGATCGGACTTGTCGAGGCGAGCGTTGAGCGTCACCGCGGGATGTGTTCGCAAAGAGCCGCAGGCGCGTTCGAGCGCCGCGGCGTAGCTTCGCTCCCGCCCCGCGAGCGGGGCCTTGCGGCCGGGGCCCAGCATGTCCACGACTCCCAGCAGCTCGATGGCGGGATCGAGGGCGGCTTTCATGCCGCCGAGTATAACGTTTTTCATCGCCCGCCGGCCTGGAGCGCTTCCTTGCGCGCGCGCAGAAGCAGGGCCTTGAGCTCGACGGGGCGGCCGCCGGCCTCGCGCAGGGCTCGATCGTAAACGGCGATCGCCCGTTCGTGCCGGCCCTGCGCGGCGTGGATCGACCCCAAGGTCAGGGACGCCGGCCAGAGCGCCGGATCGAGCTCGATCGCGGCCGCCAGGTCGTCGATCGCGGCCTCCGTCCGGCCCGCCAGGTAGCGGCACAGGCCGAGGTCGCCGCGAAGCGCCGCGTCGCGCGGCTTCTCCGCGGCGAGCGCGGCGAAGAGGCTCAGCGCGGGGGCGTAGTCCTTGAGCTCCTGGTGGAGGTAGGCCATGCGGAGACGGTCGCGTGGGGACGGGCTCCGCGCGCGCGCCTCGCTCAAGAAAGCCAAGGCCGCGGTCCGGTCGCCGGCGCCGGCGGCGAATGCCGCGCGCTCGACGCGCAGGCCGGGATCGGCGGGCTTGTTCCGGATGAGCTCGTCGAGGAGCGGCCGCGCCGGGGCGTATTCCTTCAGCTCGCCGTACAGCGACACGATGCGCAGGCGCGAGGCCGAGTCCGGCTCCAGAATCCGCGCCGAGGCCAGGAGCTCGAGTGCTTTCGCGCGCTCTCCGGCAAGGACGGCGGCCGCGGCGCGGCGGAGATGGGAGTCCAGCGTTCGCGCGATCAGGCCGGCTTCCTCGCTGGGTCTGGGCTCGCGGGCGGCAGCGGGGGGCGTGAGCTGCGCGATGAGCAGGAGCTCCACGTCGTCCGGGTTCCGCTTCCGGGCTTCGTCTAGGAATGCGGCCGCCTCGCGCGGCCTCGCGGTTCGGGCGGCGATGTCCGCGCGCTCAATCCATGGGGCGGCGTCCTGCGGCGTGTCTTGGGCGATCCGGGCGAGGGAGGCCTGGGCCGGGCCGTAGGCCTCGAACTGCCGGTACAGCCGGACCATGCGCCGGCGATCCTCGGTATTCGGCTGGAGAGGTTCGATCGTGGACAGAAAACGCAGACATGACCGGGCATCGCCCTTTCGCAGGGCCGACCCCGCCAGGTCGAGCGAAAGCTGGATCATGCGCCGCCGGGATTCGATGTTGGGGGCCAGCGCGGCGGCTGCGGACAGCCGTCGCTCCACCTCGGCGAGCGAGGGCGTTCGCGCGGCGATCTCCGCGGTTGCGATGTGGTGCTCGGCGCAGACGGGACGCAGCCGGCGGTATTCCCGGACGCGGGCGCACATGGATTCGACGAAAGGCGGGAGCGCGATCGGGCTCGGCCGGCCGGGCGACGCGAGCAGCTCGGCCAGGTGCCGGTCGGCGGCCGCCTTCTCTCCCAGGATCATGCGGCCGTAGGCCTGCAGCGCCGGGTCGGCGAGCGCCGCGCCGCGCCGCTTGAAGCGGGACGCGTCGCCTTGATGGAGCTCGGACCAGATCAGCAGGCGCTCGGCGAGCGGGTGCGCGGGATTGAGCGCGTGAGCCGGCCTCAGATCGGCGAGGGCCTCGGCGACGGCGCCGTTCTCGAGCCGGTGGATCGCTCGTTCGATGTAAAGGGCGCCTTCCTTTGGGTGGCGGGCGATCGTCGCGTCGAGCCGCCGCTGCGCGGCGGCGGCGTCCCCGCGCGTCACGAAGTAGGCGTAGCGCGCGACGGCAAAGTCGACGTACAGGCACAGGGCGAGGACGGCCGCGAGCGTCGCGCCCAGCACGATCCCCGACGCCCTTCGTCCCGGGGCCGAGGGCGGGGTCTTGACCGCGGCGGCGATTCCCGCCGCCGCCAAGGCGGCGAGCGGAGGCCAAAGCGGATCGAAATACTCTCGGAGGATCGACATGAAGCAGTGGATGAGGGCGAAGTAGGCGCAGAACAGGCCCAGCACCTGGAATTCTTTTTTCCGCCGGTTGACGTAGAACGACAGCGCGGCGAAGATGAACAGCAGGGGGCTCAGATCCAGGACGTAGACCAGCCGGCTGAAGTAGCCGGCGAGATAATCCGCGGGATTCGACAGCACCTGGCCCACGGCCCAGAGCAAAGTCTCGCCGGTGCCGGTGACGTGAATGCCGAGCGCGGCGGGGGGGCGGGCCCATTCTTTTTCGATGACTCCGAGCACGCCGCCGACGATGATGGGGCTGGCCTCGCCGTCCTCGAGGGGAATGAATCGGCGATGGACCGCCCAGTTCATCGCGATCCAAGGCAGCAGAAATAAATACGGCGCCAGGCCCAGCACGGCGAGCGACTTCCAGTCCTCCCGCGTCGGCCTCCGGCGGAGGGTCCGCCAATGGTACAGGGCCAGCAGCGGCGGGAAAAAGACGAGCGTCGAACGGTAGAGCAAGGTCGCGCCGAGGGCCAGCGCCGTCAGCACGGCGTTGCGAAGGGACGGCGCGCGGGCGTGGCGGACCGCCAGGCCCGCCATGACGAGCACAATCAAGGTGAAGAAGGATTGAAGATGCCCCCAGCTTCCGTGCCAGCTTTCCGTCAGCTGGCTTTCGAAGGGGAAGGTCGTGACGTACAGCAGCGCGGCGACGCCGAGCAGGCCGAACCAGGGCGCGCCCAGCTCGCAGCCGAGGACGAGCAGGAGCAGGAACGCGAGCGCGGCGGACAGGCTGCGCCAGACGGCACCCGCGCCCTCGGGGGAATGGTTGAAGAGCAGGGCGGAGGAGATCGACGACAGCGGCAGGTGATAATTTTCCTTCGTCACGCTGTACTTGATGCCGTGCAGGATCATCTCACCGGAATGAAAGACGTCGGTGTCGATCGCCTCTCCCGGGCGGTACAGCGCCGGCGAGGCCGCCGTCCACGCCCAGGCGAACAGGCCGGCGGCGGCGAGCGCCGTCAGGAAGGGCCTCATCGGCCGCCTTTCATCCAGATCGCCTGGCCGTATTCGTCGCGCCGAAAGCCGCGGCTCAGGCGCAGGCCGGCCTCGAGGATGTCCAGCGGGCGCGTGAGGCCGGTCGCTTTGCGGATGTGCGCGAGGATGGGCTCCGGGATGGCCGCGAACTCGGCGTTGAGCCCCTTCTCGTCCTTGAGGGCCGCCTTCGCGAGCGCGCGATTAAAGCGCGCCCAGATCCAAACCGGCGTCGTCCGGCTCGAGCCCTTCACCGCGCGCGGCTCGAGGTCCGCCAGCGCCTCTCGGAAGCGGCCGAGCTCGCGCTTGGCTTCCCCGCGCCACACGTAGGCCTCGAAATCGAGCGGATACAGGCTCAGGGTGCGGTCGAGCTCCGCGAGCGCCTCTGACGGCTTGCCGAGCTTCAGGAGGGCGGCGCCCTTCCAGCAGTGCGCGCACTGCGCCCCGAGCGCGGCGGCTCTGTCCAGCAGGCCGAGAGCCCGCTTGTAGCGGCCGAGCCACAGCTCGATCGCGCCGCGCCAGGCCAGGACCTGCCCCGCCTCGTGCTTGGGGGCGGCACGCGCGGCGCGATCCATCTCGGTGAACGCGGCCTTGGGCTTCTGAAGACAGAGATAGGCTTCCGCCAGGAAGCAATGCGCGCGCCAATCCGCGGGCTCGCTGGCCAAGGCGATCTTGAGCCAGGAGGCCGCCGTGTTGAATTTCGATTCCGTCAGCGCCGTCAGGCCCGCCTTGAAGTACATCCAGCCGTAGCGCTTCGCCGGGAATGCCGCTAGGCGCTCGAAATGAGGCAGGCCCAGAGGGCCGTTCAACGCGCCGCGGTAGTAGTGGATCCAGGGGCCGCGAGGGTTCGGTCCCAGCCCCCGCTCGAGCGCCGCGAGCTCGCTAAGAAGCTCCTCGCGGGTGACGCGCTCATCCCAGTCCCAGGGATCCCAGAAGCAGCGGATGTCGGGCAGCGCGGGGGACCCGTCAAGTATGCGCTCCGCCGCCGCGAAAGCCTCCTTGTAGCGCCGCAGCTTCATGAGCGCCTTGAATGCGTCGCCGGCGGCGTTGCGATCCCGGGCCCGGCGGACCACGCGGAGCAGCCAGGCTTTTTCCTCGGAGGGGCGGCCCGCGGCGCTCATCACGGACGCGAGGCTCATGCAGGCGGCCGTGTCCGAGGCGTCGCAGACCAGGACGGCCCGGAAGAAACGCTCGGCGCGCGCGAGCCGCCGGGCGAAAAGCTCGGCGAGCCCGCGCGCGCGCAGGAGATCGGCGAGGCGCCGGCGGGCCTCCTGGTCCCGGGAAAAGGCCAGCGCCGCGCGCAGGGCGCGGTTCGCGGCGGCTGCGTTGTTGGAGGACAGGGACCTCTCGAAGCGCGCGCGCAGCAGCTCGACCAGCCGGCGGCGGGCCTCGTTGTCCCGCGGTTCGAAGGCCAGCGCGCGGCGCAGCGCCCGCTCCGCCGGGGCGGGCGCGCCCGCTCTCAGGTGCACCCTCGCCTTCTCGCGCATGAGATCGAGGAGCCGGCCGCGGGACTCCTTGTCGCGGGGATCGACGGCGACGGCGCGGCGAAGTATCCGCTCCGCCGAAACAGAATCTCCCTGAGCGAGCGCGGCTCGGGCGCGCCGGCGCAGCAGCTCGAGCAGCTTGTGGCGCGCTTTTTCGTCGTTCGGCTGAAGCCTCATCGCCTCGCGCAGGACCTTCTCCGCGGCGGCCAGGCGTCCTGCGCTCTGATGGGCCTTGCCGCGACGGCGCAGCAGCTCGCCGAGGTTCCGGCGGGATTTGCCGTCGCCGGGCGCGACCGAGAGGGCTTTGCGCAGGCTGCGCTCGGCGGATTCCGGCCGTCGGGACAGCGACTGCTCGTGGGCGCGCAGGCGGAGGAGATCGGAGAGCTGCCGGCGGGCGTCCGGGTCGTCCGGCGTCAGGGCCAGCGCCCCGCGCAGCGCCTCTTCCGCCGCGCCGTACTCTCGCGCGGTCTGATGCGTCTGGGCGCGCATCCGGATCAGCTCCCCGAGGCGGGCGCGATGCTCCGCCTCCGCCGGCTCGAGCGCCATGAGGCGGCTCTGCACCGTTTCCGCCCGCGTCAGGTCGCCGGCGGCGTAGAGGGCGGAGGAGCAGGCCTTGAGCACGCCGACGAGCTCCCGGCGGACGCGCGCGTCGCGAGGCTTAAGCGCCAGCACGCGGCGCAGGGCCCGGCTGCCGCGGTCGAACGGGCCGCGGCGCAGCACCAGGCTGGCGAGGCCCGAGTAGGAAGGGAGATGGCGGGGAAAATCCTCGATCAGCGAGACGAAGGCGAGAAGCGCCTCCTCCTGGAGCCCCAAGGAATCCAAAGTATGCGCCATGAAGCCGCGCAGCTCGGGCCCCCGCTCCCCGCGGGCGCGAGCCGCCTCGAAGCTGCGGCGCGCCTCAAGGAAGCGGCCGGCGTTAAAGTGCTCGACGCCGAGTTTCATTTCATCCATGGCGTCAGGGCGCGGCCGCCCGCGATCGCCGGAGGGCTTCCCGGCGGCTTTGCGTCAGCAGGGCGCGCAGCTCGGGCGCGCCTGCGCCGGGCGGCGCCGCGTCGTAAACTGAGAGAGCGAGATCGAAACGATCGCGCGCCTCGTGGATCGACCCCAAGGTGAGCACGGCCTGAAGCGACGAGGGGTCGAGCTTGATCGCGGCTCCGAGGTCGGCGATCGCTTCGTCCGTGCGTCCGGCGAGATATTTGCAGAGCCCGAGATCTCCCCGCAAGGCGGCGTTCTCCGGCTGCTCCCGCGCGAGCGGTTCGAGGAGCAGCAGCGCTCCCGCGTAGTCCTTCAAGCCTTGATGGAGCAGGGCCATGCGCTGCCGGTCCCCGGGCTCCGGGCTCAGTTGGCCCGCCTCGGCGAGCAAGCGCAGGGCGGCGTCGCGTTCGCCTGCTTCAGCCGCGAGCGCCGCCAGCTCGACGCGAAGCCCGGGATCGCGCGGCGCGGCCGCGACGAGGCCGGCGAGGAGGCTTTTCGCCTGCGCGGGCTCGCGGAGCTCGCGGTACCGAGCGGCGAGCAGGCGGCGTTCTTCCTGTGAGGGGTTCAGCCGGCGAGCCTCGGCGAGATGGGCCAAGGCCGCCTCGCGCGCGCCGGAGCGCGCGGCGAGAGAGGCCCGCTCGAGGCGCTGCCGCGCGCTCTCGGGGGAATTTCGCAGCAGCTCATCTAATAAGTCGAGCGCCTCGCCTCCGGCGCCGAGGCTCTCGTAGAGCACGGCCATGCGGCGACGCGCATCCGGATCGGGCCCGAGCCCGCGGGCCTCGGCGAGCTGGCGCAGCGCGGCGTCACGCTTCCCGGCGGAGGCGTCGACGGCGGCGCGGTCCACTCTCAGGGAGGCGTCCGCCGGGCGTTCCTTGATGAGGGCGTCGAGCAGGGCTTGCGCGGGCGCGTGCTCCTTCACCTCGAGGTAGAGAAGGGCCATGCGCCGGCGCTCCTCGGAGCCCGGCCGCAGCGACCCTGCCCGTTCGAGCAGGTGCAGGGCCGCCGGCCGGTCGCCCGTGCGCGCGGCGACGAGCGCGCGGTCGATGAGCGGCCGCGCCTCGCGCGGTTCGGCCGTGATGAGCGCGTCGAGCAGGCCGCCTGCGGGCCCGAATTCCTTGAGCTCGAGGTAGAGCGCCGCTATGCGCCGCCGCGCGTCCTCATCGGGCGCGTGCTTGAGCGCCGCGGAGAGCAGGCCCAAGGCCGCCTTGCGCTCGCCGGCCTTCGCGGCCGACGCCGCGCGGTCGAGGAGCACGCCGGAGTGCTCGGGAGCCGCGGCCAGGAGCTCATCGGAGAGGCTCTTGGCCTCCCGCTCCTCCTCGAGATCCTGGTACAGGAAAACCATGCGGCGGCGGGTTTCGAGGTCCGGGTTCTGCGCCCGGGCCTCGGCGAGCAGCACCAGCGCCTGAGCGCGCGCGCCGTCGCGCGCGGCGCGCTCCGCCTGCGAAACCCGGATCGCGGCGGCCGCCTCGAAGCGCGGGTAAAAGGACCGCAGCGTCGGATGACGATCCCGCTCGGCCTCGTACTCCTTGAGCCGCGCGCTGAAGGATTCGAGATGCGGGACCCGGCCGGAGGCGTGGCGGCGCAGGGCGACGCCGTAGATCCCTTCGCCCAGGTCGAGGGCGAGGACGCGAAGGCCGACCGCCGCGGCGATGTGCGCGGGGATGTCGCCGGCCGGCGGGCGCGGCCAAGTCACGGCCTCGCGGCACAGCACCGCCGCGACCGAACCTTCGAACGTGTCGAAGCCGAAGCGAATCGCGCCCGGCGCCGGCGCGCCGGGCCGCAGGCGCAGCGCCTCGGCCCCGTCGTCGGCGGGCAGCAGCGGCGCGAGGATGAAGCGGTGCCGTCCCGTGAAGGGCCGGCCCATGTAGGCGAGGGCGGCCTCAGGGCTGATCGCGCGCAGCGACTCCCGGCGGGCGGCCGCGGCGAACGCCGTGTGCGCGGCCTTCTGCGCCTCGAAGAAGGCGTCGAAGCGCGAGGCCTTCGCGAAATCGCGCAGGTCGCCCGTCAGGGCGTCGCCTTTCGCGGTCGACAGCACGGCTCTGGCGAGCGTCGACGCGGGCGCGCCGCCGCGTCGAAGACCCGCGACGCGCGCGACGGCGGGATGTCCGGAAAAGCCCGCGAACGCGGCCGTGGCCGCGGCCGCGTAGGCGTCGGGCCCGTCTGGGCGGCGGCTCTTGAACTCGGAGGGCTCGGACAGCATCAGGACGACGGACAGCAGCTCGACGCGGGCGTCGACCTCGAAGGATACGCTCGCGGGCGCCGCGGCGGCGCGCGACGCGAGGAGGCCGGCCAGCGCGGCCGCGGCGAGGAGCGCGGGCCTCATCGCGCGCCCGTCCGGAGCAGCGCCGACGTCAGCGCGGGGTCGAAGAAATCGGGCGCCGCGCGGATGCGGGGCTCGGCGGGCACGGAGAGCCTGCGCGGCGCGCGTCCGGGGAAGGCCGCCTCCTCGAACACGCCGAACCAGCGCGGAAAGAAGTCCCAGAGCGTCGGGTAGCGGTCGCGGCGGGCGTCGTACTCGTCGAGGCGGGCGGATAGCGCCTTGATGCGGGCGCGTTCGAGCTCGCCGTAGAAATGCTCGTTTTCCTCAAGGACCGAGGGGAGTCCGGCTTTGCGATTCAGGTGCTCGATGATCGCGTTGACCGCGAGCTCCTTGACGCAGTTGGGGCTGGAGGCGCGGCAGCGCGCGACCTCGGGCCCGTAAAAATCCTCCGGGGAGGGAACATTGAGCTTCTCGAAGTAGTAGACGCCCGGATCGACGAAGACGTAGAGCGGCTCGTGCCAGTAGCTGTTCGAGAAAACGTCGCCGAGCAGTCCCGGGGCCACCGTGTAGGCCTCGAACGCCTTGGCTCCCGCGTTGGAGGGCGGCAAAGGATAGGGGCTGATGAACGCGCGCGCGGCGGGGTTCAAGGGCGCGAGGATGTAGCGCGCGCGCGTCGCCAGGCTCATGCCGAGATACCGCTCGATTTCGGCGATCGGATCGATCCCTCCGAGCGGGACGCGCGCCGCGCGCTCGAGCTCCGCGTAATAGCCGCGGTTCTCCCGGTAGAAGCCCATGAAATCGGAGTCGCGGGCGAAGCCGCGGAGCTCGTGGAGAAAGCGGTGCATCGCCTCGGCGTCGCCGGGGCCGTTGAGGTAATGGATGTCGGCGTTCTTATCCTTCAGCTTCAGCTCGGGAGGATCCGTGTAGTAGAGGAGGATCGTCGCGGAAGCTTCCTCCCGCGAGGCGATCGAGGCAAGCTCCCGGTACGACGCGACGGCCGCGTGCTCGCGAAAGGCCGCGAAGCGGCCGTCGACGCGCTCGCGATAGCCGGCTGCGGCGTCGTCGGCGCGGGCTCGTCCGGAGAGCCGCTGCACGACGCCGAGGAGCTCGAAGCGCGGATCGACGGAGACGTCGAAGGAGGCCGGGGTCCGCGCGCCGGCGGGGAACGCGGCCAGCGCAAGGACCAGGATCGCGTGTATCGTCATTCGTTCCTGGCTCCATCATATCCTCTATAATCCGATCCCGTCAAGGATGCTGGCGCGGGGCCGGGTCGTCTGCTACGCTTCGAGGGTGGAAGAGGACAGCAGGCTCCCGGCCGCGGCCGCCTTGGCGGTGATTGGAGCGTTGGTTTTCGCCGTCATTCAATACGCGGGCGGCCGTCCCGCGGCAGGCGCCGCGGCGGGGCCGGGTTGGTATTCCCGGATCTCTCCATTCGGCTCCGCACCGAGCGCCCGGCCGGCTCCCGCGAGCGAGGCGTCCGAACTCGCCGCGCCCGAGCGCATGATGACGAACGCCGTGACGCGGCAGTTCTCGAACCCCACCTCGGCGGGGTCCTCGGGCGGCCTGGCGGGCGCGGAGCCATCCGTGCCCGCGGACTCCTCCGCGAGCGCGTCGATGAGCGCGGCCCGCCTATCGGGAGTCGGCAACGTCGATCTTCCGGGCGGTTCTAGGGCGCCGACCGCCGGCGGCGCTTCCTCGTTTGGCCCGGCGCCGGGCCCCGGGCCCGGGCCCGGGCGCGCGGCGCCGTCGGGATCGGCGGCCGGTGCCGCGCAGGCCGCGGCCCCGGGTGCCGCCGCCGGCGCGAATCCGCGCTCCGGCGCAGGGTCCACCCAAAGCGGGGCCGCGCCGGCCGCGCCGAGTGCCGCCGCCTTCGCCGGCGGAGCCGCGTTCAGGCCCGCCTCGGCCGCGCGCGGCGGAGCGGAGACCTTCGGCGGAGCGGGCCGCGCCGCCCCGCCGTCCGGCGAGGCTTTGAACGGCGCGGCCGCGCTCGCGCCGTCCGCGTCTCCGGGCGCGGAAGGCGGCGGCCCCGGCGGCTCTCCCGGAGGCGGGGCCGGCGGCAAGGCGGGAGGCGAGATGGGCGGCAAGGTCCCCGACGCCAAGCCGAAGGGGGAAGCGGCGGCGGACGCGAAGGCCGCCGCGGCGGGGGGCTCGGCCGGACCCTCGAGCGCGGGCGGACCCTCGGGGGCGGCCGGTCCGACCGAGGAGATCGCGGCTCCGTCCGCCGCGATCGGCGAGCCTCGGGTCGGAACCGTCACGGTCCGCGGGGGGATGTTTAGGCTGAGGCCGAACGGCCCGGCGGAGATTCCGACCACGGTGCATGTGACGCCCCGCGGCGCGCGGCTCGTCGGCTTCACGGCGAAGCTGGCGATCGACGCCGACGGCGCGAGCGACGCATGGAAGAGCGACCCGACGGGGCAATCGAAGACCTCGTTGCTGTACAAGAACGGAGAGAGCCTGAACCCGCGAGCTCTACCGTTCATCGTTGTGCCGGTGGATTTCCATAACACGCATCCGAACGTACGCCTCGGCGACTACGCGACGGTGACCTACGGCGCGAAGACCTTGTACGCGATCGTCGGCGATAAGGGGCCGGCGGGCGTGCTCGGCGAGGGCTCGATAGCGCTGGCCGCCGGCCTCGGCATCAATCCCGATCCCATCAAAGGCGGCATCAGCCGCGCGGACGTGAGGTACATGATCGCGCCCGGCTCGCGCGATCAGCCTGACCCCCCACGCGACGCCGCAACGGTGCAGGCCCGCGGGAAGGCGATTTTCGAGGCGGCGGGCGCCCCGGTGCGCTAGCCGATTGGCTATACTGTCCTCCTCCCGTGGCCATCCTTCTCAGCTGTCAAAATCTCACCAAGAGCTTCGGCATCCGGCCGCTCTTTGAAGGGCTGTCGTTCGGGCTCTTCGAGGGCGAGCGCACCGGCCTGATCGGTCCGAACGGGGCGGGCAAGTCGACGCTGTTGAAGATTCTGGCCGGATTGGAAACCGTCGACGAGGGGAAGATCGCGGCGCGCCGCGGCCTTCGCGTCGGTTACCTCGCCCAGCAGGATCGCTTCGAGACCGTCGGCGACGGCTGGACCGTCCGCGACGAGCTTAACCGCTCTCTTCAGGGCCTCGGCCTCGAGGATTGGGAAGTCGACATGCGCGTCGAGGCGGGCATGGAGCAGTCCGGCTTCGCGGACCCCGATCAGCGCGTGGACAAGCTGTCCGGCGGCTGGCGCAAGCGCCTGGCGATCCTGTCGCAGGTCCTCCGCGAGCCGGACCTTCTGCTTCTGGACGAGCCCACGAACCATCTCGACCTCGAGGGCGTGCTGTGGCTGGAGCGCTTCATGTCCGGCCTCAATTTCGCGTTCCTGACCATCACCCATGACCGGAGCTTCCTGGAGCGGGTGTGCAACCGCGTCGTCGAGCTCAACAAGCGCTACGAGGACGGGCATTTCTCGAGCCAGGGCAACTACAGCGACTTCCTCGAGAAGCGCGAGGAGCTGTTCAGCCACCAGGAGACCCTGCAGCAGACGATGCAGAACACGGTCAAAGGCGAGATCGCCTGGCTGCGCAAGGGGCCCAAGGCGCGCACGACCAAGCAGCAGGCCCGCATCGACCGCGCCGGCGAAATGATCTCCGACCTTGCCGAGCTGAAATATAGAAACGCCCAGACGCGCGCGACGCAGATCGACTTCGACGCCACCGAGCGCCAGAGCAAGTCCCTCGTGCGCGCGATCGGCGCCGAGAAGTCCATGGGCGGCCGCAAGCTGTTCGGACCGTTGGACATCATGCTCTCTCCGGGCGACAAGATGGGCCTGCTCGGAGAGAACGGCTCCGGAAAATCCACCTTGCTGAAGATGATCGCCGGCGTGCTCGCGCCCGACAAGGGGACGATGAAGCGAGCCGACGACCTCAAGGTCGTGACCTTCGACCAGCATCGCGAGCAGCTCGACATGACGAAGACGCTCAAGCGCTCGCTGTGCGAGGCCGGCGAGCACGTCGAGTTCAAGGGCACGCGCATCCACGTCTACGGGTGGGCCGAGCGCTTCCTGTTCCGCACGGAGCAGCTCGAGTACCCGATGAGCCGGTTGTCGGGCGGGGAGCAGGCGCGCGTGCTCATCGCTCGCCTCATGCTGCGCCCCGCCGATATCCTGCTCCTCGACGAGCCCACCAACGACCTCGACCTGCAGTCGCTCGAGGTGCTCGAGAACAGCATGATGGAGTTCCCAGGCGCGCTCGTGCTCGTGACTCACGACCGCTATCTCCTCGAGCGCGTCTCTCAGCGGATTCTCGCGCTCGACGGGAAGGGGAACGCGAACTACTACGCCGACCTTTCGCAGTGGGAGTCGGCCCGCGAGGAATCAGACTCGCTCGGGGCGACGCACAAGGTCGCGCCGGCCGCGGCGGTCAAGGCCGAGCTGTCGCCGAAGGAGGCCAAGGAGCTTCAGAAGATGGAGGCGAGCATCAAGGCCGCGGAGAACGAGGCCGCTCTCGCTCGCGTCGCGCTCGAGGATCCGGGGATCGCGACCGACGCGCCCGAGTTGATCAAGCGGCAGGTGCGCCTGGACGAGGCGCGCCAGCGCGTGGAGGCGCTCTTCCGGCGCTGGAACGAGCTCGAAGCCCGCGCGTGAGCGCCTGTAACCGAAGCGTCATAGACAATCGGGCGCGCGGGGCTATACTTAAGCTGATGAGCTTTCGCGCGACGCTCCTGGTCCTGCTGTGCCTTCTCGGCGCCGCATGCACCGATAACATCGCGACGTTCACTCCCGAGAAGCGCCTGCTCAAGGCGTCCAAGAACGGCGACCTGAAGGACATCGCGCGGCTGCTCGACGAGGGCGCTGACATCGAGACCCGCAATCCCGGCGACGGCTGGACGCCCTTGATGTGGTGCGCGGTCCGGGACAACGCGCCGGGCGTGAAGCTTCTGATCTCCCGCGGCGCCGAGCTCGAGGCGCGCGACGGCAAGGGCCTGACCGCGCTGCTGGTCGCGGGGCGCTGGAGTAAGACGGTGGGCGCGGGGGCCCTGCTCGACGGGGGCGCCAAGATCGGCGCCGTCGACAGAATGGGCTGGACCGCGCTGATGTGGGCGGCCTTTAAGGGCCAGACCGAGATGGCCACCTTCCTGCTCGACCGCGGCGCTCCGGTCGAAACGCGCGACGCCGACGGACGCACGCCGCTCATTCTCGCCGCGAAGAAGGGCCACGAGAAGATCGTCGTGATCCTGCTCGCGCGCGGCGCCGCGGTCGACGCGGTGGGCCCCGAGGGCAAGACGGCCGCGGAATTGGCCGAGAAAAACGGCTACGATGACCTGGCGAAAATGCTCCGCTCGAAATCGTCCCTGCCTGTTACGGGACGGTAAAAGTTCGGCAACGGATAACGCCGCATTTTTCGGTAAATAATCGGCAAAGCCCCCTTGCGAAACGCCGCGCGCGGGTTTATACTGAGCGCATGACCGCCAAAGTGAAATCGGTGTTCGCCGTCGCCGCCGACGTTCTCGAGACCGCCGCGGGCTATGCCCTCGTCGCGGTCGGCATCTACGCCGCGCTCTTCGTGGATTTGACCGGCAGCGGCTCCCTCTGGAAGTCTATTCACCATGCCCAGGAAGTTTCCGCGGAAGGGGTGTCATCGCCGAACGCGACGCGCGTGATCAAGGTTCCCACGCAGGCGAGCGAGGCGAAGGTTCACGAGGACCGCATCCTCGCGGTTTTCGACGACCCAGCGCCGCAGGGCACGGTCGCGGCGCTCTATCAGGCTCCCGACGCGAGCGGCCAGCGTCCGTCCGCCGCCTTCACGGACACGCCCGCCGAGCCGACCTCGGGCAAATCCTGGAAGCGCAGCATCAAGGGAGAGCTGAGAAATTTCACCGTCTACGGGAAGGGCGAGGAGACGACCGCCGCGGCGGCTCGGACCGGCTCGTCGCTCGCCGCCTCGGACGCCGCGGAACCGGCCATGGCCGCCGCTTCGGGGTCGGCCGCGCAAGCCCCCACCGAGGCCGCATCGCGCCCCGGCATGAGCTCGCGCCTGTCGCGCGGCGCGCTGTCCGGGTCCGAGACGTCGCGCAACGTCCGCTAGGGGCTTCGAATTGAAAATGAAGCTCGGCGCCCTTCTGGCGCTCAGCCTGATTTCGGTGATGGCCGTCGGCTGCGACGAGCATCAGGTGTCCGGCTGCGGCCCTTACGACAAGCCCTCTGCGAACCCGCCCGCGGCCGCGCCCGCGAAAGGTCCGAGCCTGTCGTGCAACAGCAATCCCGACAACTGGAGGCCGTCTGCGAAACGTCAGGGCCCCACGCGGCTCGTCGAGGTCCAGGCGGCCGCGGAGGCCGCGCAGGCGTCTCTGCCCGAGCTGTTCAACGGCGACCGGCTCGTTGGAGAGTGCCATGCCTCGGCTAACCTGTTCTGGGCCGCGATGACGAAGGAGCTGCGCCAGCGTGGAATCTGCGCGTGGCCCGGCCCGGACGCGATCCATCCGGCGAGCACGGTGCCGGGCATCGCCGAGGAATACCACCTCATCACCTACGGCGGCTGCACTCTGTATCCCGCCACCCGGAACAACTACAAGGGCGACTGGGTCATCCGGTAAGGCCGCGCTACTTCGCCGGCGGCACGAACGGCGAGGCGAAGTCCTTTCCGGTGATCGCCACGGACTTGACCGACGCGGCCGGGAAGCGCAGGCGCTGGTCGGAGTCTTTCGGGATCATCTCGATGTACGCCTCGCCCGTCGGAAACGGCGCGTGCTCGCGGTTGAAGAGATAACCTTCGAGCGTCTTTCCGTCGGTGAAGGTGACCGTCACGTGCCCGCGGAAATCGTAGGCCTCGTCGATCTGTGCGGCGACTTCTTTCGAGAGAGTCATGTCGTCTCCTATCCGATGAGAGCCGTCAGGCTCGCCACGGTCTTGTCCCAGTCTCCGTCCGCGGCCCCGCCCTGGGCGAAGTCCGCGCGGCCTCCGGCAGAGCCGCCGTGCGCGGCGGCGAAGGCCTTGGCGATCTTGGCGGCGTCCACGCCCTTGCCGGCCATGTCGGGCGTGGCCGCGAGCACGAACGAGAGCTTGCCCTCGCCGGGCGCGGCGAGGAAGACGAGCCCGGAGCCGACCTCGGCCTTGATCTTGTCCGATAAGCCTCGCAAGGATTTCGGATCCGCGCCGTCGAGCCGCTGCACGCACAGCTTCACGCCCTTGACCTCGACGATGACCTTGCCCGCCTCGGCCTGAGCGGCGAGCTTATTCGACTTGAGCTGGGCGAGCTGGCTCTCGAGCTGCTTGAGGTTCTCGATCTTGGCGGGGGCTTTCCCGCCGAGCGCCTCGATCGCGGCGATCAGCTCGTCCTGGCGCGCCAGCTGCTCGGCCTGCGCCTTCGCCTTCGCGGCGTGCTGGGACGCGGCGAATTCCTCGACGGCCTTTCCCGCGATCGCCTCGATGCGGCGCACGCCGGAGGACGCGGAGGATTCCTTGACGATCTTGAAGGCGAGGATCTCCGCGGTATTGTCCACGTGCACTCCGCCGCAAAGCTCCAGGCTGAAGCGATTTTTCGGCTCATTCCAGGCCTTGGGTCCGATCAGCAGGAATCGGGGCTCGGCGCCGTAGTCTTCTCCCAGAAGCGTCGTGGCTCCGAACTCGGCGACCTTGGACACCGGATGGCACTGCGCCACGACGGGGTGCCCGGCCTTGATCTCGTCGTTGACGATCTTCTCGATCCTGGAGATCTCGTCGGGCGTGAGAGCCTTCGCGTGGGTGAAGTCGAAGCGCAGTTTGTCGGGCCCGACGTAGGAGCCGGCCTGGCGAATGCCGCCTCCGAGCACGCGCTTGAGCGCCTCGTTCATCAGATGGGTCGCGGTGTGATGGGGCTTGATGCGCGCGCGGCGCTCCGCGTCCACCCGGGCGCGGACCTCAGTGCCGACGAGCAGGCGAGCGCCCATCTCCACGAGATGCACGAACACGCCGCCGTGTTTTTGAGTGTCAGCCACGCGCGCAAGCACGCGCGAGCCATCGGCCGCGATCAGGTCGCCGGTGTCGCCGACCTGCCCGCCGCCCTCTGCGTAGAACGGGGTGCGGTCGAGCACGACCAGCCCGGGCGTAGACGCGATGACCGTCGCCGTGCACTCCTGCGCGACGTAGCCGACGAACTCGGTGTGCGGCGCGTTGGCGGCGATGGCGGCCAGGTCGTTCTCGCCGGAGCCCTTCCAGGACGCGCGCGCGATCTCGGAGGCTTTCTCGGAGGCGGCCTTGAAGCCGGGCTCGTCGACGCTGACGCCCTTCTCGGCGCAGATCTCCTTGGTCAGCTCAAGGGGAAAGCCGAAGGTTTCGTACAGCCGGAACGCCGCTTCGCCCGACAGGTTCTTGCCCGACTTCTGGAGCGCCTTCTCAAGCTCGGCTTCGCCGGCGTGGAGCGTTTCGAGGAATTTGGACTCCTCGGTCTTCATCACGGCCTGCACCTGCTCGGAGGCCGCGCGCAGCTCCGGATAGCCCGGCGCGAAGATCTCGATGGCCTGGGGCACGAGGAAGTGCAGGAACGGGCGGTCGAAGCCCATGAGCTGGCCGTAGCGCGCCGCGCGGCGCACGAGGCGCCGCAGCACGTAGCCGCGCTCGACGTTCGAGGGGATGATGCCCTCGCTCATCAGCATGGTCGCCGCGCGCGCGTGGTCGGCGATGACCCGGAAGCCCAGGGCGTGCTTAGGGTCTTTCGGGTCGGCACCGATGATCTCGGCGGCCTTGTCGACGATAGGCGCGAATAAATCCGTGTGGAAGGGGGACTTGGTCCCCTGCGCGCAGAACGCGAGGCGCTCGAGGCCCATGCCGGTGTCGATGCACGGCCGCGCCAGCGGCTTCAGGCTCCCGTCGGGCTGGCGGTCGAAGCCCGTGAACACGAGGTTCCAGATCTCGATGTAGCGGTCGCCGTCGCCGCCGACGACGTCGTCTTTGCCCGAGGCGAACTCGGGGCCGAGGTCGTAGTAGATCTCGGAGCAAGGGCCGCACGGACCCGTCGGCCCCATGTTCCAGAAGTTGGTGTCCTCGCCCAGGCGAACGGCGGCGTTCGGCGCGCCGACCTTTTTCCAGAGCTCAACGGCCTCGTCGTCTTCCTTAAAGACCGTCGGGTACAGGCGCTTGGGGTCGAGCCCGACCTCCTTGGTCAGGTACTCCCACGCCCAGAACACGGATTCCTGCTTGAAGTAGTCGCCGAAAGAAAAATTGCCGAGCATCTCGAAGAACGTCATATGGCGCAACGTCGTGCCGACGCGTTCGATATCGGTGGTGCGGAAGCACTTCTGCGAGGAGGTCGCGCGCTTGAGATCGCTCTTGAGCCCCAGGTAGTAGGGCTTGAAAGGCACCATGCCGGCGGAGTTGAACATGAGAGTCGCGTCGCCTTGGGGAACGATCGGCGCGGAGGCCTTGAGCGTGTGGCCGTTCTTGACGAAGAAATCGAGGTAGCCGGAGCGGAGCTGGGAGCTGGTCTTCATGGGGGAAGAGGATTATAGCTGTTTCCGGAAACAGTTATAATCGCTCATGGAATTGCCCGGGTTCGAGCGCTTCGAGTTCGCGGAGGGCGGCGTGGCCAAGCCCGTCTACCGCGCCGGAACGGGCCCGGCCGTCGTCCTGATTCACGAGCTGCCCGGCATGGTTCCCGAATGCGTCGAGCTCGGCCGCAAAATCGCGGCGGAAGGCTACGCGGTGTACATGCCTCTCCTATTCGGCGAGCCGATGAAAAACTACGGCACCAAGCCGCTGATGTGGCCCTGCGTCTGGAAGGAGTTCAGCGTCCTGAGCACGCACGGAGCGAGCCCCGCCGCGGATTGGCTTCGCGGCCTCTCGCGCAAGGCGTTCGCCGAGCGCGGCGGCAAGGGCGTGGCCGCGATCGGCATGTGCTTCACCGGGCGCTTCGCGCTCTCCCTGATGATGGACAAGGAGATGATCGCGCCCGTGATCTGCCAGCCGGGCGGGGGGTGGAAGGACTCCGCGCTCGGCATTCCCCAGGCCGAGATCGATAACGCCTTCGCGCGCTCGAAGAGGGAGAACATCCCAGTGCTCGGCATGCGCTTCGCGGACGACTTTCTGTGCAAGGCGGCACGCTTCGACACGCTCCGAGAGGGCCTTGGCGAGCGCTTCAGGGAGGTCGTCGTTCCCGGCAAGAAGCATTCCGTGTTGACCCTGCACTTTAAGGATATGAGCCCCGCCGATCAGGCGCGCGTGTGGGGCGATCTGCGCTCCTTCCTGGCCGAACGACTGTCGTGACCTACGACGCGCTGATCCTCGGCTCCGGCGGCGCGGGACTCATGTGCGCGCTCACGGCCGCCGGCCGCGGCCTCAAGGTCGCGGTGCTCGATCACGCGGCCAAGCCCGGAGGCAAGCTCATCATCTCCGGCGGAGGGCGATGCAACTTCACGAACCGCGAGGTCTCGTCGGAGAACTTCGTGTCGGCGAACGAGCACTTCGCGAAGTCGGCGCTGTCTCGTTTCGAGCCCGCCGATTTCATCGCGATGGTGGAAAAGGCCGGCATCGCCTACCATGAAAGGAAGCACGGCCAGCTGTTCTGCGACAGCTCCGCGCAACAGATCATTGATATGTTGGTGAAATGCGCCCGCGAAGCGGGCGCCGGGCTCTTTCAGAGCCACAAGATATTGGCCGCCGAAAAAAATGGCGACGGCTTTCAGGTCACGACTGACAAGGGCTCCTTCGTCGCGAAGAAGCTCGTGGTCGCGACCGGCGGCCTCTCCTTTCCCAAATTCGGCGCCACCCCGATCGGCTACGACCTCGCCAAGCAGTTCGGCCTCAAGCTCGTGACCCGCGCCCCCGCGCTCGACGGCTTCGTCTTCAGCGCCGAGGACCGTATCCGACTCGAGGGCTTCTCCGGCATCGCCCTCGACGCGGTCATGACGACGAACGGCGTCGTGTTCCGGGAGAACCTTCTGTTCACGCACGCCGGCTTCAGCGGCCCCGTCTCTTTGCAGGCCTCTCTCCATTGGAACGCGGGCGACGAGGTGCGCATCAACTTTGTGCCCGCCCTGTCCCGCGAGGAGCTGATGGAGTGGTTCGCCTCGCGCAAGGGCAACAAGCTCGAGATCAAGAACCAGATGGCCGTCCTCGTTCCCAAGCGTCTCGCCGAGCGCTTCTGCGACCTCTATCTGCCCGAGGCGCTCGACATGGGCAACTACCCCAAGAAGGAGATCGCCGCGTTCTGCGAAAAGCTCCAGGACTGGCCGTTCATCCCGGCCTCCACCGTCGGCTACGGCAAGGCCGAGGTCACGCGCGGCGGCGTCGACACCGCCGAGCTGTCATCCAAGACGATGGAGGCCCGCAAAGCTCCGGGTCTTTATTTCATCGGCGAGGTCGTCGACGTCACCGGCTGGCTCGGCGGCTTCAACTACCAATGGGCCTGGGCCTCCGGCAAAGCCGCCGGCGAAGCGCTCTAAAATACTGTCCTAAACTGGGGTCAGGCCCGCCGATCGGACAGTATTATTTCCCGTGGCACTTCTTGAACTTCTTGCCGGAGCCGCAGTGGCAGGGGTCGTTACGGCCGACGTCGGGGCCGGTGTTGACGTGGGTTTCGGGTTTGGGGGACTTGCCGTCGACGAACAGCCAGTTCGCGCCTTCCTTGCGGAAGGTGGCGATCTCATGGTGCTCGTAGTCCTGGCCGTTCTGAGAGAAGCCGGCGATGAAGCTCACGATGCCGGTCTTGTCCTCAGGGCCGCCGTCCTTGGTCGCGACGACCGCCAGGCCGCGCCACGTGGAATCCTTGGCCCACTTCTCGGAGGCCTTGCGGTCGAAGTCGGCGCGGCTCTCGGGAGCGTGCGTCTTCTCGATGAAATCGATCTTGCCGGTCGCGTAGCTGGTGTAGCGCGCGCGCATCAGCGCCTCGGCGGTCGGGGCCGCGGCTTTGCCGGATATATAAGGTTCGCAGCACGCTGCGAACGGCTTCTTGCTATGGCACGGGCAGTCGGTGGTCGCGGTCATGCGGGGATTTTAACACATCTGCGGGAAATACTGTCCGGTCGGCGGGCCAGGCACCCAATTCGGACAGTATTATTGGAGGTCGGAGGAGGGGATGCCGCCGGCGCGGAGCCAGGACTTTAGGGCTTCGATGTAGGAGGCGTCGGAGCGCACGCCCGATTTCTTCTGGCGGTAGCCGTCGATCTGCCACTTGCCGTTCTTGCGCGTGACGTAGAAGGCGATGGTGTGAATCTGGATGTCGGGATCGCGGCTCGCGTAGCCTTTCATGAACTGGGCGCCGTTGAAGTCAGCGTACAGGAAGACGCCGGAGCGGGTGATCTCCTCGATGGACTTCCCGCCCTTCGTGCCCATCGTCCGAGCCACGTCGCGCAGGAGCTCGCCCTGGGCGTTGTCGGGGTAGGAGGAGACGGCGGCCTCGAGCTCGGCGCTCTCGAGCGCTATGCCGATCTGGCTCTGGAGCTGATTGTCGGTCATGCCCGCCACGTGCGGCACCAGGCCGCGCTTGACGAGAACCGATTCGATCGCGCTGGCGCTGAGGCCGCGCTCTTCGGCGACCCGGAAGATGACGGCGGAGCGCCGGCGCAGCTCGGGGATGAGGACAGAGGCGGCGTTGGCTTCGGCCTGGGTCTTTCGCGGCAGGAGGCCGTTGCGAACGTCCACGGCCCTCTTTGAACTCCGGGGGATTCCCTTTTCTTCGAACCAGTCCGCGAGGAGGGCGTCGGTCTCGCCCTCGGTCGGGGCGCGGAGGCCGCCCATGATGCTCTTGATGTAGCGCCGGGCGGAGTCGAGATCGGGGCTGACTGGGGGGGCGCGCGCGGGGA
>Ga0105164_10000682_pt1 | contig 22871 bp, 20 predicted proteins | sample VDWuncwatermetaG_FD_89674 | JGI IMG/M metagenome (GOLD analysis project Ga0105164, IMG submission 89674) | Wastewater microbial communities from Netherlands to study Microbial Dark Matter (Phase II) - VDW unchlorinated drinking water | ecosystem: Environmental > Aquatic > Freshwater > Drinking...
AAACCCCATCGCTGCAAACTTTTGCAATTGAAATAAAATCAACAAATAAAATCTCACCAAATGATTTACGTGGGCTACAGTCTTTTAAAGAGGTTTGTAATAAAGCAAAACTAATTTGTGTAGATATGAATGCGAGCAATAAAAGGTATATGGATAATATTTTAATTCTTCCATGGAAAGAAGCTATAGATTATGTTTTATAGGGTTAGATCGCGACCCTACCCTACCGACAGATTAATTCTATTTAATTTATTGTAAACTTTAAGCTATTCATAACAATTGGCCTATAGTCTCCATTTACATATAGGAGATTTTATTTATGTTTATATTCGATACAAGTGTTAGTGCAGCAAAACAAGCAGAAGAAATTAGAAAAGCTCAGGAAGCTGAAGAAGCTAGAAAAGCTAGAGAAGCTGAAGCTAAAGAACTCAAAGAAAGACAAGAAGCTACTGAGAAAAAAGCCGCAGCCGCAAAAGCTGAACAAGATAAAATGAGAGGAAGTAAATCTGTAGATAAAAATAAGGCAAAGGAAGGAATTCCTGGTTTAAGTGATGAAGGAATGAAAGATAGAGTTACTGCAAGCTCAAAATCTGGATCAGGCAAATTGATGGAAACTTTAAAAAGTGAGCTTGATAGTTTAGATTCTGATGCTCCTAGCTATGAAATGGATAAACGTATTTTAAAAGATGAACTTGATTTTCAAAAACAAGCTGCAAAAGACAATAAGAAATTTGAATCTGGACAAAAACAGAAAGAATTAAATGCAGGATATAAAGCAGGAAATGGTTACAATAACAGATTTAGTGGTGATGTAAATCTTGATCCTGGTGTACAAAAACAAAGAGAAAAAACTCTTGATAAAGCCGATAGAATTTTAAATGAACCTGGCTATGCAGGACAGCTAGCTCATAATAGAAATCATACTAGTACATTTGGAGATCCCAGCGTATCTTCATGGGCAAGAGACAGAATGAGACTTGGAGAAATGGATAAACAAAAAGGGAGTTCAGGGGCTAGTGCTGGAAACCACTTAGCAGGAGGAGATATAGACTTTAAAAATGCTAAGGGTTCTGTGTCAAATATTGCTGGTAAAAGATTTTATGCCCCAGATAAAAATAAACCTGATGATGTCTATGAAGTGAAAAGAAATCCACTTCATGATTTACATGAGAATCATCAAATTGTGAAGCAGATGATTGACGGAACATTAGATGAAGATGGAATGAAAAATCTTGGCTTAGAGTTTAAAAAGACTTCATATGATACAGAGCTCGCTCAACATAAAGAAAGAAAAGCAAAAGGCATACTTACACCTGAGCAAACAGAGAGAAAACAAGAAGCTCTAGCTTCAGCGAAAAGCAGAAAAGAAACCTTGGAAGCAATGGTAAATAATGTTCCTACACGCCAAGCTCAAAAAATACAAGGTAAGCTGGATAGAATAAGCAATTTAATTGCAAAACAAGAAGCAGCTCTAGGTAACTCAAGTAGTGCTTTAGCTAGTGCTACTCCTGAACAATTAGATTTAATGGGCTTAGAAGATAAAGAAAAGTTAGCTAAAGCTGATGCTCCTAAAAAAGCTGAAGAATTGGCAGAAGCTAAAGAAGCAGAGGTGGAAGATGTCAAAGAAGCAGAGAAACTTACAGAAGAAGAAAAACAAGAAGAAGACAAACAGACTATTGCTTCCTTGAAAAGTGAATTAAGTGGAGCTAAAGATCCAGGTAAAATTAAAGACCTAATATCAAAGCTAAATAATATAGATGTTGCAGATGACTCAGGAAAAACAGCTCTTATGTATGCTGCTGAAAGTGGATTAAAAGAAGCAATGAAAGCAGTATTAGATAAAAAGCCAGATGTAAATAAAAAAGACAATGAAAGTAAAGCAGCCATAGATTATGCAAAAGACGAGGAAACACAAAATGCATTGGTAGGTGCAGGTGCAGAATTAAAGATTGATGGGGGCAAAGATGATATGCCTACTTTTGTAGATAAACCTGTAGACAAACCTGTTGAAAAAGATGAAAGTAAAGAAGCAGAAGATCTTGATAAATTGTTAGATAAAGAGATCTAATACAGTAAACTTGCATTATGTCATTTTATAAACTCAGTGAAGATAAAATTACTATTTCTGTTTATGTTGTTCCACGCTCTTCAAAAACAGAAGTAGTTGGTTTATATGGAGACTTTTTAAAAATCAAGTTAAAATCTCCTCCGGTGGATAATGCAGCAAATAAAGAATTAATTAGATTTATGTCTGAAATATTAAAGATATCTAAGTCAAATATTAAAATAATATCAGGGCAAACCCAAAAGAAAAAGATTTTAAGTTTATTTGGGGGTACAATAGATAAGATAAAATCATTATTAACGGAGTAGAAAAATGAAAAGCTTAAATGAAACAACTTATTGGCCAAATAATCCACTTTTTCTCTTTCAGTTTATGTTTCTTCCTGTATTAATTTCTGTTGTAGACATGTATGCTATTCCTAGCTTTAAGGATGATATTTTTAGCAGTACTAGTATGCTTATTTTCTTTTTATCTTTAATAATACTTACTCTTGTTACTCATAGGGCGATTTTAAAAAATAATACTCTTTCTGGACCCGGCGAGTTCAGAATCATTGATGGTGTTGATATACCATTAAATGAAGCTGAATATTACTTTAAGAAAAAATTTGCATTTATCCCTTACTTTGTAATTAAACATAAAACCTCAGATAAAGAAATTCACCTAGCAATAATGGATTTTACTAGCAATGTAATCAATGATCTTAAAAGACAAATTGATAAGAAATGAAAAAAATATTCTGGCCTAATAATGGATATTATATTTCTTTTAGCTTAATGTTAACTACAGGTGTTTTTACTCTTTACTTTAAACAGTTTGAAATGCCTATGCCGCCATATGTGATTTTTATAGGTGTGATTTGCATAGCTTATTTTTTTTCACAGAGAATAGTTGTAGATGATAAAACTGTAAGAGGACCTAGTGCTTATGGTAAAAGAAGAAATAGAACTACTATTCCCATAAATGAGGCAGAAGCATTTTATGAAAATAGGAAATGGGGTAACGGTTACTTAGTGATAAGACATAAAACATCTAGTAGACAAATTTATGCACCATTATATTTTTTTTCTAAAGGTACTATTAACAAATTAATGGAAATCTTTCCAAATCAATCAACAAATCCAGAATCAATAAAAGAACCATTTACTGATGATTTAGAATAATGTTGCTCTTTGTATCAAGGATGCCGCGGGTCCTGTCGGGGCTGGGACCTCTCCACATCTTGCGGTGCAGTAGCTCCTCAGATGTGGACCCTTCCCAACCTCCGCCACCCGCGGCATCCTTCAACTTCTAGGATGTCCATACTTAAGCTATAATAAAAAAATGAAATGTAACCTTGTTTTATCTGGCGGTGGGGTTAGATCATATGCACATATAGGTGTTTATAAATATTGTTTTGAAAACAACATTGAGTTTAATGAAATAACTTCTGTATCAGGTGGTTCTATAATTGCACCTTTTATATTTTTACAAACTAATCCAGATGATTTAATTAATATTTTTAAAAAAGCTAAAATTCATAAAATGCTTTTGCCATTTTGGTTTGTTCCTGATAAGTTTGAATTTTTATTTATACAGCCTAGTACTTATAAAGTAGGGGAGTGGGTAGAAAAGAAAATAATTGAACTTTATGGCAATAATTCTCTTGAAAATATACTAAGTTCAAATAAACTTCATATTATGGCTACTAAAAATCCGCTTTGTGGAACTAAGCTCTGCTCTGTAGATATGTTGACTATTACAGACTTAAAAAACTCCATTGCTGCCAGCTCAGCTATTTCAGGAATTTTTAAAGATCATAAAGTAAATGCTTGTTCTTATATAGACGGTGGACATTGGAATAACTGCCCTATTTTCTTTAATTTTAATGATGATTCTTACCCACTAATTACATCGAATCTTGGATATGCAGGACTGGTTGAAAAAGAAGGCGGAAGAATCTCTAAAATTATAAATGGACTTGAAATTACGTCATATGCAAGAGTTCAGGAAGACATAGAAAGATGGAATTTTGAAATGAATTGTAATAAAAGAGGGGAGCTGGCGGTAATAAATCCAGCAGCATGGAATATTCACTCTCTTGATTTTAATTTAAAAGATTTTCAGATAGATACATTAGTGGAAGCTGGTTATAGTGAAGCGAAGAAAGTTTTAGAAAGTAAAGTTGTATTGGCATAGTTTTATATTGAATCAAAAAGGAGATTTATTGCAAAAAAACAATAAAAATAATTTTTTAGATTCAATAACAAGTCTTAGAGGGATATTAGCTCTTTGGGTAGTTATGCATCATTTTAATTTTTGTTGCTTTACTCATAAATTTGACTTTTCTATTTTTGAACCTATAACCAGTAAAGGTTATTACGCTGTAGATGGTTTTTTTATTTTAAGTGGATTTATTGTTTCTTATGTTTATATGGAGAAACTTTCAACATTTAATTTAACGAGTATGGCAAAGTTTTTAATTTTGCGACTTGCTAGAATCTACCCTATTCATATAGTAACGATATTAGCTTATGTTTTTATTATATATATATGCAAACTCCCTATGGCAGGAGATTATTCTTTTATAAATTTAATCTATAATCTTTTATTGATTAATTCCTGGGGAGTTGCTAATGATTTTTCCTGGAATGGACCTTCATGGTCATTAAGTGCAGAGTGGTTTTTATATCTTCTATTTCCATTTTTAGCTATTTTATTTTCGAGATTAAAAGGATTAAAAACAAACATTGCCTTAATTCTTATTATTCTTTTAGCTGAGTATTTTATTAAAAAACAGGACTTAAGCCAAATAAACTTTTTTGTTTTTCGTGGAATTATTAGAGTGATTTTTCAGTTTTTATATGGAATATTTATCTTTAATGTTTATAGTATTTTCCCTAAAAAAAGCATTATTTATGACTGTTTCTCAGCTTTCAATTTTCTACTTTTATTAGCTGTAGTCTATTTCTCAGATCAAATTTTAAATGTTACTGCATATTATTCAAACCAAGATATGCTAATTGTTTTTTTAATGGGTCAGCTTATTTTTTCTTTGAGTAAATGTAGTGGTTTTATGTTAAATATTTTTAACAGTAAAGTATTACAATGGCTTGGTTTAATCTCATATTCTATGTATATGGTTCATTCTCCTATTAGTCAGATAATGGAGAGTTTACTTACTTTAAACAACATAAGAAATAATATGTTTATAATGCCAGTATATGTTCTTTTAGTACTTTTAGTGGCAACCTTAACTTATAGATTTGTAGAAGCTCCAACCAGAGATTATATAAAAAATAAAGTAGTAAATTAAGATTATGAATGGACTTGAAATAAATATAGGAGTGAAGCGAAGAAAGCTTTAGACATCCAATCTATCAAAAGCAAAAGCAACTAATTTTGGTATACAGTGTGGACAATAGCCCATAGCTGTTAATTTTCTTATACCTTCTTCAAACCTTACAGCTCTTTCCACCTGTAAATGATCATTATGTGGGTTTTGTATTCTATTATTTTCTACATCTTCAACAAATTCTGTTACAAGATTCTCATTACTGTCAATTTCACTAACTTCTAATGCTTTAATTTTCTCTGGAAATATCTCTAATATATGATCTAAAGGATTTTCTGGGAAGTGATCATTTGCCCAGACAGATATAGCTCCAGCAACTTCTTCTCTAAATCTACTTCTTGTATGTGGATTCCTTTCACCTTTTCCTATATCCAGAATCATATTTTCTGTTTCTGATAGAAAGTCAATATTTGGTTGGTCATTATATTTTGGAATTTGATATTCATCAGGGACAAGGTTTTTATTAACAAGACATCTTGCATGAATACAATATTTCTTAAATCTTTCTACTCTTTCACCTTCTTCTTTTATAAAATCAAGACATCTATAAATATCATATTTTATTTGTATTTTTTCATATTCAACTACTGAATCTAGTATTTCTGTTGGAGGGGGCAGATTCTCAGGTAATTCAGGGATTCTTTCTGTACTTGTAGTAGCTTCAATAAGTTCTTTTAGTCCGCGGAGTTCCTCAGATGTTGCCGCTAATCGATCTTCTCTTAGTTTTTCAAATGGAAAACCTCTTTTTGTTTCCTGTCTTAATTCTTCAAAAATTTCGACTACAGACATACATTGATCTTCTTTGTGCAATGCTGCATTTTGAAGTATTGGTTCAGCGTCTCTTGTTTGAATTCCATTTCCACCTTCATAACATAAAACTGAAGTCGTTCCCACATTACAAGGGAATTCATCAGAAATAATATGTCTATGATCCATTAAAAGTTCTATTTCAGCTCTAGTAAAGGCTTGTCTGCATGGGTGTAATTCACCAGCGTTTGGATCTTGAGATTGATATAACAATGCTTTTCTAAGAGGAGAAAGTTTGGCTGCATTTTTAGCGAGGGTTGATGCTACTTCATCATTTAAATCAAAAGAGGAAAAATATTCTGCATTTTGAGAAGGTATCATATATGTCATAGAAAACCAAAGAGCAAATGCTTCAAGTGTTCTGGGTGAAAGATGTCTTCCCCCTCTTGGTGGGACTATTTGTTCTAATTGAGGTTTAAATACTTTAGCCATTTCAAGATATTTTCTCTCCACACCCATATGGGTTGGATCAAAACGCCCTCTTAGTGATGTCCATTCTGGGAGTTCTCTTAAGGCAGCATAAGTATCATCATTTGTTGTGCATATCTGAAGAACATCTAAACACTCTTCTGATCCAAGAGATCCTGAGGTAGAAAGTCTACTACTCATAAAGCTTGTTTCTCCGTATTCAGCCAGTCTTAACTGAGCTAATAGAGTTCCATCTACATTAGGCTTATCTCCATAGCTTCGTTTTTTTCCAAAATCATCAGCTACTCTAAGCCCTCTATTTGCAGAGGTAAATTCTCCAGTAGTTGTATTAAGTCCCACAGTGTTTATTCTACTTAAAAATCTAGGTGGGATAGCCGTCCAGTCTATACCAGGTGAAATTTCATGAACCATATCTCCTTCTGGAGTGTCTGGCTGAACTAATACTAATCCAGTTCTACTTGCTGAAGAGTATTCCCACCTTCTTATGTGGATATGCCTTAATATTCTTTCTTCAACTTTTTTGTCAAATTCTTTTTTACTTAGTTTATTTCCATATAGTTCTCTTAACTCATCTTCATATTCAAGCTTAAGAACCATATACATCTTTCTTGATAAGTCGCTTAAACCATCACCCATAAGAGAATCTGAATTAAATCTATCAGGCATATTTGATCTGTTTGATTCAGCTATTTTAAGTCTTTCTTCTAGACTAAGTAAAAAAACTGGATTTGCATTTTTACCACCAGGGATCCTTACTCTAATATCTGAAGAGGATATAGGGCTGTCATAATATGAATCGAGTTGATTAGCTGGAGCAAATCCTCTCATAGTTGGAACGTCATCATCAAAAACCCAATCAAATGTAAAAAGTGCACCTTCATCAGTCTTTGAATAAGCTTCAAGCATTTCAAAAAGTGTTTTTATAGTTCTTGTTTTTCCACTGGCATTCGGTCCATGTATAAGTAAAATTTTATTAGGATGTGGCATTCTTTCAAGAACCCTAAGTTTCTTAAATAAAGTATTAAAAAAGACTATTTGCCCCTGTACTCTTTGAGGATCTCTTATAGATGGTGAAGTCCAAGGTTTTTCTATAAATGCAAGCCTAGGATAGTCTCGCCCTAAATACTCTACTGTTTCACCAGGCTTTACACCAGCTGCTTTATTCCAGTAAGAAATAGCATCTATAACATAATTAGTAACAGGTCTCAATAAAGGATAAGGATTGGTTTTTAAAAGCCCATGAAATTCACTGAAAGATAAAGAGCTACTTGATGAGGCAAAATTTAACCTACTGGCAGCAGCTAATGAAGAAGTTGCAGCTATTCCAGGAGTAGAATCTACAGTTTGATAATCTAAAGTAGGAAGTGCTGAAAATGGTCCACCTGAGGACTGAATAATTCCTCTCGTTTGGGATAATCTAGTTTTATCAACATCAAGACGCATTAATATATGACTCCTTAAATAAATATTTATTAAAAACTAATTTCTGTCCTCCAGCATTTTTGTTATTGCAGTAGTAAAAGCAGTATTAGTGGGCTCCTCAATCCTTGCAAGTCTAATATGTTTATGGTACATGCCAAATCTTTCATCTAGCCCTGGGAAGCATGAAGAGGAATAAGATTGCATTTGGCTATCAGTTTGTATATAGCCTAGTGCATTTGTTTTTCTTGAAAGAGCATTAATTTTATGAAATAGCTTCTCATTATCAGAGTCTATGTTTCCACCATCACCAAAATAAAACATATAAACGTTCCAGTCATCAAATGGAAATCTGGTGTCTACAATTTTTTCTGCAAGATCAAAAGCTGAAGTTATAACCGTTCCCCCACTTTCTCTGGTCGTGTAAAATTCATATTCAGTTCTTTCCCTGGCTCTTGCATCATGAGTAATAAAAATCTCTTTTACCCCCACTCCAAAATCATCTGCAGTATATGTTTCTCCTCTTAGGTTTGCTCTAGCCACTCCAAATTGTCTTTGAATAATGGTAGATAAATAAAAGGCACACGTTCTAACAGCTTCTTTTTCTCTCTCTGTCATTGAGCCAGATACATCCATCATATAAATGATGGCTGCACCTGCTTCTGGCTGCTCTGTTTCAGTATAAGATTGATAAACTATGTCATTTGGTGAAACGACTAAATCATCTATATTAAGATTGTCCGGGTCTATTTTTCCAGCGGATATGTTTGATCTAATAATGTTTGCTAAGGTTTCAGGTATATCAGCAAATGTACCAGTATGATGAGTAGCAGTCCACTTTATGGCTTCACTAATTAAGGTTTGTTTTCCTTTAGGATCTAAGTTTGGTAGCCCAAGCTTATCTATTAACATCTGAGCAATTTCATCCCTACTAAAGGGTACAAATAAATCACTTCCATGATCTCCTTCCTCATCTCCAGGACCATTCGGGTCATTTCCATCATCACCTTTTCCAATGGTTTGACCTTTTCGAGGGGTCTTGTCACCTTCGCCAAAACCACCTACTCCACCCTGAGAAGATTTTCCCCTTACGAGGTTTGGGATATTTATAGAGGGAACAGGAACTCCAACAATTTTTCCTCCTACTCTTCCTGCCATTTGTCCTGGGTTTATTAAACCTTTTTTTAATTTATCTCTAGCTAATTCTTTTAGTTTTCTATTAAATCTACCTACATCAGGATCTCCGCTAGGAAGATCTCTAAAAAAAGTATTATAGTCATCCAGTGATACTTCAAATGTTTGATAAGTCGGTAGTCCTAAAAAAGAGTCTTCCATAATGGTTATAGGGACAGTATCTCTTAAAAATATTTTTGTAGGATTTTGGGCAGGTAAAGCATTTCCCCTAACATCTGAACAAGTTAAAGGTTTACCTGATGGACTGACAATCCTGCGAGATAAATCAAAGGGTAATTTATCAGGGATTCTCATAGTATTTGACCTGCACTTATATTATATTGGCTGATTAAATCTTTCTTATCAGTGCCTTGTATCCACTGATTATGATGGAAATAAGTTCTTACTTTTGTTATTTGAAAGCCTGGTTCTTCATGATCGTGGCTTATACACTTCATTGGTTTAACTGTAAGCCTAAATGGTACAAGTGGTAATTTAACATCGACCTCTTTTTTTACTGTTGCAAATTTTCCTTTATCATCATCAAACTCCTGCACATCTTTCATTTCTTGAACAACAATATCCATTACAGAATCAAAATGAATAGGTCTCCCCCACAGTCTAAATAAATTTATGCAAACTCGATCTAAATAGTCTGCTTTTAATTCATATGGATTGTCATGAGTTAAATGTAATTCACCTGCATTACCATAGTTTCCATCTACTACAAGAACTCTTGGTCTATGCCCATTTGAAAACTGGCTGACTAAACCATCTCTTACATCTTTAAGCTCTGTACTAGTAACCACATACTCATTCCAACGTTCATCATATCCAAATTTAAAAAGATTTAAATCAGCTACAACTTTAGAAGTTAAAAATTTTCGTATAAATGAAACATCACTTTCAAGCCTTCTGACCTGGAAGATTTGCTCTTTTCCTTTCATGGAGCCATCATCAAATTTTCTTCTTTCTTTACGATCTTCAATCTGATCAAACTCTCTGCCGTGTTGACCTTTGTCCCACCTTTCTTTAATGTCTCTAAATACGGAGATCCCTAAAGTGTAAGGATTTAAGCTTCCACTTCCCATAGCAAGAGTGCCTGCATTATGAGCTGCAAAAGATGTTACTTCAGAAGGATCTATTATTGCAGAATGTTTCATTAAATGCTGATGCCAATATACTGCCCAGCCTTCATTCATAACTTTTGTCATCCCCTGTGGTGCAAAATAATAAGATCTTTCTCTTATAAAACTAAGAAGAGTTCTTTGCCAAGGCCTAAGAGCAGTAGAATGTTTTATAATAAAAGCTAATACATCAGCATCAGGATCGACAGGGGTTTTTGCTGTATCAGCAAGCCTTTTTTGAAATTCATCTTCCCTGGCTTTAGCTACTACTTCAGGTCTATTAAATCTTCTTTGAATATGGGGTGGCATATAACTAACATCTGCCATTCCAAAATTATCAGGAATTGGTTCAGGTTCTCTTAACCTAGCATCATCAAACTCTATGGCATTAGGATAAAGATTCGTTGTATCTATTAAGTCATCTACAGTAAATGCCATATCAAAAAACTGTTCTATTTCTATAGGACTTATACCACTGCTTTGAAGCTTCCCAACAAATGAAGCTTGTTCTGCAATAGCATCCATCATATCTTTATTAGTGTTTGCAAAAGTAATATTATTTTTAAAGAAATCACTGTGTCCCGTTACGTGGCACATCACTAGCTTTTGATCAACTAATTCATTCCCTTCCATTGTGTAGGCTACAGCAGGGTCTGCATTTACTACCATTTCAAAAATTCTTTGATTTCCTAATCTATGTCCTATATTTAATTCTTTAAAATCTTGTCCCCATTTCCAATGTGAAAAATTTGAAGGAAATCCCATCCTGGCAGCTGCAGACAGTAATTGATCTCTTTGACATATCCACCAAACAGTTGAAAATGGGTCCAGTCCCTCACTTTGGGCTATACCCCTAATTGTTTTATCCCAGTTATGCAGTTCAGGATTAGTCTCCCTAGTTAAAAGATAACTTCTTTGTCCTACATTTCCAGTACTAAATGTAGATGTGGATTTTCCACCAGATCTACCTGCATGTGCAGCTACACCACTACAGCAACTACTACCAAACGTTCTTTTAATTAGCAAAGCCTTCTCCTTATTATTTATTTTCAGGAGCATTTGATCTGTGTAAAGCAAGAAGGGCACAATGTGGACAATAATCTTGTTTTGCAGTTAAACGACTTTGAACAATATCAATTTTTTCTTGTTGTTCTTTAGGTATTGTGCCATGTGTACCAACACTTGATAGTACAAGATTTTTATATCTTCCCATAAGTACTTCTTCAATGGCTTCTCTTAATTTATCATCTGTATCCCAGGTATATTGTTTACCATCCAAAGATAAATTTGTTATTTGTTCTAAGAATTGTCGTCTAAACTCTACCCTATTAGAATCGGGGATATCCATCTTCCCTTCTATTTCTCTCATTACCTTTTCATCAGGATCTATATCTCTGCCGCTTAAAGTATCTTTTACTTTTTTCTTATTAACAACAGCATTTACATTTGTTCTGTAATGTTCAAATAATGACTGAGCTTCTTTTTCATCCCCACTTGCAGCTCTTCTTACATCCTCTCTAAACATTCTATCTACAAGCTTTTCTGCTTCAGTAAGTCTTTGAAGAAACTTATCTCTATCTTCAGGACTTATATTAGTGATGGTATTATTAATAGAAGATTTTAAAGCATCAATTACTATAAAAGGATCTACACATTTTGTTCCTTTTTCTGAATCTATTACTGCAGGATGCTCTAAAGATCTTGCTAAAGCTTGTTGTAAGTCTCTTGGACTAACTCCAAAAAACAATTCATTTTGTTTTGCTCCATCTCTTCTTAATTCCAACACTTCATTTTCAGTAAGTGTGCCTACTTTTTTATTTGCATAAGCTTTTACTTTGTCAAATGGAGTAATTTTTCCATCTGGATCAAGTAGTCTTGTAGACATTGCCCACATAGAGGCAATTTGAACAGCGTGAGGAGCAGCATGTATTCCTAATTCACGACATTGTCTTAAGAACCCTTTTGCATAAATTCCCATTTCACGCTCATAATTACTATTATAAGGAACAGCAACTGGTGCAATTCTACTTCTTACAGCTTCTTGGAATTTATCTCTGGCTACTCTTTCATAGTCAGGGACATTAGTCGTCCCGATTAATAAAGCATCAAATGGAACTTGAACTCCGAAAAGTTCCATTGTTCTATCTTCAGCTCCATCCAATAATCCGTAAGACATTTTTTTGGAAGTTTTAATACCTCTCCTAAATGACAGCCTCCTCTATTTGCTTGAAGAACTTGTCCTCTTTGTTCTATTGTTTGAGGATCAGACTCGGAGCCAGTTTCCAAAAGTCTTCTCCAGTTAATATCTCCAACAAGATCAGCTGGTTTGCAACCCTTTTCATCTTTTGCTCCATAGAATGTCAGTCCCTGTCTTCTATCAGAATCTAAAGTAAATCTTTTTGCTTTTACACGACTTAGAACTTCACTCGTGTTTCCATTGTGATGAATAAGAAGTTTTCTATAAATATCATCACAACATCTACAAAGACCACCTTTTGTATATAAAGAATAAGGTAGTAGAGCTCCTCCAGCCTCTTGTTTTCTAAACTCATTTAATTTACCAAACGTCTCTCTTCTTTTATCAATAGGAATAATATGCATAGGATCTTCATGAATTTGACATTCAACTAGTCCTTTTCCACAGCTTTTAAAAGCTGGATCATTTTCAAGCCCACTTAAATCCCATGCTAAGGAGAACATTTGCCCGTCATCAGTTTTTGAATAACGTTCAAGCCCGCTAAATAAGTTTCTAACTAAAGTTGTTTTTGATGAGCCTACAGGGCCATATAAAAGTATGAGTCTTCTATCATCCTTTGCTGCTCTTCCTATTTCAACAGCAAAATCATGGATAGCTTTTTCATTTCCTGATATTGCATCATCAGGGTTAGGTGGATTTGAAAATAAATTATAGATAAAAATTTCTTCTCCATCTAAAAGAGTTTTTGTTCTTCCTCCTCCTATGACCATATCAAGTGCTCTTTGAGCAGATGTTCTAACTATGTTTGGATTAGCACTAACTCTTTTTAAATACTCATTAAAAGGTATAACTTCTTGGAGTTTACGAAACTCTTCTACTGTCATTATTGAAGAAACAGTGGCTTGCATAGAAGCTAATACATCATCAGCTAATAATAATCTACGTTCAGGAATGACAATTGCTGGACTCGTGTCACTGCCAGAAGCCCTTAATGTTTGATTTAATGCACTATTGCCCGCAGCACCAATTTCATTTACATTTATTGACATTTGTAATCTCCAATAATTATTTATTTTATTTTTAAAACACTTATTAATAGTCTAAAGAAAAGTTTCTTAAATAACAAGTGATTAATAAGATAAAGTTAAAAATAACACAAGGAATGATATTATTAAAGAACATAAGATCTCCTTAAATAAATCTTATTTCTAAGTGTAAAGTAAGATTTTGCATTAAAAAAGATTTATTTATAGGAGTAAAGACGGCCTTTAATCTAGGTTAACCCACACAGTTTTTACCTGTGTGTAAAGCTCTAATGTGTGAATGCCACCTTCACGCCCAAAACCACTTTGCTTAAAGCCTCCAAAGGGTGCACATGGATCAAAAACGTTATAGCAGTTAACCCATACAGTCCCAGCTTTTAATGCTTTAGCTACTGAATGTGCTTTTTTAATGTCTTTTGTCCAGACTCCAGCTGCTAATCCATAATTGGTTTCATTTCCCTGAAAAACAGCATCATTTACATCATTAAATGGAATAGCACTAACGACTGGTCCAAAAATCTCTTCCTGAGCTATTCTCATTTTATTGTTCACATCAGCAAAAACAGTAGGCTCTACAAAATATCCTTTATCTAGGTGTTCACCTTTTGCTCTGTTTCCGCCAGCAAGAGGATTTGCTCCTTCTTTTTTACCAATGTCTAAATATCCAGTTACTCTTTTTAATTGTTCTTCACTAACCAATGGTCCCATTTGTGTGCTGGGATCTAGACCGGCACCTAATTTTATTCCTTTAACTCTGTCAGAAAGTTTTCCCACAAAGTCATCGTAAATTTTCTTTTCTACAAATAGTCTAGTTCCTGCACAGCAGACCTGACCTTGATTAAAGAAGACACTTCCTATACAACCACTTAATGCAGTATCTAAGTCCCCATCAGCAAAAACTACATTAGGTGACTTTCCACCTAATTCTAGAGAAACTCTCTTTAAGTTTCCTGCTGATGCCTGAATAATTTTTCTACCTGTTATGTATTCGCCAGTAAATGCTACTTTATCTACGTCCATGTGGCTAGAAAGTGCAGCCCCTGCAGTTTCTCCAAAACCAGGGCAAATGTTTATAACACCTTTAGGAAAGCCAGCTTCTATAATAAGCTCACCAAGTCTAAGAGCTGTAAGTGGTGTTTGCTCAGCAGGTTTTAATACTACACAGTTTCCCATAGCAACTGCTGCTGCAATTTTCCATGCTGCCATAAGTAAGGGAAAATTCCATGGAATAATCTGACCTACTACTCCTACTGGTTCACGTAATGTATAAGCGAAATAATTTCCATTGGAAACAGGGAGGGTTTCACCATGAATTTTATTTGCCCAACCAGCAAAATATCTAAAATTATCTACAGAAAGAGGAACATCAGCAAATGTAGATTCATTAATAGGTTTACCATTATCCAGTGTTTCTAACTGTGCAAACTCAGAACCATTTTTTTCTATTAAATCTGCAAGTCTATTTAAAAGTTTTTCTCTATCTTTTGGTGTTACTTTTTTCCATTCTCCCTCAAAAGCAGTTCTGGCTGCTTTTACTGCTAGATCTATATCTTCTTTATCCGCTTCATAAACTTTTGCTATTACTTCCCCTGTAGCTGGATTGATCGTATCAAAAGATTTTCCTGATTTACTAGCTACAAATTCTCCATTGATTAACATTTTTTTTGGAGAGTTACTTAAAAATTTTACTACTGCTGGATGTAGTTCTTGTTTTGTAGTGGTCATGATTGTCTCCTTATATATCGCTAAATTTTAACATATCGTTGCTATGTTAAAAAAACAAATATAAATGTCATTCCCGCGAAAGCGGGAATCTAGAAATAACGTTTGTTCTGGATTCCCATTTTCATGGGAATGACATTGTTACTTCATAAACCTCATTTTAATATCTCCAAGGGTTATAATGTCCCCACTGCTAAGTCTTTTTCTACAACCTGATACTTGTTCTTCATTATTTACCCTGACTTCTGCACCACCTATGCTAACGATGGAAATATCATTTTCTTGTCTATAGAAATAACAGTGCCTGTCATTTAATGATGGAGAATCTATAGTAATAGCATTTTTAATACCAGGATTTTGACCAACTATTAAAAGCGAGCCGTCTTTAACCTCAAAATCATTTTTAGTTAAACTTATATTTCCTGAAATTACTTCAAGTCTAAAATGATCAGGAGGAATAGGTTTTCCATATGCAGCAGCATTTAAATCTTCAGGTCCATTTATATTAGGCAGATCACCAATACTTACACTAGCATCTAAAGCATGTACTATTCCTGAGTGAAGCCCAGGGTCATCTGATCCCGAAGAAGAACTAAAACCGGAGCCTAGTTGTGAAAAATCATTTACTTGAGATCTTGAAGAATCAGGATCTGATCCTGTTACTCTTGAATAATCATTTACTTGAGAATTATCTCCCGGTCTTACAAATGACCTGTCAAAAATTCGTGTGCCTCCAAAATGAGCAATTGTATCACTGGAAGTCATAGAGTCAGATTCTGACCATGCAGATCTAGAAGCATCTGGATCTGCATCTAGATCACCTGTTCTTCTGCTTAGTTCATCATCAAAAATTCGTGATTCATCTGGACCCAATTTATCTCTATTTCTATCTAAAAAGTCTTGAAGAGGTTTATCGTCTTGACTGTGAAGTATGGTGTTTAATTCAGCACGACCAGGTAATTTTCCTATGATATCTCTTTCTCCTGGATCTAAAATAGCATCTTCAAAAGGCTCTATTTCTATTTCTTTGACTAGAGTTACTTGTTTACTATTTCCTCTGGGTAAAACATGTAAAAGTACTTTTCCATTATCAAGTTTTCCTTCATCAATAAATCCTACAGAATAATTAACTAATTGATATCCACAGATAGAGGGAAAATGTCTAGTGCCCTCTATGTTCAAACCTTGGTTAGAAAAGATTTCTAAAAGCTTTCTATCATAATCTTCTTTTATTACTTCTCTAACTGAAGGTGTTATATTAAATACGCTGTGAAAAGAATCAGAAAAAGAAACTATAGGATAATCAGGAGCAGTCATTGTTTGTGCCATAAATTCAGGAAGTAAACTGCCAAAAACAGGAAGAATATCTTTCTTAGTAGCCGATAAATGAACCAGTCCACCAAACTTAGCATTAGTTAAAACATTTCTTAAAAGCTTTTCATCATAGTCAATTCCAACCCCTACTAAATATGCAGAACAATCTAACTCAAGCATTCTTTCAGCTTCATGGAGAACTTCTAATTGTCCTTCTGTTCGCCCATCAGTAATTATGATCATAATATTTCTTGCTTCATTTTGTTCACCAGGTTTTATTTTACTAAAACCAGTATTCATAGCAGGACTCATAGTTGTTCCACCTGTTGCTCTGAGAGATTGAACAAATTTAATTAGCTCACTTTGTTTATTGGTTGTGTAACTAGAAAGTACCCCATGATTAAATGGGATAGTTATAAACTCTAAATCATTGATTCCTAGGCTGTTAAGTCCTTCTGACAATTCTTTTATTTTTTCTTGAACTAATTTTAATTTTCCGTGAGACATACTGTATGACATGTCCAGTAAAATAATGACTCTTGTTCTATAGATTTGATTAGGGTCATATGGATTTAATCTGGCTTGACCAGCATTTCCTGCAGGGCTTACAGGTGAGCCACCTACATTTAATGCTCCTGCACCTACAGGAACCAATTCTTCTTCATCTCTTCCTTGTGCTGATAAACCTTGCTTTGTAGCTACCACTATGGCAGGCTTGTGAGCCCCTCTAATAAGGTATCCCTTACAATCTATTTGCATACAGTACTCTCCTTTGAGCAATGTAAAAGCCGAAATTATTTAATTAGGGGAATTGTATCATGGGATTACTTAAGAGAATACGTATTTTTCGTCATTGACAAACATAACTTAACAAAGTTATATTTTTAAATCATTTAAGAATTTTATGAGAGTAACTTTAAAATTACCAAGTATCTGTAATGGGCATGTCAAAAGCCAGCTTCAAAAAATTAGAAGTAACGGTAGAGTTTTAATTGAGAAAGATTTATTAGTAAAGCCTGCATTTCTTTCTGTTGCTAAGTCTAGAGCTACTATTCCCACTATAACGGTAGAGAGTGAAAGTAGAGATGTACTTAATGAGTGTTCAGGTTTTACTATAGATAATGAAGGGTTTATTTTAGCTCCTGAATACTTAGCTGTTCCAAAGCCACAAGATAGAGAAAAACCATATAAACTTTATGCTACTTTTATTACTTTGAAACATTTATTGCCACCTGTGAGCGATAAATATATTGTTCATAGGTATGGTGTTGAAGGAGTCGTAGAGATAAAAGTACCACTTCGTGAACTTTGGAAAGATGCAAATAAAGATATTGTACTTTTAAAAATTGATTTAGATAATTTGCAAGATCCATGGCCTAAAATACCTTGTGATAGCCATTCTCTTAGACCAGGGAATTCTATCTATATGGTAAATCAAAATACTATTTCTGAGGGGCAATTTATGCACTTTAATACTAAACCAGAGTTTAGTTATATCACTTCAAATAACATAAACAGGGGAGAGATTGGTTCTCCTGGTTTTGATGATAAAGGGAATTTTGTGGGTATGGCTTCAAGGATTCAAGTAGGATTTATGAATAGAGTAGGATCTGTTTTTAATATGTTGGCTCATCATGCTTTTCCAGAGAGACTAGTTCGGCAGCTAACTTATGTAATAGGCTACTTCCCAATAAATAATTTTTTAAAAGAAAAAACTGGTATGGAATTTTATGGATTGCGAGAGGGCACTCTTATGAGTTCAGATAAAGTTAGTAGAGCAGTAAGAGCAATAGCTAGTTAATCTTCCTTCTCTCCAATAACCCTCTTACATGATTTACTTGTTCAGAAAAATCTTTATCTTCTATCATCTTCTTTTTTACTTGTTTGTGAGCATAAATAGCTGAGCTATGTGTTCTATTTGAAAGCATTTCACCGATAGTGGGAAAACTAATGTTATAAAACTCATGAAGAATATAAATGGCTATGTGTCTGGGAGCTGTTAAATTACTGGATCTTCTAGGACTGATTAAATCACTGAAAGAAATACTGTAATAGCTAGCAATTGTTTTTAAAATTTCAATGGGTGAAATTCCTGAATTTTCACTTTCTTTTCTTTGTGAAAGAACTTTTTGAACATTCTTTAAAGTGATTTCTTCCTGAGTAAAACTTAAATAAGCATGAACTCTTTTTAATGCTCCTTCTAACTCTCTAATGTTGTTTTGGTATACAGTGCAGATATATTCAGCTACTTCAACACTTAATTCAATTCCCATAGACATTGCTTTTAACATTAAAATTGCTATTCTGGTTTCAATATCAGGAATCTGAATATCTGCTATTAATCCACCTTCAAAACGATTTCTAAGTCTATCTGCAATAGATGATAAAGAATTAGGTGGTCTGTCTGATGTAAGGATAATTTGTTTTCCATTTTCACGAAGAGCATTAAATGTATGAAAAAATTCTTCTTGTGTTGCTTCTTTGCCTGCTAAGAACTGAATGTCATCAATCATTAAAAGATCAACTTGTCTGTATTTTTCTCTAAACTTTCCCATGGAATCTGTTCTGATGGAATGAATGAGCTCATTAGTAAAAGTTTCAGAGCTTAGATATTTGATATTTGACTTTGGATTTTGTTCAAGTTTGTAGTTGGCAATAGCATTTGCTAAATGTGTTTTCCCAAGACCTACACCACCATATATAAAAAGAGGATTATACTGCTCAGAAGAAGCTTCAGCTACAGCCAGAGCGGCTGCATGGGAGAATTGATTGCTTGGGCCTACTACAAAACTTTCAAATGTATATGAGGGATTTAAATTAGAGCGAACTTTGAATGTATGATCGAAAACTACCCCAGATGAGGGATCAGGAAGATGAGTGGATGAGGGAGAATCATTTTCCTTTAGATTTGCTATGGATGGAAAAAATTCACCAAGAACTAAATCTTTTTTAACAAGAATCTCCACTTCAATTTTTCTATTTAAAACTTTCTCTATACAAGTTGTGATTTTATGTATATAAGCTTGTCTTAGAAAATTTTTATTAAATTCATTTTTTACTGCAATTACGGCCTTATTTCCACTAATTTCAATTAGTTTTGATGGTTTGATCCAGGTTTGAAAGCTTGGGCCTTTCATTTGTTTTGAAAGATGGCCTTGTACATCATCCCAGACTTGTTTAAGTTCAATATCCATATTTTTAATCTAATTAACCCTATAAAAAACTTGTATTTAAATTGGAATAAAAGATTAACATGATGTGATATTTGAATTCTTTAAAAATAACCTTAAATAAAAATGTATATAATATGTAAAACGAAAACCTTGTCATTGGAATGTGAGATTGCTTCGTCGCTAGGGCTCCTCGCAATGACGTAGGTGTGTTATAAATATTTGAGCAATTAGTTTACGAAGGAAAAAATTATGAAGAGAACTCTGGGTGGATCAAGAAGAAAAAAAATCAAAACAAGTGGTTTTAGAGTAAGATTAAAGACAAAAGTTGGAAGAAAGACATTAAAAAGAAGAAGATTAAAAGGCCGTAAGAGTTTAGCTGCTGCTCGTAAGAAATAATACAAGAAGTCATAAATTAATTATGCTCCAACAATCAGAAAGATTAAAAGAAAAATATCTTTTTGATTTAGCTTTTAAATTAGGAAAAACAAAAAAACAAAAATTAGCTTCAAAGTACTTTCTTATTTATTATTTGTTAAGTAGAAGAGAAACTAGAAAAGGACTGCCTAAATGTGGTTTTGTAGTGGGTCTTAAGGTTGATAAAAGAGCTACAAAGAGAAACCTTTATAAAAGACGGATGAGAGAAGCTTATAAGTTAGCTAAGAAAAAGCTAAATATAATCGACAATACAAAACTATTTGCTTTAATTTGCATAGCTAATCCAGAAATAAAAGATGCAAGCTTTTCTGAAATTAAAGATACAATGGAAAAGTTACTTACAAGGGTGGTAGTTGCTAATTCATGAATAAAGAACTTTTTTTATTGATTTTAACGATTCCAGTTAAATTGTGGCAGAAGACTTCTATTATTAGGTCAGCCTTAAATCTTGGAAGTTGTCGTTTTTATCCTAGTTGTTCAGAATACTTTTTACAAGCAGTAGAAAAACATGGATTTTTAAAAGGCTTTCTAATGTCTTTAAAGAGACTTTCTATGTGTCAGCCATCTTATAGTTGTGAAATTGATGAAGTGAGGAATTGATTAATGGATTTGAGCTTATTGACGTACTATTTTATTCTTCCTCTTTTACAATATTTTAAAGAGTTACTAGGCAGCTATGGTTGGTCAATTATTGCTGTAACCATATTTATTAAAGTAATTCTTTACCCTCTTACTAAACATCAAACTAGTTCAATGCAAAAAATGCAAGCCGTTCAACCTAAAATTAAAATTCTCCAAGAAAGATTCGAGCAACAAAAAGAAAGATATAAAGATAAACCTCAGAAGTTAAAAGAAGCTCAGGAAGAATTTCAAAAAGAAATGATTGAGTTTTATCAGAAGCATAAGGTTAATCCAATGGGTGGGTGTCTTCCAATGCTTATTCAACTTCCTGTATTAATTGCACTTTTTTGGGCATTTAATGGATCTCCATTTAAACCACTTCCCATAACTGTACCTATTGAAATCTTAGAAAAAAATGAAACTTTAAATCAAGAAATGAAAGGGGCTTCAACCCCTGCTATTTTTGTAGGTGATCATGGACAAAAAGGAAGACTTGTTTTAAACCCAGGAGATGTAAGAATCCCCGTTGAAAAAGAGTTAAGTTATAAGCTTGTAAAAGTTGATGGAAATATTGATTCAGCATTAGGAAAAGTAAAATGGGAATTATCTGATAAGCCTGTTTATGTAGAAGGCTATAAACCAAAAGATATTGATTCATATGCAGACCTTTCAGTGGTAGGTGATTCTGTTCAAGTAATAACTAAAAAGCCAGGAAAAATATTTTTAAATGCAATATTACCTGCAGATTCAGAAAATGAAAGCTTTCTTTTTATTACAGGACTTGGAAAAACAGGGGCTATAGATCCAGTTACCAAACAAATAAATTTAGATGTAGTTGTCCTTGTATTACTTTTTGCTTTTACTATATGGCTATCTGGAAGTGTTACTGCTAAGTCTTCCCCACCTCCAGCAGATGCTAAGCAGGCAGAAATGCAAAAAATGATGCAACAAGTTATGCCTGGTATGGTAGGGATGATGACTTTAATGTTTCCTGTTCCTTCTGGAGTTCTTTTATATTTTGTAGTGAGTGGTTTTATTCAGGCTCTTCAAACATGGATGATTATGAGAATCCCAGCGAAATTAAATAATGCTGTAGCAGAAGCTTAATTTTATGCTATCTTTTATTTATGCGAATTAATATACGTAATCAATCAGGACAAACGTTAATAGAGTTAATGGCAAGTCTTGTAATTATTACAATTGCTTTGTCTGGAGTAGTTGCCCTTTTTCCTTACATAATCCAAAAAAATGTAAGAATCCAAATGCAAAGTCAAGCTATTAATATGGCTCAAACTGAAATGGAAAAACTAAAAGCACTTAGATATTTTGATTCTGATTTAGATGCACTTGGCAATGTAGATGGAATGATTATTACAAAAACAGTGGATAACTTTCTGGTCAGAGTTACAGTAAAATATATAGATCCAAAAACAGGTCAGGTCCCAGAAAAATATCCTTTTGAACTCTCTGAGGATACAGGCTTGAAAGAAGTTACCGTTAGCGTTAAAAGAAAGGATAATATTGGCAGTCAAGCAAATCTTATCAGTTTTATTTCAAAAGCAAAACCAGGCAGAGGTTAAAAGCAAAGATAAAATAGAAGTAAATCTTAAAATGGTAATAAATTTTAAATGGTAATAAATCTTAAATGGTTAAGAAGCTTTAATTAAATATATTTGTTTACAGTAAGTTTTAATAAATACTACCCAAAGTGCGAAATAATCTAATATAAAAAAAAGTTTAATTTAACTGCTAATAGCCACTTGCAAAATAATTCTAAATTGGGTAGATTATTAGTAACCGAGTTAGTTAACTCCAAACAAAACGGGTGATAATTTAAAACCTAGAGGAGAGCGGCAATATAAACCGCATGTTAACAAGATCGGTTTCATCGGTAAGGTCGAGTCCAGGAGTCTGGGTAATTTGGAAAAAAGTTAAGGATAAAAAGTCGCGGTAGAGCTCCCGCGACTTTTTTATTTCATTTGCCTCCAGGTAAGATTTATATCCCTCCATGA
>Ga0105164_10000683_pt1 | contig 22870 bp, 23 predicted proteins | sample VDWuncwatermetaG_FD_89674 | JGI IMG/M metagenome (GOLD analysis project Ga0105164, IMG submission 89674) | Wastewater microbial communities from Netherlands to study Microbial Dark Matter (Phase II) - VDW unchlorinated drinking water | ecosystem: Environmental > Aquatic > Freshwater > Drinking...
AATGATATCTTTCAATATATCGAAACTTATTATAACCTAAAAAGACGACACTCAGCTAACGACTTTCAAGCACCTTTCGTGTTTGAAAAAATGAATCAAAATGTTCTTAGCAAGTTGTCCGTGAAAATGTAGCAGGATCAACCATCATAAATAATGGCTTACTACAGACTGACAAGATAAAAGCCAGTTATATAAAGCTGCAGCAGCTTCCGCAACCACCTGCTTTGATACTACGTCTGGTAATTATTCCGTATGACAAAACGACGGAGATGGTGTTAACTGCGCCTTATCATTTAAATTTCAATAGCATCTTTAGTTCCCTAAAACCACCATGGCTGAAACCGTCCTTATAAGTTTAGAAGATATTTCGGTAAAATTTGGCGGGAAGCCTTTATTTGAAAATCTGCGAATGCATATTATCGAGGGCGATAAAATCTGTCTGGTTGGCAAAAACGGTGCTGGGAAAAGCACTCTCATGCGCCTGATTCTTGGCGAGCTGGAACAGGACGGAGGAACACGTTTTTGTCTGCCCAACACCAGTATCGGCTATCTCGCGCAGAACGTGGAATTTAACGCCAGCGATAGCGTGCATCAATTCGTAATGTCGGGTCTGGAAATAGGTGAAAGAACCGAAAATAAACACCACCTCGCTGATATAGTGATTGCGCCTTTAGATCTGGATAGTAACGCTCTTATGGGAACTCTCTCAGGTGGGCAGCTCCGCCGCGCTGCACTTGCCCGTTCGCTTATAACCGAGCCTGATATTTTACTGCTCGATGAGCCAACCAACCATCTCGATTTAAACGGCATCGAGTGGCTGGAAAAATATCTGGCGAATTATCGTGGCGCACTCGTATGCGTAAGCCATGACAGGGCTTTTCTAGCAGCAATTTCACGTAAGGTTTTCTGGATTGATAAAGGCATGATTCGCATCTGCCCCACTGGTTATAAAGGATTTGAAGACTGGGCGGAACAAATAATCGAACAGGAAGCCCGCGAACTTCAAAATATGAAAAAGAAACTCGCTGCCGAAGTAGATTGGACGCAGGGCGGAGTAACAGGCAGGCGCAAACGCAACCAACGCCGCCTCAGCGAATTATTCAAGCTCCGCGATAAGCTCAAATCCGACAAAGCCGCCTATAACCAGCGGATGCAGCGGGTAGATACCGATTCCCTAACCACCACGCAGGCTTCAAAAATCATCGTGGAATTCAAACATATTGACAAATCATTCACCAATGAAAATAAAAATATTCCTATCCTCAAAGATTTTAACCTGCGGATTATGCGTGGCGATAGAATTGGTATTTTAGGAAAAAATGGTTCGGGAAAATCAACTTTTATAAAATTACTGGTTGGCGAAATCGAGCCAGATAATGGGCGTATTTTTCGCGGGAAAACCATAGATATTGCATATTTTGATCAAAGCCGCATCGCCCTCAACCCAGGCAAAACCTTATGGGACACGCTCTGTCCTGATGGTGGCGATCAAGTATTTTTAGGCGGCACAAAAGAGCGCAGCATGCATGTCTGCGGTTATCTGAAAGATTTTATGTTCGACCCAAAAATAGCGCGGAATCGCGTCAGCACGCTTTCAGGTGGGCAGCAAAATCGGCTGATGCTGGCAAAAATTCTCGCCAACCCCGGCAATGTACTGATTCTCGATGAACCGACCAACGATCTCGACATGGACACGCTCGATATGTTGCAGGAATTACTCTCGGATTATAAAGGAACACTGCTTATTGTAAGCCATGATCGTGATTTTCTGGATAGAACTGTCACCGAAGTTCTGGCGTTTGAAGGCGGCGGAGTTGTTGAAGGATATATTGGCGGATATAGCGATTACGCGGCGCGGAAAAAAATCACCGTTCCCAAGAAATCTTCAGAAAAAAAATCTCCTGAAAAAATCGAAGCAAAAATTCCTGAGAAAAAAATACTGTCTGGCAAAGAACGGCATGAACTGGAAAAATTGCCCGAAAAAATTGCAAAATTAGAAGCGGAAATAAAAGCCCTGCGCGAGAAATTATTAGACGTGGATTTTTATACCAAAAACCCTGCGGAATTTGATAGCTCCTCACGCCGTTTTGCCCTCGCCCAGCATGATCTGGAAACCGCCGAATCCCGCTGGCTGGAGCTGGAAGAGAAGAAAAATTAGCAGTCCCTACACGTTCACTCAAGTATTGTAAAAATTGGCTAGGCAACCGAGGTGAGTAAAATTTTAGCCTAGATTGACTATACTCCATTCTGTATTTTTTAATACAGAATGGAGTATGAAAATCGAGACCGAAAGTCCGATTTTTCGCTGCAAAGCGGGCGCAACCAGAAAATAATGATATATCATTATTTTCTGTAACAATTATAGGTGAATTTTACGAATCCGAAGGATAACAACGCCAATTTATTGCAAGACGCAGAGTGAATAATCAACCATAAGCTGTTTGGTAATACTACCTACAGTAAATTTCTGTTCGCCAATCTGCCCGATTGGCGTAACTTCCGCAGCCGTGCCAGTTAAGAATACTTCCTGCACGTTTTTCAGCTCTTCTGGTTTGATATGGCGTTCGATAACCTCGATGCCGCGCGCGCGCGCCAGATCCATCACTGTGCGCCGTGTGATTCCATCTAGGAAACAATCTGGCGTTGGAGTATGAATTTTGCCATCCATAATTAAAAATAAATTCGCGCCTGTTGCTTCGGCAAGAAACCCACGATAATCAAGCATCAGCGCATCATCAAATCCCTCATTTTCCGCCGCGTGTTTGGACAGGGTGCAGATCATGTATAAGCCAGCAGCTTTGCTCGCGGTCGGGATAGTATTCGGTGCCGGACGCGCCCATTTTGACATTTGCAGACGCAGCCCCCGCTCGCGCGCTTCCTTGCTGAAATAGCTCGGCCATTCCCAGCTCGCTATCGCCACATGGATTTTATTTCTCTGCGCGGAAACCGCCATCATCTCACTGCCACGCCACGCCACCGGACGGATATACCCATTTACTATATTCTGCTTGGCAATGGTTTCTTTGGTTGCTGTTTCCAGCTGCTCCAGACTATACGGCAAATCAAAACCAAGAAGTTTTCCTGAATTAATCAAACGCTCTGTATGTTCGCGCAGTTTGAAGATTTTGCCATTATACACACGCACACCTTCAAACACGCAACTGCCATAATGCAAACCATGCGTAAGCACATGCACTTTGGCATCGCGCCACGCAACCATTTTACCATTAAACCAGATGAATCCATCGCGGTCATCGAAAGAAAGCAGTGTCATTTTGTCCTCAAATTGGTTAATAATAGATGATTAGATTATAAGATTATAAGATTATTAGATGACTAAGTAATTTCTTAGATTCTGCTTAATCATCCTATCATCAAATCATCCTATCATCTTTATTACTGAAATCTGGCGACCATAAGCCGGTTCACCCCGCTTACAGCTCCGCCTGTAACTAAAGAATTCATTATCATTAAAATATGTATCTTGTGCAATGATATTTATTTGCGAAATTCCAGCTTTTGTAAGCCTGTATGTTGCATAGCCAGAAAGGTCGAAGAGATATTTATCATTTTGCATCATAAAAAACCTAGAATTTTCTGAGCTTATAGCCACAAAACGCTCGAAAAATTCCGCGCCAACCTCATAGGATTTCTGGGAAATAGCAGGGCCAATAGTCGCGGAGATATCAGCCATATCCGCCCCCAGCTGCTGCATTTTCTCTATGGTATTTTCAATTACCCCGCCCATTGCCCCTTTCCAACCCGAGTGAGCAGCGGCAATTACTCCATTTTTCCCATCGGCAAATAATATCGGCAGACAATCGGCGGTCAAAACACCAAGGATGATACCCGCCTTGTTAGTCACCAGAGCATCGGCTTTGGGCGCGTCCTTATGTTCCCATGCCTTGCTTACTATAACCGCGTCAGGGCTGTGGGTCTGATGAGCTGTGCAAAGAGTTTCACCGCCCATTTTTTCTGCCACCCGCCTGCGGTTTTCACTAACTTTTGCAAAATCATCGCCCGAGCCATAACCGCAATTGAGGGACGCATAAATCCCGTCACTGACCCCGCCATTCCTGGTGAAAAATCCGTGGGTTATTAGAGAAATCTTGGAAAGTTCCGGACAAGTGTGATACATACGATGCTGATGCTACACTAAAGATATATTTTACTCAATATTCTTCGAAGTAATCGCCAGAACTTTGAATAATCCACCCATTTCTTCCGGATCAGCTAAACGCTTAAGCCCGGTTATCAGGGCTTTTTGCTGTTCAGAATTTGCGGTTTCGCATAAATTAGTGGTGCGGATGCCAGCTCCCATCTGCATCAGAAATGCGCCTTGCGCTATTGTTTGATGGACATTAACGCCTTCCGTCTGCGCTACCTGCGATAGTGCCAGAAAATCCACATGCGCGGTTAGATCAGCGTCACCCACATCTTTTAGAACATCATGATAGGCATGACTTTTCATTGCCTGCAAAGTATCTTTCTGGCTGCCTTCCGTGTAGCCATAATCTATCACCAGTGCCGCCCCGCCATGTTTGGAGATATGTTCGGAAACCTGCCTGATAATCATAATTGCCGGTTCGCAGGTCTCAATTATGTTTTCTTTGGAAGTTGCAACCGCTGCCAAATTTTTTTCTTCTCCGAGTATTCCTTCCAAATCTTCGAGTATTGACTGTGCAGGAATCATGGAAATAGGCAGCATCGCCTTTTTTTCATTAGTCATGAACACCAGCTTGTCGCCTTCCACACCAACCATCCGCTCATGCCAGCCATCGTGCTTTTTCACGAACTGGCGGATCGGCAAAGCATCAAAAAATTCATTGGCAACCAGAAACATTGGAAGCTGCGGCAACTCATCTATCGAACCATGCCATTCTACGCGCTTATGTTTTCCTGCCAGTAATTTCCATTGTTTCTGTTGAAGCACCGGGCTGGTTTCCACCAGATGTACAGAAATAGCTTCATGAAAACCTCTGACATTTTTAGTAGAGCGGAGTATATCCGCCATGAGTGTCCCACGCCCTGCTCCAAGCTCAACCAGCATGACCTCTTTAGGACTGCCGGATAACTGCCAGTTATGCACGAGCCACGCCCCAATTATCTCTCCAAATACCTGTGAAATCTCCGGCGCAGTTATAAAATCCCCTGCCGCTCCTAAAGGATCGCGCTTCATGTAATAGCCATGTTCGGGATGTGAGAGTGCCATATGCATATAATCAGCAATGGTAATTGCTCCATACCTTCTGATACGTTCTTTTATTAATTCTTCAAGATTCATATTTTTTCCGTGTAACCAGATATAGACCTATTACAATCATGGGTAGGCTGAGCAACTGCCCCATGGTCGTGCCTGCATATAAGAACCCAAGGAAACTATCCGGCTCGCGGAAATATTCACATATAATCCTTGCCAAGCCATATAATATTAGAAATATTCCGCTTAATTTTCCAGCCTTGTCCCGTGCATCAGTTTTTTTCAGCAGCAACATCATAATTATAAACAGCAGCAACCCTTCCAAAGCCGCTTCATAAAGCTGGCTGGGATGTCTGGGAAGTGAACCACCATACGGAAAAACCATTCCCACATAGGCATCCGTAACCCGCCCATATAATTCGCCATTGATAAAATTAGCAATGCGTCCAAAAAACAACCCAATCGGCGCAGCGCAGGCAACCAAATCCATAAGTCCCAGAAAATTAATCTTACGCTTACGGCAGAAGAGATAGAACGCCAGTATAGTTCCCAGCAACCCGCCATGAAAAGACATACCACCTTCCCAGACATGTAAAATCTCCAGCGGATATTGCAGATAATGCTCTGGTTTATAAAACAATACATAACCAAGCCTGCCACCTAGTACGATGCCCAACACCGCCCACACAATCATGTCATCAAGCGCGGACTTGGTTAAATTCACAAGAGACCTGCGCATATTTTCACGCGCAATAACCTGCCAGCCAAGAATAATGCCAGCCATATAAGCAAGTGAATACCAACGTATGCCAAAGCTGCCAAGATGAATGGCAACAGGATCAATATCAGGAAATGGAATGGACATAGTGCTGAGTGCTGAGTTGAGAGTTACAAATCACTGACAACTGACCACCGACCACTGACAACTGTCAACTGCAAAATTAGACCTACACAATCTAAGAACCTGCCTAGTACTCATCCCATGCTTTTTTCTGAACCGGTGCAGATGTAGAAGGCTTTGGAACAACTCCCTGAGTGGATGGTTGCAACATATTATAAGTTGATGCCATTTCTTTACGAAGTGCTTCTGACGGAGTGCCCTTGCCAGCACTCAGGATAACTCCAAAATCACTTGGAGTAAAATCCTGTCCAGAGTTAAGTGTGGCATATAAACGTTTTATATTAGGAAGTGCCACCTCAACATAGCTATAAATAGGGTCACCAAATGAGTTGCGTCCCTGCAGCAAAATGACGGCATAATCATCCTTGAACAAATCCCCGAAGGTATCTGCCCCACTCTTATTAACATCACCGTTACTCATTCCAATATCCATAGAAATACTCAATACTAAAGCCAGCCATAACTTATATCATAAAACCACGTTACAGGCAAGCAATGGCGAATTATACACGCATTTGTCGTAATTGTACCGTATTTTTTGTAAAAAACTGATTAAGAAATTACATTAATATATTATAAAATAATTTTCTTAAGATAAATTAATGTCTGTTTATCAATAGCTCAAGAGAGCGCGGATAAAGGATATGTTCCTGCTGGTGAATGCGCTTATGCAGGGTTTCCTGCGTATCATCAGGTAATATTGGAACCTTTGCCTGCGCTATAATCTCCCCTGCATCCATCTCTTCAGTCACCAGATGCACGCTGCAACCGCTTTCTTTCACGCCGGAATTCAAGGCATCACGCACCGCATGCGCTCCCTTAAAATCGGGAAGAAGAGAAGGATGGATATTCAACATTCTTCCTTTCCATATATTAACGAATCTGGCGGATAAAATTCGCATAAAACCGGCAAGGCAGACAAATTCAATTTGGTTTTGCAGCAATAAAGCATTAACCGCCATATCAAATTCTTCACGCGAATTATAATCTTTGTGATTTACTACATAGGAAGGTATGCCAGCATTTTTTGCGCGGGTAAGTCCAAAAGCATCTTCTTTATTAGAAATAACCAGAACAATATTAGCCGGATAATCAGTCTTGCCCGCAGCGTCAATGAGCGCCTGCAGGTTACTGCCATTTCCAGAAATCAGGACTGCGACACGGTGTTTTTTTACAGAATTCCCCATAATTTTATAAAGCTGCCTTTTTCTCCATATCCTTAGCAAAGAATAGCCAGATAAAGAATATAAGAACAGCGATATTAATAAATATACCTATAAACATCATTGGATTCCTTAAAAAACCTGACAACAAAACAATTAGTTTTGGCATCATAATAATTGTTGATGGCACACCAGTAAAAAGAACTGCTGGAATTATTCCCACATAAGGACGAGGACTAACTTCTTTCATCCTCTGATATGTAGCCACCAATATTATTAGAGTAAAAATAATACTTATTATTAAACTTAACGACTGAATAATATAATAACTAGTCATATTTATCTTCTCTGAACCAAAAATAGGGATTATCGGCATTGCAAAAGTGCTAATAGCAAGGCTAAAAATAATACTCAGAGATAATATTAATAAAAATATCCTACGATATTGACTCTGGCTAATTCCTGCGCCTCGCGTAGTAAACAAACCATATAAAAAATTAAAAAGTCTATTATCGCTTTTAAGTTCATCCCATCTTGGTATAATAGCAAGACATACAGCAAGCACAATACCTATCCAGAATTTATCATTTTGAAATAATGGTGTTCCACCCATTCCAAGCATCGTAATTGCTCGGATAGGTCCATCGGCAAGACAAAACAATGGTAAAATAGGGAATACAAACACAAATCTTGTGGGCCAAGTTAAGTCATGCAGTCTACGACGAGTTATTTTTATCAATGGAATGCACAAAATCAACAGAGCAAATGGCAAAACAATCGCGCGTATCATCATATTAACTGCAGCATAGCCTGTATTCATTGCTCTTAGCATCAGATTAACGCCCAATGGCAATAGAATTATAATAATTAGGCATATTACAACAGTTGTGATAAATTCTTTTCTACTGGCAGTAGGTGCTTTCAGATTTGTATTATTCTCATTCTGCTCTGACTCATCCATCACAAAATCTCCACCGCTTCCCCTGTTCGTAGTTCGAGTGTTCCCAGCCTGTATATTGTCTCGCCAGCTTTAGTTAATAGTGCCGTAACCGCGTCCGCTGATTCTTTTTCTACAACCACCACCATCCCGATTCCGCAATTAAACGTTCTAAGGAAATCATGTTCAGGAACATTACCGGCTTCTTTAAGCCAAGCAAAAACCGGTGGTAACTCCCACGAGTTTCTATCAATCTTGGCGGATAATGAATCAGGCAGAACCCGTGGTAAATTTTCCGGCAAGCCACCGCCGGTAATATGCGCGAAAGCCTTTATCCCTTGCGGGAAAGCGCGAATTGACGCAATGCAATTTTTTACATAGATCCGCGTAGGTGTGAGTAATACATCAGCAACAGTTTTTCCTGAGGCAAACGGCGCAGGAGAATCAAATTTCAGGTTATTTTTATCAAGAATATAACGCACCAGAGAAAAACCGTTAGAATGCACACCACTGGAAGCAAGACCAAGCAGCACATCGCCAGCTTTCAGAGTTTTGAGTGGCAATACATTGTCTCTCTCTACCGCTCCCACGGTGAAACCTGCCAGATCATATTCGCCGTCCGCATACATGCTCGGCATTTCCGCTGTCTCACCACCAATAAGGGCGCAACCAGCCTGCCTGCAACCCTCAGCAATACCTTTTATCACCTGTTCGGCAACATCGACTGACAATTTACCGGTAGCAAAATAATCAAGAAAGAATAATGGCTCCGCTCCCTGCACTATCAAATCATTCACACACATCGCCACTAAATCTATACCGATAGTATCATGCTTGCCTGCTGCCTGTGCTATTTTCAGCTTTGTTCCAACGCCATCGGTCGATGAAACCAGCAAGGGATCTATATAACCAGCTTTCTTAACATCAAATAACGCTCCAAACCCTCCAAGTTCATCCATTGAACCAAGACGACGAGTAGCTTTTGCCAGTGGTTTTATCCGCTTCACCAGCTCATTGCCTGCATCTATATCAACACCTGCCTGTTTATAGCTAGTTGCTTCATTCTTGTTAATTGTCATTGATTTTATCCGCTTCTATCTTGCGATGTTCTACATTACCTAGTATGAATACTGAAGCAGACACTCTCATTCAAGCATATTAATGATGAAAATATTATATTTATTTATAATTTTTGTGCTTTTTGCTCCAGCAGCTTGGGCCGGAGAAGCTATTATTAACAGCCAGATAGAGGTGGATGTCACCGGCAAAGACGCAGTGGATGCCCGTGCGCAGGCTATGGATAAGGGGGCGATTAACGCCTTAACCGACCTGCTTAACAAGCTTGCTTCTCCCGGTCAGGTAGATGACATCATGTCTTCTCTCGATACTCGCAAAATCAGCAAAATGGTCAAAGGAACCGAGGTTCTTGATGAAAAAATCAGTGGCAATCGTTATCATGCCCAACTCGTATTCAGCTTTGATGGTGATGAACTTTCAGAACTTATAAAAAAAGCATCGGAATTGCCCGCTAACGGGAAAGACAATGTTATCAATTCTTTCCTTATAATTCCTGCCTATCAGGAAGGTCCGCAGGTAATTTTGTGGGAAGATGCAAATCCGTGGCGTTCTATATGGAGAAACGTCGCCTTGGAAAATCCAGCTGGTGATATCATAGTTCCTTTCGGCGATGCCAAAGATAACAATACCATTGATGTCGGAGATATTAATACGGCTAACTATTCATCATTAGCACCGATGATTATTCGTTATGGAATCAGTGATATAGTTATTGTTCAGGCAAAATTTGTACAGAAGCCAGACATGCTTCTATCAGTAATTAAACGCCGAATTTCACGCAACAACAGTGAAATAAATGCCCTAAGCTATCGTGCTGATCCGCAGGAAACCCGTGACCTGCTGTTAGCGCGCGCTGCCCGTGATATTATAACCGGTTTGCAGCATAAAAAAACTGAAGACGTATCTACATTACAAGTGGTAAGGGGCGGCGAACGCAATAAAATTATGATGCTGGCGAGCATTTCTACCTTAGGAACATGGACCTCCCTACGCAGCAAACTCTCATCCTTGCCGATGGTTGATCGATTAGAATTACTTGCAGTTTCTCCAAAACAGGTAGATATGATATTACATTATCGCGGTGCTTCCGATTCACTTGCCAGAGCAATTACTGCGAATAAAATAAGATTATTACAAGGCAAAGATTATTGGACGGTATCACGTGACTGAAACAAACAAAAATCCTACAAATAATAGCAAAATATGGCTGTTCTGGCTGACTGTTGGAATAGTATTTTTTGTATTTATCTATCTGATACGCGGTATTCTCCTGCCCTTTGTCCTTGGCGCGTTAATCGCCTATTTCCTTGATCCGGCAGCCGATAAACTGGAAAAATATAAGGTTTCCCGTAGCCTTGCCACAGCTATTATTACGTTATCTTTCTTTGCAATTTTAACTCTTGTATCACTGCTGATTATTCCAACTGTTTTCAGCCAGCTATCGGATCTGCTCAAGGATTTTCCTACTTATTTTGTAGATATGGAAACTAAATATGAGGAAAAAATTTCCGGTTGGATAGGAACACTTCCGGCAGATTATGTGGAAAGCATCAAAACCGCAGCGAATAACTTTTCCGGTATCATGTTGAAGTTTGTTGGCGACATGGCAGGTGGCTTGTTTCAATCGGGAATGGCGATAATTAATATTTTATCTTTAATACTTATCACGCCTGTTATCGCTTTCTACCTGCTTCGTGACTGGGATGTAATCACCGCACAATTTCACTCTCTACTTCCCCGCAAACATGAACAAACTATCCGTGAGCAGATGGCGATTATTGACGCAACACTTGCCGGATTTATTCGCGGACAGATAAATGTGTGCTTATTCCTTGGTGTATTTTATGCCATAGGCCTTTCAGTAGTTGGTCTGAAATTTGGTATTCTTATTGGTATGCTAACCGGTATTCTTGCTATTATTCCATATGCAGGATTGTTATTCAGTATGGCAATCGGGCTGACAGTTGCGTTTTTTCAATTCGGCACATGGGAAGGAATGCTCCCGGTTTTGATTGTATTTGTTATAGGGCAGGTAATAGAGGGAAATTTCGTAACTCCGAAATTAGTTGGCGAAAAAGTTGGTCTGCATCCTGCATGGATTATTTTTGGCTTGCTTGCCGGAGCGGCACTTTTTGGCTTTGTCGGTGTATTAATTGCAATTCCGGTTACTGCCGTAATCGGTGTGTTAATCCGCTTTACTTTGTCACGTTACCTGTCCAGCAAATACTATAGTTTTTAGGAAGAGGATTTGCCACTAACAATGTGCAATGCTTTAATGAGTGATTGTGGTGTACCATCGAATACCTCAACCATCTGAGCCATTGCCATATCGTGGTACGCTCCCCGCTTTTCCAATCCTGCAATTATTCCAGGCCTGTCTGCTGCATTTTGTTCTTGGCTCAGTTTTGCTGTCATATCGAAAGATTCTATCGGCATACAGAACCCAGCTATCAGACCACACCATTTGCTAAATGTAGCCGGGTCGATTTCTTGCATCTTCCAGCCGTTATCAGGCTCATTCGCGACCACAAGATCACTAATTTGGCTAGTGATATGTTCCGTATCCATCGTTTGGATAGAGCCATTTAGCTTAGCATTAATGTAATTATATGTTGGTGCTGTTTTACTGCGGTCAGGTTTGTCGCCAGAAAAACGCGCTGTATACCAGCTCGGAGATATAGGAGCACTTGGTCCATTCACCATAATGGTTATCTTTGCACCATTTTGCAGATATGGAATAATTGGATTTGCTTTGGCCAGATGGAATTCAACCGCTCCATTTGCTGTGATACCTTGTTTAAAGGTAAGCGGTGCATGTGCCACTACAAGACCGTCAGGACAATTGGTCGTAATAGTAACAAATGGAAATGACTCGATAAGTGCCTTTAGCACTTTTGGATCATGCTGTTTAAAATGCTCGTAGTGCATATCTATTAGAACCGCTCATATATTTGAATTCCCTAATTTCTACCCGAAACCCTACAAATTGGGTATCGGAAATTTAGAACCAGAGCTAACTCATTTTCCCACGCGGAATTTAATTTATTATTTTAGGGTAGTTTGGTGCCCCTGGTCGGACTCGAACCAACACGCCTTGCGGCACCGGATTTTGAGTCCGGCGCGTCTACCAATTCCACCACAGGGGCATAATCATTAATGTCTGGAAGAGCTATAACATAAGCTGCTTCTGGTCAAGCTTTGTTGAGAAATAAAAGATGATGATATTTTCTGAATTTCCCATTATGTTGTTTTTGCAGCATAATCAGCTATAAGCTTGCTTTATCCCCTTTTTTATGCTTATTATTTAATATGAAAATAATGGCAAAAATTTCCAGTATTCCTGTACGCGTTGCCTTGCTCTTAAGCGCGCTGCTAAGTTCTGTATTTCTGGCTACCGCGCTTATCTCGCAATATGGTTTTGGCTTGCACCCTTGCGATTTATGCATTTACCAGCGCATTCCTTATGCGGTTATTATTCCGCTTGGTCTTGTGGGTGTTTTTCTTATTAAAAGCTGGCGCGGCAGATATGTCATAGCGATAGTTTGTGCATTGCTTTTCCTGCTTGATGCCGGTATTGCCGGTTATCACGCCGGTGTAGAATCGGGTATTTTCAAAGGACCGGATGCTTGCTCAAGCGATGGTGGAACCGGGCAAACGCTTGAGGAAATCCGCGCGGCGATACTTAACGCTCCACTCGTTACCTGCGCTCAGGCAATGGCTTATTTTATGGGATTGTCAATGGCTGTGTGGAATATGATAGCAGCTTTGCTGAGCTTTTTTGCTTTATCCATCGTACTTTTGAAAAACTATAAAACAAAATTGTAACTATGGAACAGATATTACCAGGCGAATTGGCACACAGCGAGAAAATTGCACAGATGATTCGGGTTAATCATGCCGGTGAGTATGGCGCGAAACGGATTTATGCTGGGCAGCTTGCAGTTCTTGGCAAAGCTCCGTGCGGAGATATGCTGCGGCATATGGCGGAGCAGGAAGAAATGCATCTACAGGGCTTTTCTGAGATGATGGTAAAAAGACGAGTGCGGCCTACCGCGCTTATGCCACTATGGCATGTGGCTGGCTTTGCCATTGGCGCAGCAACTGCTCTGCTAGGGGAAAAATCAGCCATGGCTTGCACTGTTGCCGTGGAAAGCGTGATTGACGAGCATTACGCACAGCAGGAAGAAAAACTGGCAGGTGATGAGAGTGAAATAGAATTAAAACAAATGGTTAGCCAGTTTCGTATTGAGGAACAGGAACATCACGACACGGCCATCGATCAGGGGGCAGAAGAATCGCCATTATACCACCTGCTTACGGGTGTGATAAAGCAGGGCACGCGTGCGTCTATCTGGCTTGCTACCAGAATCTGAGCATTAATGTGGTTGCTCATGTAATTTTCTATTGACTAAATCGTCTAACATGCAGATATTACCTTTCCCTTTTTGGGGAATATTTTGTGTGACTCCTTCATCTAACGGTTAGGATACCGCCCTTTCACGGCGGGAATACGGGTTCGAATCCCGTAGGAGTCACCATTTAACCGTCTGTAATTGTTCGCTTTTATTCGTTTTGTAATTCATCTTGAACGGCTTGTAACAATAGACAGTTCGCTGATTTTCACCACTATTCGCCTACAACCGCAACTTTCAGCAGCATTTTTGACAGCACGCCGCTGCTTTCGCACAAAAGATGCTACCGCTTTTTATTTATCTAAACCTAGATAGTGCAAAAACAACTCAACCTAATTCACGAAATCTAGGTCGGAAGGACTTTGTTGTAATAATTTTGCTTCTTTTTGAACACGTTCTCTAGATTCTCTTTCAAAATTCTCTGCTTGCAACCTTTCAAACCCATCTGGATTACGTTCAATATGATCAATCCAATTCTTCATTTGCTGTTCTTTTTTCTCTTTCTCAATTTCTTGTTGGGTAGGTTTTCTTTCCCCTGTATATTTTTTCCATTTAGATACAGCCTTTCCAAAAGATCTAATCTTCAAATAAATAGAAATAAAAGAAATCATTTTAATAAGTGGCAAAATAAACAATTCAGCAAAGACTAATTTCTTCAAGATTTTTTTTAGAAACAGTATTCGCCGAATATACAGCTCTGTATCAGCAGCGCATTGCTCTCCAGTTTTAAATACAAGGCCGTTGTATATTTTCTTTAGATGCTCTTCATCCCTAATATAAGCAGGAACTTGTTCATCTCGCATCAGCCCCCAAACCATTTCTATTTTTTTAGAGGTTTCATTATAAAATCCTGTTATTTGATTTGCAGGGCGCACATCCGTCAGATTTATAGCATCTTCTTTTTCATCCCAAGCTGTTGCAAAAGTATATGCAGCATATTTAGTTGCAAATTCGTAGAATTCTTTTTCTAAAATCTGAGCGACTTCCTCTTTGGGGATAATACTTGTAAAAAAAAGCTGCAAATTAGCGATTGTATCGTCAGTTCTAGCAGGATTATATTTAACAAAATAACCTTCTCTACCAATCTTGATTGTATCCCATTTAATAAATTTCTTCGGGGTAATAGTAATGGTCATATATTTAAATCTATAAATTTAATCATCATCCAAACTTTTAATACAAGATATAAACTTAAATGAAAAATCTTATCTTGTTTAATTGGTTAAAATCCCACTTTACAAATCATTCTCAAAAGCGTAGAAATTCTTATGTAGCCATCTGATATTCCTTGTTATTTTGTTCGTGGATGACCGCAGTCGTTCGCCATCGTTCACAAATTAATAAACATGATTTAAAGAGGTTGATATGAAGCTAACCAATATAGCAATTAAAAACGCAAAGCCACAGGATAAACCTTATCATCTAATGGATGGTGATAATCTAAGCCTGCTTATTACGCCTATTCGTAAAACGACTTTTTATGCGGAGCTAAAAAAGGGGAATATTACCATTAAGCGCTTCGGAGCAAAAAAGAGCCTAGTTCCTATAGAATCTGTAAACCAATGGATAGAATCACTTCCAACTGTAGGGGGTGGTCATGCGTAAGAAAATCCAATACTGCGAAATTCATGAGATGTTTGGATTGTGAGCCAGCAGTGGCTACAAGAGTTCGTGCAATACAGAAGACTGTCATGGTTGGTGGAAAGGAAACCAATAGTCGGTAAAAAAACCAACACAGTACTCACACTGGAAAATTACACTTTCAACCAATATCTCGTACTCTTCAATTCACCAGTTTTGGTAAGTGCGCCTTTTGCTACTAAATCATGCAGATCACGGGTTGTGGTGGCGGTAGTTGCGCCAGTAATTGCTTGATAATTTGCAGAACTTAAGCCTCCTTCAAATCCATCAGGGCCAGCTTCAAAAAGGCGCAGCATGACTTTTTGTTGCCGTTCGTTTAATTGTCCGTGCAGGCGGTCTAATAATTTGGCTTTGCTTATTATAAACTCTACTCTGCGCTGTGTATCTGCTTGTGCTTGTAATATAACACCAGCAAAATATAGCACCCAATCTGTTGCCTCATTATGCTTGTTGGCTTTTTCTAGCATATTGTAATAACTCTTTTTATCCTTCTCAATTAGGCTGGAAATCCCAATCAATGTTGGATAGCCTAATGCTTGCGCCAGAGATTTTTCGGCAAGTGCGCGCGAAATACGACCATTGCCATCTTCAAAAGGGTGAATGCTAACAAAATAAAGATGGGCAATGGAAGCTCGTGCAAGTGCTGGCTTATCTTTGCTTTGGTTAAACCACAGCAAAAATTGCTTCATTTCTTCTTTCATTTGTGCCGATGGTGGTGCCTCAAAATGGATGATCGGTTTATGCAGAGGACCAGAGATAACCTGCATAGGCTCTAAGTGACGGCGATATATACCTATTGATTTTAGGTCATTACGACCACTGCATAGCATTTCATGCCAAGCATACAGTGTTTTATGTTTGAGTGGTTCGGCGAAGTTCTCATAAACACCAAGCATCATTTCGGCTATGCCGTTTTCGGCAGCAGGTATTTTGCGATTATCGGTTTTTAAACCAAAGTGACGGCGGATTGATGATTGAACGCTATCCCTATTAAGATATTCCCCCTCAATTTCAGAAGTTTTGATAGCCTCTGTGCTGATAAGTTCTACTATTAGTTGCTTTTTATCTTCATCATTAATATGTGTAAATGCACCACGCAGAACGCCAGATTCCTGCAAGAACCGCTTTTCTAGTGGGGCTAATTCAGCTTCTTTATATCTAAAATTAGGCCAGTCTTTTTGTTGCCAGTTCCATTTCATGCCAAACTACCTTTATGATTTATAAATACTCCTTTTATAAATCAAATATAGCACAAAAAATGATTGATAAAAACAGTTTTTATCAATCATAAAAAATAGAAATGCTATGTTTGCTGGCTGCTTGATAATTATGCATAATATAGCTCTGGCAGGCTTACACAGGAGCAGCAGGCACCAACCCTGCGTTATTCTTATATAAATAAAAATTGATAAAACAATCGCTTATTTTATAAGCAATGGTTGTAATTTAAATATTAATAATTGATATTGACATAATACTGGCTTTGTGCCAGTATTTATTTATGGCTTTAAGCCACTATACTATTTAACAGCCAAAGGAGATGAAAATGTTCGGTATAAAATTTATAAAGGTTGATCCGTCAACTTACCTTATAAAGTCACGCAATGGGAAAGTTATAAAAGAAGGCTTTGGTTTATCATTTTTTTATCATGCCCCGTCCGCCTCACTAGTTTCTGTTCCTATGGGCAGCGAGGATGCTCTGTTCATGTTTAGTGAATCAACTGGAGATTTTCAGGAAGTCACCATCCAAGGGCAAGTAACCAGTAAAATTGTTGATGTAAAAGCTCTTACGCAAATGCTGAATTATTCATTAAATGCACGGGGTGAGTATGTGTCAGAAGACCCCAAAAAGCTGCAAAAACGTATTGTAAATATGGTTCAGGTTTTACTTCGTAAGGAATTGGCGGGATTGAACTTAAAAGAGGCTCTTTCCTCTGCTGAAAACATCGCTTCGGTAATTCAGGAAGAATTAATGGGGTCGAGCGCACTCAAAAAACTTGGTGTTGAAATTGTAGGATTTTCTATTGTTGGAATAAAACCCAACAAAGAAACGGCTAGAGCTTTAGAAGCTGAGGCTCGTGAAATGCTGTTAAAACAATCTGATGATGCCATTTACCTCCGTAGAAACTATGCCATTGAGCAAGAACGTACCATCAAAGAAAATGAACTACGAACTGAGGTTGCCATAGAAGATAAAAAACGTCAAATGCGCGAAGCTGAAATTACAGGAAAAATTGTTCTTGAGAAAAAGAACGAAGAGCTTGTCGCTCTGGTCGTTGAAAATAGCAAAAAAGAAGCGGAAGCTAAAGCCTACGCTATTGAAACGAGTATGGCTGCTATCAGCAAGATCGATTCTAAAACCATTCAAGCATTGGCTATGGTGGGAATGGATCCTGCTCAGTTGATTGCAGCTTCTTTCAGAGATTTATCTGAAAATGCTGATAAGATTGGACAGCTTAACATCACTCCAGATTTACTCTCTCAACTGATTAAGGCTTAACAATGTCAAGGTTAACTGAAAACAAGGTTGTGGTAATTACTCGTAAAACGAGGCTTGATGAGGTTATTGTTAAATTCAACACCCTCGATCAGGCTAAGTTTTACGTAGAAAATCTGGGTGCAGATTTTTCTGACTATCAGGTGGAAGATCAAATCTACAAGCGTTCTGTCTTTAATGTTGAAATAGAATTACAAAAGATTGCTAGAGTGCAAATTATTGATCGCGCTTACGTCCCCAATTTTATTTTTGGGAAAAACGATATTATCGTAGTTGTTGGGCAAGATGGGCTGGTAGCCAATACGCTTAAATATCTTGACAGTCAGCCAGTCGTGGCAATTAACCCTGACCCTAGCCGCTTCGATGGAATTTTGCTGCCGTTCAATGTTGCTGATGCCAGTTTGATTGTCCAAGACCTGTTTAATGCGAAACGCCAGCGCAAGGAAATCACCTTCGCAAAAGTAGAAACCAATAACGGTCAATCTATGTATGGCGTGAATGACCTGTTTATCGGTCCCAAAAGCCATACTTCTGCAAGATACATGATTGAGATAGATAATAAAAAAGAACAGCAATCATCCAGCGGAATTATTGTGTCTACAGGGCTAGGCTCTACTGGTTGGCTCAGCAGCATAGTGGCTGGTGCTAAATGCATTGCAGGGCGTGGACAACCGTGGTCTAAAGACGAAGAAAATTATACAGGCTTTGATTGGGCATCTAATTATCTATGCTACAGCGTAAGAGAGCCCTTCCCAAGCAATGTCACAGGTATTAATCTTGTGTTCGGTAAGATAGCAGAAAATAAAAAAATGACTGTAACATCCCAGATGGCACAACATGGCGTGATTTTTAGCGATGGTGTAGAGTCTGATTTTATTGAATTTAATTCTGGAATAATGGCAACCATAGGGGTTGCGGATAAAAAAGGTTATTTGGTTGTCTAATGGAAAAAATGGAGCAAACTATGTCAATTTCTGTAAATAACAAACTGCTTAATAGTTTCAAATTCTTAGGTGGGGAATGTCATATAAAAATAGATGTTGCGGATATTGGCGATAAAACCGAGATAATTTCTCACCTCAATAGTTCTGACGATATTATGTGCCTATTAATGGCAGTTGACGCTATACGCCGTGTAAATTCAAACACTGCTATTCATCTTACAATCCCATATTTTCCTTATGCTCGGCAAGACAGAGTGTGTAATGAAGGTGAATCACTAAGCGTGAAAGTAATGGCGGATATTATCAATAACCTGCATTGCGCCAAGGTTACAATATATGATCCGCATTCTGATGTGACCCCTGCGCTACTCAATAATTGCCATATCATATCTCTGGCAGAAATTGTGGCAAGCAGCAGGCTCTCCAAAAATATTATAGATAAAAAATTAGCTTTGGTTTCACCAGATGCTGGCGCAGAAAAGAAAACGCGGACACTTGCAAAGCACTTATCAACTGCTGAGCAAGCTGTAGAAGTATTTTTCTCAAGTAAAACTCGAGATACTTTGACAGGGAACATTACCGCCACAGAAATTCATGGGAATGTACATGGTAGGAATCTTGTTATTGTAGACGATATATGCGATGGCGGCAGAACATTCGTTGAACTAGCAAAGGCATTAAAAGATGCTGATGCTGGCGATATTTATCTCTATGTCACCCACGGTATTTTTTCCCAAGGATTAAGCGAACTGGCGAGATATTTCAAGCATGTCTATTGCTACCACACCATGCTTTCTGATGCCGAAATTGACTCCTCAATACTTACTATCTTAAGAGACAAATAATGGATTATATTTACAAAGATATTACAACTGTCGAAGCCCCAGCGATAATTTTACACGGAGTGAATTGTCAGCGGGAAATGGGCAGCGGCGTTGCTCAGGCACTTTACAGTAAATGGCCTCTGGTAAAAGAAGAATACATGAAATTCTCGAAAGAGGAAATGCAGCTAGGAAAAATCGCATCGTTCAAGGTTGATAATAATCTGTATGCAATCAACTGTTGGACTCAGGAACAATATGGTTATGATAACACGATATATGCAAGTGTAGAAGCGATTAAAACATGCTTGGAGCATGCGGTGCAGATATGCACTAACCTAGGAATTTACAATATATTTTCTCCGCGCATTGGTTGTGGATTAGGCGGGCTAAGTTGGGAAAATGACGTGCAACCTATTTTTGCAGAGATAGAACAAAAATATCCTAGTCTTAATATTACCATCTGTGATTGGGATGCTAAGCATGAGGCAATTGCTAGAATATGTTATCTATTATCAAACGCTTGGAGGTGGCGGCAATTATAGCTTTATCTGATATCAATAACATTAATAACTAACAGGAGAAATAAAATGAACATCAACCCACTAACATGCATAGATTTTTATAAAGCTGATCACCGTCGTCAATATCCAGAAGGCACGACTGAAGTATATGCTAATTTTACCCCGCGAAATAGCAGTTTAGCAAAGGTGATAAAAGAAAGTTACGATAATAAAGTGCTGTTCTTCGGTTTGCAGTATTTCATTAAAGATTTTTTGATTAATGCTTGGAATGAGGGCTTTTTCAAACAGAATAAAGATAAGGTCGTTGCGGCTTATAAAAGACGGATGGATTGCTCCCTAGGCAAAGATGCAATTGATGTAGCACATATTGCCGCGTTGCACGATCTTGGGTATTTACCCATCAAAATAAAAGCACTTCCCGAAGGGACGCGCGTACCAATTACTGTACCTGTCCTGACTATTGTGAACACCCATCCAGATTTCTTCTGGCTGACCAACTATATTGAAAGCGTCATTTCCTGCTATTTATGGAAGCCTATAACCTCAGCAACAACGGCATTTGAATATAAAAAACTATTGACGCAATATGCAGTGAAAACTGGATCTCCAAAAGATTTTGTTCAATTCCAAGCACATGATTTTTCATTCAGAGGAATGTCTAGTTTGCAGGATTCAGTACTTAGTGGCGCAGCTCACCTGACTTCTTTTTGGGGTACGGATTCTGTCGCAAGCATTGATTTGGTCGAGAATTACTATGGCGCGAATGCAGAGCAGGAAATGATTGGTTGTTCAGTTCCTGCAACGGAACATTCGGTAATGTGCATGGGGATGCAAGACGGTGAGCTGGCAACCTTCCGCCGCTTAATTAATGATATTTACCCGAATGGGATTGTTTCCATTGTTTCGGATACATGGGATTTTTGGAAAGTTGTTACGGAATACACTGTAGAGCTGAAAGATGAGATATTAAAACGTGACGGTAAAGTAGTAATACGACCTGATAGCGGTGATCCTGTTAAAATTGTGGTTGGCGATCCTGATGCGAAAAAAGGAAGCCCCGAATATAAAGGTGCGATTGAATGTCTATGGGATGTTTTCGGCGGCACAATAACCGATACAGGCTATAAGATGTTAGATTCGCATATTGGTTTGATTTACGGAGATTCAATTACTCTTGAACGTGCGGAAGCAATACTAAAAGGACTGGAAGCCAAGGGATTTTGCTCTGGTAATGTAGTGTTTGGCGTTGGATCATACACTTATCAATATGTCACCCGTGATAATTTTGGTTTTGCGATGAAAGCAACAAGTGGTGTTGTGAATGGCGAGCGCAGGGATATTTTTAAAAATCCCAAAACTGATTCTGGCACTAAAAAATCGGCAAAAGGATTGCTGCGGGTTGAACGCAGTGGCGATAGTTTGGTTCTACACGATAAACAAACGGAAGAGCAAGAAAAACAAGGGCTTTTAGAGTGTGTTTTTGTGGATAGCAAATTAACGAAGCCAATTTCTTTGTCAGAGATAAGAAAAGTGGTCGATGCTGACTTGAAATCATAAGTCGAGGTTATCATGGTGAAAAACCAATATCAGTCAGAAGAAGAATTCTTGCGTGATTATGATTCTTCTGTTTTTGAAAAACCAAGCACATCGGTAGATACCGCTATCTTTACAGTACTGGAGGGACACCTGCATGTTTTGACTGTAAAGCGTGCAGAACATCCATTTAAAGATTGTTGGTCATTAGCTGGTGGATTCATCGACCTTAAAAATGACGTAGATATTGAAGCTACGGCGAAGCGTAAACTTGAAGAAAAAACTGGAGTGAAAACGCCGTATCTTGAACAATTCGGAACTATCGGAAATAAAACCCGTGATCCTCGTGGCTGGTCAGTCACGACCGTATATTTCGCACTGATACCTTGCCATGAAGTACATCTGCGGGCTGGCAAAGGGGCTAGCGATATAAAATGGTCAAAAGTAACTGGCGGCAAAGTCAAAGATAAACTTGCCTTTGATCATGTGGAAATACTAGAAAAATGCACAGAGAGGCTGCGTAGCAAAGTATTATACACATCGCTTCCTGCATATCTAATGCCGAAAAATTTTACATTAGGCGAATTGCAAAAAATCTATGAAATTATTTTGGATAAAAAAATAGACCATAAATCTTTTCGCCGCAGGATTCTTAGTGTGGATATACTCGAAGAAACAGGCGAGATGCGCCATGACACAGGACGACCAGCAGCCTTATATCGCCTGAAAGCAAGTCATCATCCACATTTCTTCGTCAGGAATATTGAAGGAGCGAGTTAGTTTTATGTATATTAAGCGTAATGAAATATTTGCAGGAGTTTTTACCTTACAAAATTTTCTTTCCGAGAATGAATGCCATGAATTCATTGAACATGCTGAAACGATAGGTTTTAAGGAAGCAAAAGTCAGTTTTCCAGATGGTGAACAAATCGCTAAAAGCGTAAGAAATAATGATCGGATAGCTTATAAGGATCATGAACTGGCAGATAAAATATTTAATCAAGCGAAATCATTTTTACCAAAAATTATAAATGGCGATAAAATATCAAGATTTAATGAAATGGTAAGATTTTACAAATACACGTCTGGTCAACGTTTCAAAATGCATAAAGATGGCAGTTATAAAGCGAGCGAAAACGAAGAAAGCAAGTTAAGTTTTCTGGTGTATTTGAATCAGGATTGCGAAGGTGGTGAAACTATTATACGGCAATATATTATTG
>Ga0105164_10000684_pt1 | contig 22868 bp, 23 predicted proteins | sample VDWuncwatermetaG_FD_89674 | JGI IMG/M metagenome (GOLD analysis project Ga0105164, IMG submission 89674) | Wastewater microbial communities from Netherlands to study Microbial Dark Matter (Phase II) - VDW unchlorinated drinking water | ecosystem: Environmental > Aquatic > Freshwater > Drinking...
AATGAGAATAGACTTTGAAGCACGAAACGGGCGCTTAGCTCAGTTGGTTAGAGCGCTGCCTTCACACGGCAGAGGTCACAGGTTCGAGCCCTGTAGCGCCCACCATTCACGTCGAATCCTGAACTTTTGTACTCCACACTGTAGGCCCCATCTTGATGCTGGCCGACAGGGATTCGTACGATTTCCCTCTGATGTGGACGGCTAGGGTCAAGGCAGACGTGCAGAATGAGATTGTCCCCATTCTCGCCTCTTTTAATGATCACTTTCTTCACTACGGCTTGAACTAATCGCTTTTTTTCGAGGTTGGGCAGCTTTTCAAAGTTTGCCATGCTTCTTTGAATAAAAAGTCTAATGCATCCGAGAAGAAATCCGATCACAAAGACACCAAATAAGAGATTTGAATAATTTAATGAAGAAACTGAAGAAAGCGGAGTTTCCCTCTTCGAACCTAGTTTTTGTTTTTCATAGGCGGTAAGGGGGTTCGTAACAGATTGACTAAAGCTATGCGCAGATTCAGAGAGCGGCTTTCGAACTGCATCAGGAAAAAGAGATTTTGGGATCATACGAACAGGAACTATTAAAGGCAATAAAAGAGCCGCAACGAACAAATACTGACTCAAAGTTTTAAGCTGCCCACAGCTTGATTTCCGATTTGATTGGTTCCAAATCAAAAAAAGACATGCATAGCATGTATATCCCAAACAGATGGAGAGTTGGAGAATCGAGTAGAGTAAAATCACGTTTTATCCCTCTCTTTAAGGATCATTCGTATCTTTTTAATATCTTCCGGAGACAGTTCGGCTTCATCCAGGAGTCTTGCGACCATCGAGCCAGGACTCCCATTGAACAGTTTTTCAGCGACATGCTTAAGGGCTTTTGATTCGTAGCTTTCCTTGGAGACGCAAGGAGAGAAGAGATGGGTTTTCTCATTTTTTTGGGAAGTGAGAAAACCCTTTTCTTCAAGAATTTTCATGATCGTCGCAATCGAGGTATAGGCCAATTCCTTTTCGGCTTTCAGCGCGGTTTGCACCTCGCGTACCGTGCAGGGGTAATGAGCCCAAACCCGGCTCATAATTTCCAATTCCAGTTCGGTAAGAAGTTTCTGCGGTAGGAGTCCTTTTTTTTTCATATAATTAGTCTACTAATAAAATAGTAGATGTCTACTAAAAAATTAGTAGATTGGTCATTGGGTTCGTATCTTGACAGATTGTCCTGAATTTGAGACATTACTAATGAATGAAGCCTCTCTCCTTCAATAAAAGTAGCTTACTATTCATTCGCGATCAGTCGATTGAGATAAGGAAGGAAATTGGCGAGGCATTGCGGGATATTCAGAAAGGAATATTGCCAGGACTCCCTCTCTCTAGGCCAATGCCAAGCGTTGGTTCAGGTGTCTATGAGTTGCGAGTGGGAGACAGTTCAAAAACTGTGCGCGTGTTCTATTTTGTAAAGTATGAGAGCTCCATTTTGGTGTTCCATGCGTTTGAAAAGAGAACTCAAAAGACGCCGCCGCACGAAATAGAAATTGGAAAAAAGAGACTAAAGGAGCTTTTATATGGCAAAGAATAAAGCGATCACTATTAAAACTGCAGATGAACTAGGGGATGCTTTGGGCCTTTCCTTGGCTGACTCCATAGAGATGGAGTTTCGTTCTGAATTAACGGTAGCTCTCGTTCGCATTATCCAAAAAGGACAACTGACCCACGCTCAGGTTGCAAAAAAGGCTGGTACCTCTCGAACTAGGATTACTGCCATCGCAAATGGGAATACTAAAGGGATCTCTACTGATGTACTGATTAGAGTTTTGGCCGCTACAGGCTATCGCGCCAAGGTACTAGTGTCTAAACTTGGATCTGGGCATTCCAATAAAAAAGCAGCGTAATGGAATAGAAAAATGTCGAAATACGTCAAAGCAGAAGCCGGACCTAATAACACTGTGATTTACACAGATAGCGATGGCAAGAAATGGAAGTTTGAGGGAGGGAGCCGGCCTTGGCGGAATCAGAATCCTGGAAACTTAGTGCCTGGAAAAGTAAGTAGAAGGAACGGCGCCATTGGGAAAGCTGGTCGGTTTGCCGTCTTCCCGGATTATGAAACGGGGCACCGCGCTCTTCTGGATTCGCTTCTCAACGTACATGGTAATAAGGATATTCCGGCATTGATGAATGTCTATGCTCCTTCCCAAGAAAACGAAACAAAAAAGTATATCGAATTTCTTCGACGAAAGACCGGAGTAAAAGACAATAAAAAGATTCGAGATTTTTCCTCTGGTGAATTTGAAAAACTCTGGCAGGCGATTGAAAAAATGGAAGGTTGGGGTAAGGACAAGGAAGGGAAAATCACAGAACTGTCGAGCAAGAATCCAGTCACTGGAGTGATGAAAAACAAGAAGGGCGTTATCCAATCATATCGAATCGAAGGTTATGGTTGGGTCTCTAAATCAAAAGGAATTGCGCTTGCATTAGCTGGAAAAGTAGATGCTGTCGTTGCTACGTCTCCTAAAGGCAATCAGTTTCTACGTGCCCGCCCCAATACCGAGACATGGGATAATTTGGAGAATAAGGGATGAAGAGAGGTTTGTTTTTTATTCTTCTGCTATCGGCTTGGTGCTTTGCAGGTAATCCCGAAGTATCTTATGAACCTTTCATAGTTGAATTGTCTGGAATTTTAGACTTGCAGACTTTTCCCGGTCCTCCAAATTATGAAAGCATCCAGAACGGTGATGATGTCGAACGCCACTTCTACCTTAAACTTGATGTTCCGGTAGATGTAATACCGAAGGGAAAACATCCAACGGTGGTTGAGCCGGAGATAGAACGAAATGTAAGAATTATGCAACTGGCCATTAGCGGAGAAGATGACGCACTTTGGGCCAGATTCAGAAAAATCGGGAGAGGTGGTCACGTAAAAATTACTGGATCGCTCTTTCACCGTTTTACAGGCCACCATCATTCGAGGGTTCTGCTCGAGGTAAAAACAATGGAAGTGTTAAATCCTAGTCCTAAATGATTTTGATAAGGCGGCACGAGGGGGAACGGGCGGGAACGCGTTCCCGCGAACGGGAACAAAGCGGGAACGGAAACATTAAATTAATCATGCGGTCTTTAAGTGCTCAATAATATTTGGAAGTTCGCAATCTGGATTAAGCATAAACCAGGTTCGATATACGGGAGCTAGGGTCCATTGTCAAAAGCGTCCCAAAAGTTGGACACTACGGTGTTGATTTTTAAGTTTTCAGCTATTGAATGGACGATATGTTAGACAGTTTGAAAAAAATATCTAGAGCGTTCATCTTCATCGCGTTGCTTGGCTTGATCAACTACGCCGGCGTCGCATTTGCGAGGGAATGCGAAGTAAGAGGAATCCTATTTGAGGAGGATGTTAAAGCACTTCGTAAATCGTCATCGTTCCCCCACAATTTGGGGACCTAACGCGCCGACATACTATGTCATTCAAAGAAGTTGAGCAGCGGCTTGTTTCCCCTGCGGTACCGCTTCGCGGTGTCCTCGGGGCTAGCATGGAAAATGTGGTGGCTAGTACGAGCTGAGTGATGCGGGGGTATAAGGGACTTTTCCATCGTGGATATCATTTATGAGTTGCTTAACGAATTGCCTTGGGTTGATTCGATTGAGTTTGCAGGATTCAACGATAGAAAAGAGTATGGTCATCGTTTCGGCCCCGCGTTTGGAGTGGGTGCCGTACCAGGTTTTCCTGCCGATAACGGGGTTTCTGAGCAACCTTTCTTGAGAGTTATTATCGATAGGTAATCTCGCATCTGTGATGAACACACTCAGCTCCTTGAGGTTTCTAAGAAAGTAAGAAATCGCCTTACCGATGGAGCTTTTCTCTGGGTATGCCGGCATCAGGTCGATTGCTCTTAATTTCATGGCCTCAAAGTGCGGGCTCATTTTCTGCCTAATTTCTAGGATTTCCTCGGGAGGTTTATCAACGAGTTCTCCATCTAACCGGTAAATCTCCTGATACTGGTCAATAAAAAATTGTGCATCGTCTGGAAACCGTTCACGCGCCTCTTTAAACCTTCGCCTTGCATGTGCGTTGCAATAGATGCCTTGGATTTTGAAGAGTCCCCGTCGATCTCTTTCGAGATTTGCCTCTCTGATGGCTTTAGCGTAACCGGAGTAAACATCGCTCATAAGAAATCGGCATTTGGAACTCTTCAAGAAGTTCGATGCGACATCACCTGAGCGGGTATTATGGGCTTCGAAGTAACTCGTTTTCTTCGATGAGAACCCCCACAGATACCAGTGCGATTTATCGTCCCCCTCCAACATCCGGTGCGGAGTCTCATCGGCATGGAGCACTTTCTCAGCTCGGATTTCTTCCCGCAAAAGTTCGTAAGTGGGTTTTAAAAAGTCAGCAAGGTGGTGAGTTGTTTCAATAAGGCTTTGGGGCGGCAAACCTTCGACCCCGCTACGCTCGGCTATCCGGACATACCTCCCGATGGGGATGAGATCGCAATACTTGCTCAAGGCGACGTCCAAAACCATAGCGTCGCTATAGCTACTTCCAGGCTTTACTCGTGGCGGGCACGGGGCCGTCTTGATCTCTCCGTGGCACTTCTCACAGCGGTACTTATGCCGCTTCTGCTCAACGATAAAATACTGCTTGGGAACAATGGTCAAAAACTCGGAAGTCTCGGTCATGCCCGAATCGGCGAGCTTTTTCCCGCAGCAGCTACAATCGGGAATGTCTTTGAGCTCTACGGGGGCCGAATGGTACGGCCTTACTTTAGGAGTGACTTGTGGGGGCTTGTGCCACGGCTACGGGTATCTGGCTGAAATTATATGTCATTCCACATTTTTGACGCTGGCTGTTAAGTTTTATTAAGCTTCAACCGACAGGCTATCTATGATGACTCATGTTCAAAGATTTATTCTTGGTTCTTTCTTAGGGTTGATTTGCATGGTCGTTCTAAGCCATTGCTCAGGTCCGGATGGCTTTAGAAGCGTAGGAGGCGTTAGTGATGGGGTGCCTAACGGGGGTTCGTTAGGGGAATCGACTACGGCTGGTGATTCGCCGAATGTAGTTTCTGTGGATATCGGAGTGATTAAAGTCCCAAGTACGACGGACGTCAGTCGGGTGATTTTCATCGTGGATAATTCTGAGAGTATGGCCAGATCCCAAGAACAGGTTGCGATGGGTGTGAGTGCGATGGCGGGTCAACTCAATTCGAATGTTGGAGTAGACTTTCTGTTGTATTCGTCGAGTGAGATTAAGGGGAAAATGGAGACGATGGTGCCGCCAACTGATCCCTACTTCAGCGCGCTAACCTACGAGACCGCTGTCGACGTTGCACCGCAGTTTGGGATTTCTTCTGGGGGGCCCAATCAGTCTGGGAACCAAGGCGTTGCGACAATTCTCGGAAGTTTCGTAAACACTCAATCATCCTTATTCGCTACCGAGTCGTTACTTGGTAACTTTCCCGTAGTGAAGTATGATTTCCGAATAAACCCGTCTCTTTTTCCGACGACGGACGGAGTTCTTCGATTTCGCAGCAATGATTCTGAATCGCTTCGAGCTGAGAATATCATTAAGCTAAGAAATTCAGTTCAAATCGGAAAAACGGGGTCGTCAGATGAGCAACTACTATGTAACTTACTTCGCCTGAGTTTTGATGAGTCGGGAAACACAGCCTTCACTGCTAATACAAAAACGGCGGTTGTGCTCTTGTCCGATACGGATTCTTCATTTAGGGATCGCGCCATTAATCGGTGTGCTAAAAGCATTCAAGTCCACTCGCACCTTACTTGGAAGGCAAGGATCGCCGCTGAGCCTATCGCTAAGACGCAAATCGAGGGTAAAACACAGATTTACAATCCAGAAACTCGAGTCTTATCGGCGCCAAAGTATTCAAATGGTTTATCGGTCGAGTTAACTGACCCTCTTGCTAATAAAACAGGAGAGATTGGCGAAAAATTTCCTTGCACACCGGCTCAGGAGTTAGCTGCTCGTGCTCGTATCCCAATCAACTCTAATATCCGGGCAGCGAATCCTTTTAATTGCGTCGCCTATAAGACGATGGTTAAGGATTACGTTACCACACCGGTGTTTAATACCGTTGGTAGAAATGTGGGCCTATATAAAAGTATCGTCCTTGATCAGCCTAATACCATTGAAAATATGAGCTGTTCTACGCCGTTTACTCTGAATTCAGTGACCTATGCCAATGCGATCGAATACGCGCGCCAAATGAGTCCGCAGTATACGTTTTCAGACCTGGCTTCTATCTGCACTGAGACTCGCCGCCATGCTCGAGACTCAGTTGGTCCGTATTTAACGGGGTTTGCAGAAACTCAGTATGGACAAATCACGTACCAATCGACTGAAGATGATATTCATCAAGCGATTGTGGATCGGTTGAATGCGGTCACAGGCGGTGTGAGTATGTTTGGGATTATTAATGATCCATCGACTCAAACGCCCGAACAAACCGCGCAAGCCGAGGCTCCAAGCGTCAACCTCAAGAGTTTAATCGCGAAGGCCTCTGGAGTGGTTGTTTCAATCTTTAATCCGGCTAGCTATTCTCAGTTGAGCGCTCAACTTAATAATTGGATTAGCTTTGATACGACTAAGACCTACACGATCAAGGATTTCACAGGGGCTCAAATCAAGGCCGTGTCTCTAATCCTGCCGACAGGCGAACTCCAGTTATCCCCAAACGATTACCTAGTCAGTGGAGATAATATTTCGATTAAATCAGTAAGTTTATCCGAAGCAACCACTGTGAGAGTGAGCTATATCCCGCGCGTCAATGCTGATTGATCATGTTTAGGCATACGGCGACTCTTTAGCATTTCCTTTCTTTGCCAATGGTATGGTAATAAGAGCCCCTCTATGAAGCTCTTAAGCCTGTTCATGGTCTTCGTTTTAGCCCTTAGCTTGCGGGTCGATGCCTCGCCGGCTTGCCATCCGGTACTTGTTAATCTTGCTAAGCATATTGGGTTAGGTGGGTTTCCAAGACCTGAGCGAAAGCGAGTGATTTCAATCGGCAGGCTCCTTCATGAGGTTCTTAAGGAAGCTGACCCAGAGCTTGAAGCGATTCTTGATAGGCTTTTGAAACATATCCCCCACAAGCAAGCCAGCGGCGTTGTGTTGCGTCTTGGAAAAGAAGAAGCGTATTCGCAGCAGCTTAGGCTTGCTGTGATCCATCGATTGCGAAGGCTACACGCTGAAGGTGATGAGAAAGCGCTTGATGCGGGCATTGATTTGATTGCTCAAATGGACGAGTCAGTTTCCACGATTCTTAATACCCAGCGGCATCAGTTTAAGGAGTTAGAGCCAGCAATTCTTGCCGCCTCGAAACAGGCAATGCAAAACCCTGAGAGTTTTATGGCGCATATTCGTGGAAGTATCGATTTAACGGATGCCACTCGAATGCCTCGGTGTCCGGGCGGGGCTCATACTTTAGAATATTGGAATCAAATTCGTGAGGATCGAATTCAAGCGCTTCCCGAATTGGGACGCCAGGGAATGGCCGATTGGACTCAGCGGATTGATATGCAAGACGAGGGGATTAAGCTTGTTTCCGAATTTCTTCAAGACATCGGTCTTACTCATGATCGTCGTGGCGTTGCGATTGAGATGACAACCGAAGGGATGTTGTGGAGCGTGGAGAAGCGCGCCAATGGAGCGGTGGGACTCTGGGTCCCCCGCCATGTGTTGACGCCACGAGCTTGGCGGAGCACTGAGGTATCGGCGCGGTATGGAACCAGTCCAGTCGGCGGGAAAAGTCTTTTTCCAAAGGATTGGACCGAAGCGGATATTCTTAAGAGCATCCAATCTGTCGTGAATGACCGAGAGAGTTTAGTGATCCGTCGTTCTGCGAAATCCTCCACACAGCAAAGTTTCTATCTGAAGGGTAAATACCGAGATGTTTGGGTCGAGGTTGGTATTACGGCGGGGAGAGTTGGGACTGGCTTTCCCACTTGGCGGCAGTATTCTCCAGACACGGTTCGACAGGCTTACTTGGAATGGTGGAATTCCCGAGACAGGCTACGAGATACGGGTGCGCTGATCAATCGCCAAGCGATTATACCCACCGACCTTATCAGCCAAGAACAGTTGGTGGATTTGTATTTGGGTAGAAACCCCAGCGGATTAACGGAATCTGAAATCGCAGAGCTTAAGCCCTGGCTCAACCCAGCTCATCTGAGTGAGAATCACCCGAACGTTAGGGTTGCGCGAAGTTACCAATCCGTTATCTTCGACTATATCCAGCGCACGCGAATCCTACGCGAGCTTGAAAATGCGACTAAAGTTTCACCGAGTGGGGAGTGATACGAACTTTACGAGGGGCCGTTGATTCTTTCTAGGACGGATTCATTCGTTTCTTCGAGAGCATTGCCACGCATTTCAATATAATCCACCGACGGCACTAGCCCGCCTGATTTCATTTGGATAAAGACTTCGCGAAGGCGAGCCTGTTTGCCGCCAATCAAGATGGAAGCGCTGAGCGCGCCCTTGTCCGCTGTTGGGATTCGGGTGACTGTGATTCGGCGACTGGGGATGGGTTTAATCGCAAAAGTGAGTTTATTTAAGTCTTTCGAGATGATTGAGACTCCGTACACTTTTCTACGTTCAAGGGCGGTCAAAGGCTCTGTCTTATCGCCGTGATTCTTCATGATCCAGTAGATATGGATAGGGTTTGGGCAGAATTGGTTATCTGGTGTGACACAGGCTTCATAAATAAGGACATTCCGATTGACGCTTCGGATGATTTTAAAAAGTGGGTGGAAGGATTTTTCCGTAAGCCCGCTGCCCGGGGTATCCTTTGCGTAGCAGACTGTCTCGAAGGCCGCAAAACCAAGAAGAATTAGGATTCGGTGAAATCGCATCACGCCGCTTTCATAGGGGCCGCAATAGAGGCTTTTTCGGCAGCGGGAGCTCTTCCGATCACGCGGATAATTTCTTCAATCGTGGTAAGCCCGTTGCGGCATTTATGAAGGGCATCTTGTCGGATAGTCCACATTCCATTCTGGATGGCTGCTTCATAAAGTTGACCAGGACTGGCTGTGCTTGCAATGAGCGCTCTCATTTCGTTACTCACTACCATGAGTTCGAGAATGGGGATACGGCCTTTATACCCTTCATGGTGGCAGGCGTGGCAACCCTTGCCTCGCGAGAGTTCCTTGGGAAGATCAGTCGTAAACCCGGCGTCTTTTAGTTGCTGTTCCGTGGGGACAAAGGTTTCGGTGCATCGTGGGCAAATTTTTCTAGCAAGGCGTTGCGAGATAACGCCTTCTAGGGCGTTGGCGACGACGAATTGTTCGACACCCATGTCAATGAGTCGCGCCATCGTTTGGCTCGATGAGTTGGCGTGAATGGTGCTTAAGACCATATGACCTGTCAGAGCTGCCTGGGCCCCAATTTCTGCGGTCTCTTGATCGCGCATCTCTCCAACGAGAATGATGTTGGGGTCAAGACGAAGCATGGCCCTTAGGCCGCTGGCGAAGGTAAAGCCCTTTTTATGATTCACCTGAGCTTGAATGATCGAGTTCATTCGGTACTCGATCGGGTCTTCGATCGTTAGGATATTGATATCTGGGGTATTGAGGTGCTTGAGCATCGAGTACAGCGTCGATGTTTTTCCAGACCCCGTGGGACCAGCACAGAGCACAAGACCTTGAGGGCTTTCAATGAGGTGGATGAGTTTCTGTTTTTCCACTTCGGGTAATTGCAACGAATCAAGTGAGATCCAATCTTTATTGGAATCTAAAATACGAAGCACAATTTTTTCGCCACTTTCCGTCGGGTAGGTGGCGACACGAAAATCAACCCTTCGGCCCGAGACTTGTAGAGAGATGGCACCATCCTGAGGCATGCGAGTCTCAGCGATATCCATGCTCGCCTTAACTTTGACCGCGGCGGTGAAAGAAGGGGTAAAGACTTTGTCGAAGGTTTTAACTTCTCTAAGAAGCCCATCATCTCGGAAACGAATGCGAAGCATCTGAGTGAATGGCTCGATATGAATATCGCTCGCGCCTTCATTCACGGCTTGAGTCAGTAAGTGAGTGATTACCTGTGCCACAGGACCGTTGGGGTCAGAGGACGCTTTCTCAATATCAAGATCTTGGGCGCTGACATAGAGGTCTTTTGCTTTTTGTTCCAACATTTGGTCGATATTACCGGCAGGTTTTCCGGCAGCACCGACTCGTTCTTGAATCTCTGAACTGTGCGCAAGCACGAATTGGATAAAACGTTGTTTGGCCACGAAGATTTGATCAATCACTGGCTTTGCCGCAATCACGGAGCTCGTGGCAATGGTGATGGTGTGCCCGACTTCAGCAATGGGAACTAGATTGTACTTAACTTGCCATTCTTTCGATACGGATTCATCGAGTGCTTCAATCACAGGGTAATTCTTGAGTGAGACGATAGGGATTCCAAAACAAACGGATTCGACTTCGACCATCTGCTTGTCAGTGAGCGCTCCGAGTTTTTGTAGGTTGTTCAATAATCCGAGGTGATTGGTTGAGTTAAGAGTCGCAGCCTGAGTGATTTTATCAAGTGGGACATTAAAATGTTCTGTGAGCGTTTTCTCAATGGATCGCGTCTGAGAAGGATGCGCGCTAGTTGGCATTTGCCACATCCGTCGTCGATTCTGTTTTTGTCTTTAGCTCAGTTGGAAAATTAAAGTAGACGCTAATCGGTTCCCAAAAGGTCGCAAAATCCACTCGGATTGTTTTACTCTTACCAAAAACATTGAGAATCGTATTGCCACCACGGATCGGGGCCAGGGCGTGCAATTCTAGCTCCTGTCCGCTCGCGGAGAAAGCTTGGTTCATCCGCGTTAGCGCGTCAAAGAACACGGCTTCAATGGCCAGAAGCACAGCGTCGTTGATGACTTCGGATTTGTCCGTTTTTTCGATTTTCTCACCCTTCTCAGTTTTTGCAGCCTTAATAATCCGATTTCCCAGCCGTTGGGCCGTCTCAGATGGCATGACTACGACGATTAAGGCATGAAACGAACCCTTGGCCAGGGCCGCAAAAATGAGATCGCCATGGGTGTAATGGCCAGGCCATAGCGATGGCGTTGAAAGCGATGTCTTTTTAAGGGCGGGGATTTGTGCGCGCAGCGCATCAAATAGGCTCTCCAACGCTGTATTCATGTGTGTCGCTTTGAGCATAGCATTTCTGTCTACGACACTTATCGGCGAAATGGAGCAGTCAATTAACTTGAGAATCTGAGAGCGGCTCAACTTCGAAGTCTTCGGCGGGTTGGTCCATTGGAATCTCGGTGAGATCGCCAGCTTCGCTCAAGGTTACGAGCGGCTCAAGATCTGAAGCCAGACTAATCTTAGAGGTCAGTAAAATAACTACGAAAAGAGATTTTAATAAGATCATGGATTGCCTCTGGCTTATAACAAAGCAAGTCGTATGCCAGTTGTTTAAGGCTGATCAGGATAGCTAATTGCGGCATGAACTGTCTAAGTTTAGGGCGGAAGGCTGAGGGCATACCAAGTTTCTTCATGATATCAAGACAGTACGCTGAAAGAAACTTCGACAGGGGCGGTGAATCATGGGTAACCCTTCATATTAGCTTAACAAAAGACACAAGATTCGTAGCTCTGTGGCCGATAAGTCATGCGGAGGATCACGGTTTCTCGAGGATCATTATATGCCACGATTTAAATACAGAGCGATCAATGGCTCCGGTGAGCAACAGAGTTCCGAAGCAGACGCGTCTTCAGACTCCGAGCTCATTCAAGACCTAAGTGCCAAGGGGTTGACCGTATTGAACCTTACGGTCATTTCAGGTGGAGCCTCGCTTGAGGATGGAAATCAAAGCGAAGGTGATGAAGAGAAATCCTTCTTTGCGAAGCTTGATGCCGGCGTCCCCGTCGCCATTCTACTTCACTTTTATGAGCAGATCGGATTTCTGATGGGTTCGGGAATTCCGCTTCATCTATCGATTCGAATGGTGTTCGATAACATCAAGCACCCTGGCCTTCAGGCAATCATCAAGAAAATCCTCTTTGATCTTTCCGAAGGTTCTCCGTTTTCCGAATCTCTTGCTAAACACGGTTCGGTGTTTCCACCCCTTCATGTTCACGTGATTGGTGTCGGAGAAAAAACGGGGAAACTCGACCAATCCCTTCTACAGATTGTAGATCTCACGAAAGAGCGGATCGAAATTGAGCGGCAAGCGATTAGCGCCGCCTCCTACCCCTTATTTCTGATTGGCATTACGATGGTTCTGGCCCTAGGGATGGTGCTTCTTATTTTTCCACAATTTAAGGAAATCTTCGGGTCATTCCAGATGAAATTGCCTTTTCTGACTCAGGTTCTGATGGACCTGAGCGATATTCTACGTACCAAACTGATTCTTGTCCTACTTGGTGTGGGTGGAAGCGTTTTCGGAACGATTTATATGTTTAAAAGCGAAGCGATGAGTGAGACGAGGGAGAATGCGGCCCTTGCCACCCCCATCGTGAGCCGCATTTTTATGGCCATGTTTGTAAGCCAGTTCAGTAAGACGGTTGGCAGTACGCTTAAGTCGGGAATTCCCCTTCTTGATGCGCTGATCATTTGTCGGCGAACGCTTCCGCATGGCCCTCGGTATGATTTTCTCACTGAGTTAATCAATGGTGTAAGAGAAGGTCTGACGATGTCGGCTGTGATGGAGCGCACCCAGTTTGTTCCCGAGCTCGTATGGCAACTCTCAGCCATCGGAGAACAGGCCGGGAATCTCAATGCCATTATGGATAATATTTTTACCTTTTATAAGCGGCAGTACAACGAAGACATCGTTAAAATTTCGGGTTTGTTGAAATCAGGGATGATGTTCTTTGCGGCGGCGATTGTAGGGAGTATTGCCGGAGCGCTTTTTATTCCACTTTTCAAAATGGGTGCCAACATGAAGAAGGGGGGCTAGGTGGATGGCTCCCAAGGGCAGTAAATCGAATAAGAAGCTACTTTATGTGGCGGCATTGCCGGTGCTGTATGTTGCTTGGGGATGGGTATCCCCCTATTTAGAGGAAACAAAGCAGATGGGCTTAGAGCTTGAAAAATTAGATAAAGCTGTCCAGCAAATTAAGGCCGATGGCGAAGCTTTCTCCGGAGATTGGCAGAAGAATCTCATGCAGCGCGAAAAAGAAGCTCTTTCACTGGTTCCCGACGTGATCTCAACGAGTGATGTCTTGCGATATTTTTCTACCGATTTTGCAAGAAAAAACCAAGGAATCCAATTCTCAACGTTATTACCCCAGAGTGTTGGGATCAGTAACATTAAAGTCGATGAGGAAGATCCCAATATTAGAGTGCGGGTGAGTCGGCTTCAAATTAAGGCGATCACTAACCCTGAAGTGTTATTAGCCTACGTCGAACATTTGGAGAAATACCCTGGGTCATTTCGCTTATCAGAGTTAGCGATGAATTCAGTGGGTACAACCAAGGCAGACGCGAAAGTTGACTTGAGTATTTTGGTTGAGATGTTTCTCTCTCCCAAAGAATGGTTGCCCAAGGATCTTAAGGACGGCTCATCCATAGATCCAAAGCGAGACGTCGCGGCCATCGAGGGTTCCCAGAAAAATTATGATTGGTTTCAGGTGTCTTCGCTAGAAGTTGCGAAAGAGCCAACGGCGGAAGTGGCTCAGCCTGAAGCGGAAGAGGTCGAAATCAAGGTAACTAAACCCCTTATCAGACGCATTGAAAAGCCCGTGCCTCATTCGCCCCCGAATTTCAAAATTGCTCGATTCATCGGAGATAGTATCGTGGTGGATGAGCGGCTTTATGAAGTGGGTGATCAGGTAAATGGTTGGTCATTGGTGAGTATTGTCGGCAGTACCCGATCTCTGCGAGTTCAGAAAGATAAAACCATCTACAGGATTGAGATCAAATGACGAAACTGACTCTTCTTGCAGGACTTTTGGCGTTATTCATGAGTGGAATCGTATCCGGCGCTCCATCTGTGATAGAAAAGTACGTTGGTGTCTATTTGCGACCGGGGCCTGAAGGAAGTTCTCTGGTACTTAAGTTTGAGTCCGGAGTGCCATCGGCTAAAGCGGTCTATTCAAAAAAAGACAACGCGTCGGAGATTCGATTCAAGGCAAAATCGCCTCGGCAGATTCTAAAGCGCGTTTACTATGCAAATCCAGACGTCCCCTATAAGAAAGTTATTTTCTGGGCGGACCCTAGTAGTTCTCAGTGCATTGTGCAGCTCTGGCATCGTAAGCTTCCAACCAAGTTGCCCGTCTGGGCGATGAAGAATACTCCAGCCAAGGAAATGATCATCCCTCTGTATGAAGCCAAAGTGCCACAGCGCAAGCTAGCCGCAAAAACACCAAGTGTGATGAAAAATGGTATTAGCCTGAATGTGAAATCGGACCCCTTAGACAAACTTCTGCGTTCGGTTGCGGCGGAAGCTAATCGGAGCATGGTGTTTGGGGATGAGGTGACCGGGAGTGTTTCGGTTAATGTTCAGAACTTAAAATACGAAGACGCGGTTGATGTCATCTTGAAACCCACCAAGTACCGAGCCGACCATAAAGGTGATGTCACTGTGATTCGATCCGCTAAGGAGGGATTGGTATTTCGAGTGTTTCAATTGAAATACATTGATGTGAATACTGTGGTTACAAAAATTCAGGAAGTCATGAAAACAGCGCAGGCCACGGCGGATAGCCACACCAATTCTATCTTCGTTAGTGATACTGTTGAGGGCATCAATCAAATTGAACAAATGCTCGCGCAACTCGATCGGATTCCCAATCAAGTTGAGGTTGAGGCGGCCATCATCCAACTCGATGATAGTGACTCTCGCGATATTGGCTTTGAATTGGCAGCGAATATTGCCACCAATAATGTTGGGGGTTCAGAGTTGACTAACTCAATCCAGTCCACTCGTGTGTCGCCATTTGACCCAGCCGCTGCAGCCCCTCGAGGCTTTTTTGTGGGGTTGAGTTGGAAGAGTGTCACCGGCATGTTGGGAGCTCTTGCTCAGAAGACAAAGTTAACGGTGCTTGCCCGCCCGCGAGTGTTGGCCCTTAATGACGAACAGGCTTCAATCATCATTGGCTCTCGTTTAGGTTATAAGACGACCACGGTATCTGCCACCGGTGGTGCGGTTGAAGACGTTAAATTTTTAACCGTTGGTACGCAACTAACCCTCAAACCCCATGTTACCGAAAATAAGCATATTATTATGAGTATCAAGCCAGAGATCAGTGATGGTGCGATCGATGCGAATACGCTTCTGCCGACTGAGAAGACGACTGCCTCTGAGACGAAGGTGATCGCAATGAATGGGCAAACGATCATTCTGGGAGGGTTATTAAGGGATCGAACGGAAGTCACGGAAAAAAAGGTGCCTATTCTAGGCGATATCCCACTGCTTGGTTTTTTCTTTAAAGGACGTACAGAAAGTACCACCAAAAGTGAAATTATGATTCTGCTCTCTCCTAAGATTGTCGATCAGACAGTTGACGTCGCCCACCAGAAAGAGGGTGAACTCTTTCTGAACCGAATTTATGAGCGCCGACTCAATAGCATTCCGGCTCCTTCGCGTGAAGAGAGGGTTAAGTTGAATGACGAATAATAAGGCTACCCCATCGCTTCAGTTCAATATCACGGATGAGCAACTGGCTATTGTCTTAGATGGCGAAACGACTCCGCAGGTTAGCGACGCCAATGAGCCTGTGGTTGTATTCAAGTGGGCTCTTCATCCCACAGAGACTGAAGTCGTTGGTCTTCATTTGAGAGCGACCCAGTCCATGGTGACCCTTAGGAGCAAACAAGGAAGTCTTAAGGATTTTCAAATCATCCGAGCGGGTTACGAGAATATTCAAAACCTGTGGCCCGAGTTAGAAAAGTGGCGGGATAAGTCGAATTTAGATAAAGCCAATACCGTTGTGACCGTTTCGGGAAAGGCGTCTCCCTTTGTGGTCGCTAAGGCCCCCTCTCTTTCGCGTTCGATGCTCGAGAAGACTCTTACCATTCAGTTGAAGCAAGTTGCTAAAGAAGAATCCGATAACTACGGGTATGTGCCGATCAGTCCGATCCCATCTGATAAAAATGCCGTAACGACCTACCTTGTGACATCGGTGACGCCATCGGTAATGAAAAGCACGCTTGAGGGTTTAAGACGATTAAAATTCAAGGTGGTGGCGTGGGACAGTGAGCTTTTATGCTACGCGCGGTCATTGATGTTGTTATGGCAGGGACAGAAGATTCCCGAAAGAGTTTGTTGTGGGATTATCATGGGGTGGAACCGGTGCCGCATTGTCATGGTGGATGCGTCGGGTAAATTGGTTGCCTCGCTTTTGCCAATTGGAATTGCCCCCTTCTGGGATGAAATCAAATTGGCCTTGAATGACCCAAAATTGGACCCGAAATGGCTTGAAGAATCGGCCCTATATCTGCAGTGTGAAGACAGTATTGAGGATATGAAGCGAAAATGCCTAGTGAACCAAGTCGTGGCGAATCTCTATATTCCTATGATCCAATCTTTTCGGATGGAAGTGTTCTCGCTATGTCAGGAAAATGGCCTTGAAGTGCCTCAACATTTTTCAATCATGGGACCTGGTAGCCGCCTCTTTCGACTGTCCTCTCATCTTGCCAAAGATATGGGGATGAAACTCGTCGCCTTTGACGCTAAGACTCCGCCCGAAGTTGCCGCTTCCTACGGAGCCACTTTCTGGGATTCGAGTGAGTTGCATTTGAATGCGATGCCAAGAGATAAGAGTGAGGCTCTTTACCGCATGAAAGAGGTTTGGGAGACTCTCAGAAGCAAATCTAAGAAATCTTCCGCCGGAAATAAATCGCCTTTGGCGAGTCTCCATCTCCCAGGACAAGGGTTAATGAAATACGCCGTGATGGCTGCGGTATTCCTTGGGCTACTTGCTATTTATCCGGTGTGGGAGAGAATCTCGGTGAGTGCTTCTCTTGATGAGCGCAAGGCTGAGGTTGCTCGGCTCATGCCTGAGCGAGAAAAGTTTGAGGAATTTACTCGGCGTCAAGCCTTGGTAGATAAGCGGGTCAACCTCAAGAAGAAGTTAGATAAAGCCAAGATCGCCTTCGTTCCTATTCTTAAAGAAATTCTCTTTAGTCTCCCTCCGACGATTCGATTAAGTTCCTTATCCATTCAGGAAACTCGAGTGAGTCTAAAAGGCGTCGCGGTTCGTCAGGAGGATCTTGAAAGTTTTCTTGAGGTTGCGGCAGGGCTGAGAATGGTGACTGATCCTACGCCGCTTAATCTGCGCTCGGAAGCAGGCTTCACCTCATTTGAACTACTATTTAAACCAAGAGTATCCAATGATTCTTAACCGCAGGGGGAGGGGAAAATGAAAGTCGTGGGTCTGTATTTAATGCTAGCGTGGGTAGCGCTTGTGATACCTAGGGAATCTTTTGCTCTCTCGGTCGACGATTCCAATAAAATTCTCGATCAGTATGATAACGCCTCACAGAAAATTCTGGGATTCATCAACTGTATCTCACGAGTCCTTGTAGGTTCAGATGCCTTGACGAGTAGCGGACCTCGTAGCCCCAAAGCGGTGATCCTACCCAGAAGCCCCGACTTTCCATTCTGTTTTGAAATCGCGGGTTTTAAGACCGAGGGAGGTTTTGCAAAAATGCTCAGCATTTTTAAGAAGTCTTCTGCAAACCCTTCGGCAAACCCCTCTTCATTCAACCCGATTAATTCCAATACGACCTCGGAGCTGAATGGCGTTTCGGCAGAGAATAAGCCAATTGACGAAGCAATCACCCAGATGAAAGCGGCAAATCAAGACGAGATCGACAGATTTGTCAAAGCCAACGAAGCGCAGATCGACGAGATGAAACGCAAACCTGCGCGGCAACCCAACAAGATTCAAGAATCAAGTCATCAGAACCGGGCTCAAAAGCCGACGAAAGCAAAGCCAAAATGGTAGTGGATCGCAAGCAAAGACGTCAGTCGCTCGGGTTCTCACTTCTTGAGGTCTTATTGGCGATTAGTATTTTTGCGCTCTCGGTTCCGGCCGTTGGCTATCTCTATGGCCTCGCGTTCCGAGAGGAAGCAGAAACAACGGATATGACGCAGGCAACGTTTTTGGCACAGGCTCTGGTTCAGGAAATTTCTCAGCGCCGATTTAAAGAGAGTGTGGCAGCCCCTGGGAATGGACCTGATACGGGGGAGATTTCTGGAATAAGTCGAGCGCTATTCGATGATATCGATGATTATAACGCGTACGCTAAAAACAGCGCGTTTCATACAGCATGGGGTGCGATCAGTCCTCCGGTAGACGAAAATGGCAGTGCGCTTACGGATTTTGCGAAATTTTCCCAGTATGTGGATGTCATTAATATTGCCGATATTACTCTTGGACCCTCAACTCGTTCTGATTACACTTTGAAAGCGGATGGGAGCACGCAATTTAAGTTAGTCACTGTGAAAATTAGTTGGAATGCTGGAAAAAGAGACGTGACGTATCATAAGATTTTTGGATCCCATTAATGATGATGAAAAGAACTCAAGGATTTACCCTGCTCGAAGTGCTTTTGGCGATGACGCTCTCGTCGGCTATTTTAGGTGCCATCGTTGTCCTGTATCAGCCGATTTTGAAGCACGTTGCTGAGTCGATGCAGTACCATCAACTAAGGCAGAAGCTTTCTAATCCACTAGATGCAATCGGAAAGGAAATATCGGCGGCAAGAGCGGTCTATGTCGATAGCAGTCGCTGTTATAAGCTCTGCCTTCAAGACCGCGCTACGGGCAATCGGGTGATGTATTATGTTTCTGGGACGACACTTTACCGAAAATCTGAGGCTGCAGGCTCATCGGTGGTAACGTGCTCAGGTGGAAAACCGTTCCTGACAGAGGTTGATCTGGCGAAAACTGCGTTTACGATGAATAAGAATGTCGTCAAAATGACGTTGGCAACGACCGACTCTTTTAACCATTCCTTTCAACTCCACTCGGCCTTTTTCCCAACCTTCATGGAACGCTACAATCTGTTCTATGATACTTTCGCGTGCGAGACGGCGACTAGTCAGGGCTGGGTGTTCACCAACCCTGCTAAATTATCCTGGTCGGTTCAGAGTTCCGCGAGCTCTTCCAGTCGGTATTGGCTGTATGAAACGCTAACACAGAATCAAGGCTCACCGCTCACCGCGTCGGCTGAGATTCCGCTGGACTTGAGTCGTCTCAGTTCGGCTTACCTTAAATTTAGTTACCGAACCGTGGGGACGATGGACCCTGGAGAAGAATTAGGCGTGTTCTTTTACAATGGCACGACTTGGACGGAAATTTATCGAGATAATCTGTTGGGTAATTTGAAATCCCTGCAGTACATCACGATTGATTTATCCTCTTTCAGTCTGAACGCGAATAATAAGTTACGCTTTGATGGGTCATTAACTAAAACCGCAGACCATTGGATCATCGATGAAATTGAAATTTTGCCAAAATAGGGGCGTCATCTCTTTCTATGTTCTGCTTCTGATGTCGGTCTTTATGACGATGGGGCTGGCTTTACTTGGGTATCAGCTTGGGGCCTTTCAGGATGCGTCCAATATCCGAGATGGCTATCAGGTGAAATTACTCGCCGAGACAGCGCTGCAGGAGGCCGATTACTATCTTAGGAATATCAATAGTGGTTGGACGGGTGCATCTGCCGAGAAGACGGTCGCTATCGGGGCTAAGACAATCGGGACCTACAAGTATTCCATCACCCAATGTGGCAATGTCTACGATGTGACAGCGGGTGGCTATATCCCCAACTCGACAAGCGTTAAGAAAGTCGCTCATACGATCAGCTACAAACTCAGAAATCCCAACCCGTCCATTCTATTCACGGATGGTTTTGAATTAAATAATCTGGCCAAGTGGGCTGGTGAAGTGAACGATGTCGGAGCCGACTGGGATATCAATAACTCGTTGCCAAAGAACGGTACGTATCACGCCCGAGGGCGAAGGGTTTCGGGTGGTGGCACAAAGATCGCTAGACTGCTGAGTCCTATTTTTAATCTTAGCTGCTATGACGAAGTTATCTTGAGATTTTCGTATCACCGTAATGGCAGCGCCACTCGGATTAGGGTTTACCAGGATAATTCAGGCATCGGTGCGGCGTGGACAAAGATCTTCGAGGACTCAACCAATGCCACCGCTTCCGCTTATATCCGCCCGGCTCAGAGGATTTCCATCACGTCTCTTAGCTCAAGCGTCCAATTCCGATTCGAAGCCCACTGCAACGGAAGCTCTGAGGCATGGTATCTCGACGATGTCCAACTCTCGACTCCAATCTCGCTCTACGACCCTCTAGTGGATGGCTGATGTTTTTCCGAAATAGCCGTTTAACCTATTGATATTATAATGTTTATTAAAATGCCCCCTTCGGGTGATTCGCCGCAGCGTTGCAGTGCGGCATACTGAGTCTGTGGATGAGTAGTGGCTCCCCACTTAAGAATATTAATCTGGAGGACGTATGGTAGCAATTCAAGGCAAAAAGGGCTTTTCATTAGTTGAACTAGTGATCGTGATGGCAGTGATCGCGCTCATTATGAGTATCGCAATCCCAAACTTTCGAAGCATGCAACAGGAAGGTTCATTGACTAAGGCAGAAGGAGATCTCGATACCTTAAAAATCGCGATATCATCCTACTGGCGTGGTAACGCTCAGGCGTATCCAGCCAATATTCATACCGCGTTAACTGGAGCGACACCGTCGGTGATTACTAAAGTTCTAACCGATCCGTGGGTGACGGACGCGACGAACGTGACCTATGGTTACACGAAGGGAACGGACGCGACATTTGGTGATTACTTCTTCTTGTACACTAAAGGTCCTAAGGCCGATACGGCACCAGCGTGGGATGCGACTAACCAAAGAGTCAACTATACGGGAACTGGCCGTGTGGTGAGTAATGCCCCGGTGCTTAAAAACTAATTCCATAACTATCTAACCCTGATGGGGTTCAAAGCGGCGGCTGTCTCGTAAGAGATAGCCGCCGACTTCATTTGATCCGTAAAGGTGCCCATCCCCTTTCCGGCCGGAAAGTAGCCAGGTGCTTAGTATTTCAGCGGACTTTAATTCGTCTCGAAGTGCCAGGGATTCTAAGCGTGCTGGGTTTGACGGCATTAGCCATGATTGGCCTTGGTGGCGATAGGGCATCAAAGCTTAGCGCGGCATTATCCAGGGTTAAAAAATCATGGCCTTTGGTGACCAAGGATTGCCATTTCCCCGATCGAAAGACGGTCGTTCGCATTTCGCCCTTCTGCATAATGTCGCGGTCTGATTTGTCGATCACGTAGCGTCGGTTGTCCTGGGCGAGTTGGGCATCATTTTGATAATCCCAGAATCCCATCCCCTCAGGCATCGACCAATCTCCCAAGCCAAGATATAGCGAGGTTCGGACAGTGGGATTGGGGCTAGATGAAATCAAAGCGGCGAGGCCATCGGAAAACCGCTGCCCCACGGGCCCTAGTCCAACTGAACAGGAGAGAAAATTAATTCTTAGTGCATCACTGAAGGCATCCTTAATCGCGGGGAGTTTGGCAATGACCGACTTCCACTCACGATGGCCCGTGGTGCAGGCAGCATTGCCCCCTGTCACCGAATACGAGCGAATTCCCATGATATCCGCCTTGGTAATCGGGCTGTAATAGTCGTCATAATTAACGCGGTCTTCACTCTCAGCCGATTCGACCCAGTCTGCGCAGTCACTACTTTTCATACTGGCGGCAGTTGCCGGAAACCAGGTCGCCCCGGGTAAACCGTGGGCATTGATATTAAGGACATCAATCTTCTGGTTTCGGTCTGCTGAAACTTGGATGATCTGCTCGAAAAGTTCCTCTAGAGTCGAAAAAATGATGGTGATTGACTGATCGGCGTTTTCAACACGAACTGGAGTGACGTGCGTCGAGCTTGCGGGGAGGATATAAGGGGCCCAGGCGTGGCCGGCTGAATAGGGGTGGACTTGGTTATCGTAGCGATGAAATTTTGCAACACCCACTTCGCCTGCATGGATAATGAGTCCCCAGGCTTGGTTAAGAGATAACGAAAGGCATAGAACGACGGCGATTAGTGTGATTCGCATGGACTTTAGCTCTCCGGTTTTTGGTTAAAGTCTAGCCACCAGCGACGTTGTGTAGATGGTGTCTAAAGATTGTTTTCCAGCCACAGCGGGAGAGTTACGGTAGTCGACGGAGTAGCCTAATTTTATGGAAAATACATTGGTTAGCAGGACGGATACCGACGGCTCGAAATGAATCCGATAATCGTCACTGTATTCAAAATTTCTAAGAAATTCCGCTGTCACCTGGCTGGAAATGGAATCATTCCACTTCTGCTTCCAGCCAAGAAATACTCTAACTAGATGAGAGTTGACCGTAATATCGGTTACTTTGCGTTCCGACTGCAGTTGATAACCCGCTTCCGTGCTGAGTTCCATGTCTTTAGTTTCATGAACATAGTAGATGCCACCGAGGTCTCCGGTCTGTCTTGATTCAAGTCCAGCGAAAGGGTTTCCATCAACGGTGTATCCCACATAGACGCCAAATTTCTTTAAAATCTGACGCTCATACCGAAGTCCTGCATCCCATTTGCGGAGGTTCTCAGTTCCGGCGGATTTGCCGTAGAGGTACGAGCTGGTGAACCGCCCGATATTTTGGTCCCATTTGGCTTCAGTTGTTTGCTTCGCGCGGTAGGTCTGAGCGTCGGTGTTTCCCGTCGTCAGAACAACACCGGCTTCTGATTCGTGATTAAGCTTTATACCCTCGACCACTTGAGGCAGATCGTCGGCGGTGGCGAAGGTGCTCAGACAGAAAAGAATTAATAAGATGAATTTCATCGAGTAGACCTAACCCTTTCCTTGCAGAAAGGGTAGGCCCCTCACAGAACCGTGCGTGCGGATTTCCCGCACACGGCTCTTCA
>Ga0105164_10000685_pt1 | contig 22864 bp, 24 predicted proteins | sample VDWuncwatermetaG_FD_89674 | JGI IMG/M metagenome (GOLD analysis project Ga0105164, IMG submission 89674) | Wastewater microbial communities from Netherlands to study Microbial Dark Matter (Phase II) - VDW unchlorinated drinking water | ecosystem: Environmental > Aquatic > Freshwater > Drinking...
AAGTTGCAAGAGTCATCTTACCGCTAAAGTGGTTTAATAGCTGCTCAGCCTTTTAACATCCTAGAATTAGGTCGGTTTTGCTGATTTCAACCCACCAAAAGCACATTTATGTGGGGGAGTTTCTGCATTGATTATATTGCTTCGATTCGGTGGAAAGATGGATTCATTTGTTTCGACTGTGGAAGCACTGACTTCTGGAGACTAAAACGTCTTAGCTGGACTTGTTCAGAATGTGAAACTGAATCGAGAGTCTTAGCCAGCACCCTTTTTCAAGATACTAAACTACGACTAACTTTATGGTTTCAAATGATCTGGTGGTTCATGGGTCAAAAAAATGGTGCTAATGCACTCTCACTGCAACAAAATTTTGGAATCGGAAGTTACCGAACATCATGGAGCATTTTAAAAAAGCTGCGCATGTGTAGATAGCCGTTGAAAAGAGAGGTGCTGGATCTGGCCGTGTTCGACTTAAACATGCTAAATCAGAAACAGCAAAAGAGATTCAAGGTTTCATTTTGGATGTTGTGGCACTGGGTTCAAATATCATTTCTGATAGACATAATAGTTATCCCACCATTGTTGAAAAAGGCTATACCCGTGAGGCAATGAAAAAACCGTATTCTTGGGAAAACGCCGATGGCGATGACGACCGTTTACTTCCACGCGCAGGTCGAGTTGCAGCGCATATGAAACGCTGGTACTTGGGCACCTACCATGGCGGAATGAAAATAAAGGAAGTCCAGCCGTATTTGGATGAATTTGTTTTTAGGTACAACCGACGCACTTCAAAAAGTCGCGGCCTTGTGTTTCATAGAATGGTTCAAGCAGCAGTCAATTCAAAACCTGCTCTTTAATTTACCGGCGTCAAGTGCATACGTAGGTATTTATTCGTTAAAATCTCGACTTCATCTATTACAAAAATGTCAGCCTTTCTCGCGTCTTCCACTAAATAGCTGTCGTTTATTGAGTTGCAGTCAATAAACATTGCCCCTTCTGATAAAAAATTAAAATAAGCCAGTAAATCATAGGCATCTTTATTTTGTTCTCTTTTGAAATTAGAAATCAGTAAAAAACCCGCTTGATTGGCCGAGGTCAGTTCATTAATGGAAATAATTTTTAAATTCAAATCAAAAATAAAAGATTTAATTTTATGTTCAAGATCTTTTATGACTTTATCATCCGCATCGGTTAGTGAAACAATAATTTCTACAAAGCCACTAAAAGCCAGCTTCGTCGCAACACTTATAACAAAATTAGCGTCGCCAATTATAATGATCGGCATTTGCGAGTTGACTCGATTAATATTTTTTTTCAAAATTCGCAGCAACGTCTCGGTTAAAATATTATAAGGCTTATATTTTTTATTTTGAAATATCAGACTATCCGCAGTAGCCATCAGATTCGTTTGCCAATCGACCGCTTTTATATAGGAAGTAAAGTCTGTATAGCGCTTGCTGTCAAATTCTATTACGTCGTATTTTTTACTTAATAGCTCCGCTATAGGAACAGTTGTTGTTTCTTGCAATTCAAACTGAGCTAAAATTTCCGCTTTATTCGGCAATTGATCTATTTTTTCTTTAAATAAACTATAAAGCTTATACATTATTTTACACCAAAATAATCTTTAGCAATATTTATATCATTAACAATCTGCTGCTTAAGAGTCTCAATAGTATTAAATTTTATTTCATCACGATGAAACTTAACCAATTCTATTTTCAAATGTTCTCCATAAATATCTTGCTCAAAATTAAAAATATGTGTTTCTACTTTAAGATAAGAGTCTGAACTTTCAAAAGTGGGATTAAACCCAATATTAGTGATGGATGAAAATTTTTTATCTCCCAAATAAGCCCAAGTAAAATAAACACCTTTGCGCGGTACAAATTCAATTTCTGGGCTAATGTTCGCAGTAGGGGTTCCAATTGAGCGTCCTCGTTTATAACCCACACGAACCGGACCACGCAAGTAATACGCACGCCCCAAAAATTCACTCGCCTTATCTAATTCGCCATGTTCTAGAAAGTTTCTGATTTGAGAAGAAGAAACGGTCTGGCCATTAATTTCACAAGCTTCAACCACGGTCAGCCCTATTCCTATTTTTTGACAGTAGTTTTTCAAAAAATCAATCGTGCCATCTCTTGATTTTCCAAAACTAAAGTCATAGCCCACCACTATATGCACAGGCTTGTATATTTTTTCAATGTAACTGGTTAAAAATTGTTCGGCGCTCATTAACGAAAAATCTTTACTGAATTTCTCTTCTACTAGGAACTCCACCGAAATTTTAGTCATCATTTCTACTTGATCCCGATAATCAAACATTCGGTGATGAGGCTCATTGGGCTTCAGTACGGTTCTTGGGTGAGGCCTAAAGGTGCAGGCCACCGATGCCGTCTTGTTTTCATGCGCTATCTGCACCAATTTTTTTAAAAGTTTTTGATGACCTAAATGAACGCCGTCAAAGCTTCCTATAGTCATTACTGAGGATTTAAAGTGAGGTATTGCCTGCTCTTGTGATCTAATCCATTCCATATTGCTATTTTAACTATTAACCAGTTGAAATAACGACAGAAATTCGTTATTTTTGCATTGCGTGAAAAAAACTCTCTCAAAACAGTCTATTTGGATGCGCTGGCTACATCAGCGTCGTGGTTTTTTACTCAGGGCCCTACTTTGTTGGCTGTTTTCAGTCTTTTTGCTTAAATTTGATGAAAATGGCACCTACGACATTCGATTTCAGCTTCGAGGTGAGCAAAAAATCTCGCAAAACATTGTCTTAATTACATTTAAAACTTTTGAGTTTTCTAAGCGCTACGATGCAAAAACACGCAACCTAATAGCCGCTAGTGAAGTCGCAGACCTGAGCGACAGTTTTTATTGGGATCGTGAGCTTTGGAGAGAACTCCTTGATAACCTTCTTAAGCAAAATCCAGCAAAAATCGGCATAACCCTATATTTCGGAAATAATATTGGCGCTCTACACCTGACTGAGCAAGAAAATAAAACCTTCAAAGATCCACGTATTATTTGGTCTGCCAATTCTAACGAACCTGAAAAACTTTCACTTCCTGTTGCCGCCCGTGCCAATAAATCCAATATCGCCAATATTGACACCCTAAAAGATGATGACGGCATTGTCAGAAGATTATTCCTAACTCCTGATCAAATTCCAAATATTGCAGAACGTATGTTTTCACCTCGGGTCAAATACGCCTCATCAAGTCTACCCATAATAAATTACAAAGGACGTGGGTTATTCACTGAAATTTCATTTTCAGATGTACTCAGTGGAAATTTACCAAAAAATTATTTTGAAAATAAAATTGTTTTAATTGGCGCTGAAAAATCGAATAACTCACAAATTCAAACTCCCATTGGACTACTTTCCCGTCACGAGTTCTGGGCGACAGTTACTGAAAATTTATATTCAAACAGTTTCATTAAAAAATATTCAAGCTTTAGTTATGCCGTTTTATTATTATTTCTAACCGGACTTGCAATTCTTATTATTACTCATTACCCACAAACCGTCGTTTTAGTATTTTTTGTTTGGCTGTCCACCCTTTCTGCTGCATTTTCTGCTTGGATTTTTGACAGCTTTTATATATGGATACCGATTGTCAGCCCAATTAGTTTATTCGCCTTTGTTTGGGCTTTATTTATTGGCCATCAGGCTTTAAAAATGGAACGCGCACATGCACAGCTTCAGCAGCAGCAAAGTTACTTGGCCGAGCTTGAGCAACTTAAAAATAATTTTGTTAGTCTTATTAGTCATGATCTAAAAACGCCCATCGCAAAAATTCAAGCGGTTTTAGACCGGGTGCTACTGCAAGGCCCGCTAACACCCGAATTGCAATCAGACTTAGCAAGCCTAAAAGATTATTCTGAAGAATTGAATCGCTATATTCAGTCTATTTTAAAAGTACTACGTGTTGAGTCCCGCGACTTTAAAATTTTAAAAGAAACCGCCGACATTAACGGAATCATTGAAAATGTCGCGCTAAGACTGGGCCCCCTAGCACGCTCTAAAAATATAAAATTAAATCTAAATCTTGAACCCATGTTTTTAACTGAAATTGATGTAACCTTAATAACCGAGGTCTTTTTAAATATAATAGAAAATGCCATTAAGTACACTCCATTCACTGGTCAAGTTATGGTCCGATCCTACGAAACTGAAACTGAAATTTGCGTTGAAATTACTGATACCGGCGAGGGCATTGCCACTGAAGATCAAGAAATAGTCTGGAAAAAATTTGCCCGCGGAAAATCTCAGGATTATAAAACTAAGGGTACCGGCCTTGGGCTTTACTTAGTAAAATATTTCATAGAATTGCACGGCGGACAAATCTCCATGAAGTCAGAACTAAACAAAGGCACAACATTTATTGTAAAACTCCCCATAGAAACAACAAAAGAAGTAGCGTATAAAATAATAATATAACAAAGGAATATTTATGATTAAACTAAAAACTCTTATTGTCGATGATGAGGCCGAACTCAGAAAATCAGTTGTCTCTATTTTAAAAAATACTAATCTACAAATTGATTTTGAAATCGAAGAGGCCAGTAATGGTCAAGAAGCTCTGAATAAAGTTAAAGCCCACCCTTTTGATCTTATTCTAATGGATGTCCGAATGCCCGAAATGAATGGACTTGAAGCCCTTAAAGAAATCAAAGAGCACGATCCTCGAACTTTTGTAGTTATTATGACCGCCCACTCAAATTTAAATGATGCCGTCGTCGCCATTAAAGAAGGCGCGTATGACTATGTAGAAAAACCAGTAAGCCCTGAAAAATTGACCGACATTGTTAAAAAAAGTCTTGAAGCCCATGAAATGATATCAAATTTAACGGCCTCAAACCCTATTTTTGATGACGACATCGAAAGTGAAATTGTCGGCAATAATACAAAAATGAAAGAAGTTTTTAGTCTTATTTATAAACTTTGTAAAGTTGAAACCACAGTCCTTGTCCGCGGCGAAAATGGCACCGGAAAAGAACTTGTGGCCCGCGCCATTCATTTTAACTCCCCCCGAAAAAGTGGCACCTTTGTAGCAATTAACTGTGGTGCCATACCCGAAAACCTCATGGAGAGTGAATTTTTTGGCCATGAAAAGGGGGCCTTCACTGGCGCCATTGAAAGAAAAATTGGCAAATTTCAATTAGCTAATAACGGCACTTTGTTTTTGGATGAAATCGGTGAATTAAAACCTGAAATGCAGGTGAAAATTTTAAGAGCCTTACAAGAAAAAAAATTCACTCCGGTCGGCAGTAACCGCGAAGTCAAAACCAATGCGCGCATCATTGCCGCCACCAACAGTAATCTTGAAAAAATGATGGAAACCGGCGAATTCCGAGAAGATTTGTTTTATCGATTAAATGTGATGCCAATCTTTTTACCACCCCTGCGTGAACGACCTGATGACATTCCTGTTTTAGCGGTAAGTTTTTTACAAAAGTTTTCAAAAGAGCATAACAAACAAATAAATTCTATAGAACCTGAGTGCATGGAGCTAATGAAAAAGTACCGTTGGCCTGGCAACATCCGCGAGCTTGAAAATATCATAGAGCGCGCCTTTATTGTTGAGTCTTCAGCTATCATGACTAAATCAAGCCTGCCAGATCAAATTAAAATCAACACCTTGGCTATTAGGCCGGCATCAGGCATTGCTGTTAGCGCCGGATCCGCAATAAACAAGCCTGCTACAACAGAACCGCTTAATTTTGAAATTTACAAAGAGCAAGCCGAAAAAGATTTTATTATCAGTGCACTCAAAGCCAATAAAGGTAAAATTAACCAAACCGTGGCGCAGGCTAATATTCCAAAAAATACCTTACTAAGAAAAATTAGAAAGTATGCGATAAATGTAAAGGATTTTAGTTAAGGGGTTTATATTTTAGCGGATAGTTTCAACTCAAGGTCCCTGAAGGGGACCTTATTATACCATTCTAGCGCTAATGTTGAATTTTTATTTACCTCGTAAGCAAAACTAATATGGTAATAAAATGTGACATGCGAATTTCCCGCACACATCACTTCAAAATTTGATTCAGTTCTAATCATTAATTTTCAATCTGTAATTGAAAATTAAAAACTAAACGGAACGCTGAGTGTTAAGCGAGTTTGGTTTGAGGAGCCTGATGTATATTTAGAGCGAGTTCGGCGATTTGAAGTCTAAGTTTAATCAGTTTTCCACATTTTTTATGTGTTTTAGCTGCAATAATTTATTTTTTGTGGATAAGTTCGGATATTTCAATTGGTTTTGTAAATTCACTTTTCATTTTGACAGTACATTCTCTAGCAAGATAGCTTTACTTTTTCGACAGCAAGCTCAGCGCTACTCTAAAGACCTCATCCGCCCCAATAGATTTCATGCAGTTGTGATGCCCCAGTGGGCACTGGTGGTGTCCGTGCTTGCCGCAAGGCCTGCATTCTAGAGTATTATTTTGGACTACCGCTGCACTATTACTCCAAGGTCTGAAGCCCTGATCTAAAATTGTGGGGCCAAAAATTGTAATTACCGGCGTGTTACTATAGGCGGCCATGTGCGCGGGCGCACTGTCATTTGAAATGACCAAGTCATAGTTTTTTAATTCATGAATACTTTCGGCAACAGACAAGCTCCCTGCTTTTACTATGGCACCTATCGCCTGGCTGGCTATTTCGTTGCAAAGTGATTTTTCTGAAGGGCCACCTAAAAGATGAACTTCAAAATTATTCTTAATCAGTATTTCTGCCAGCTCCGCAAACCCGGAGGCCGTCCATTTTTTAGTGGCCCAGACACTTCCTGGAAATAAGGCGATTTTTTTTGTCGGGGGATGGCTTTTAACTACGCGCGAAAATGAGAAAAACTCTGGCAGCGCTGGTAAAGTGCTGTTATTCAAATAAATATAGTCAGTTGTCAGAAATTGTTTTTTGGTTTCTGGATCAATTGTTTCAAGTATTCTGAATTGTCTCATGACTTCTGGAATTTTTTTTATATGCAAAACTTGCTCATCAAAAACAAGGTGCCCTAATAATGATTTAAAACCAATTTTTTTTTTAGCTTTAATTTTTAAGGTGAAATACATACTGCGAAAGGATTTATGCAAACAAAAAATATTTTCAATCTCAGTTTCTTTAATTTTAATAAGCGCTTTATTATAACTTTTAGAATTTGCTTTTTCAACCTCGATAACCTCATCTACAATATTTTCGGTTATTAAAAAATTGCCGAGCCCCTGTTTACACACCACGATTAATTTATCATCTGGAAATATTTTCTTGATTCTATTTAGGGTCGGAATTGATAAAATCAAATCTCCTAAGAATGCGGTTTGAATAACTAAGTTTGATTTTTTTATTACGGTCATAGGCCTGCTTTTATTTCAACAACTTCTGAAACTAAAGATCCCACCGGTAGTTCCACTTCAATTCTTAAAATGTATTTGCGGTCATCGTCAGATAACCAAATGAAAAAATCTCGGGCTTTTGATAAATTACCTCGAGTCACGACTTCCGCCCTAAGTTTTAAAGCATTAAAATTACCGGCTTCAGTCTTTAAAATTACTTTTTCAAGTGCTTTAGCTTTAAAAATTACATTTTTTTCATCATCAGCGACTCTAAATAAACATTCTTTACCCAGCGTCCATTTAAATACCCGCATATAAAATATGGCACTAACCAAATTTTGTGAATATGGCAATATCGTCCAGTTCAATTTTTTTTCTTCATGTCCATTTACTTCTGTGTATTTATGCTCCCAATAATTAGCCTTTAAATTATCATAATCAAAAAAAGCTCTGGCTTCCTTAACCTGTTTAGAATCTTTAATGTCAATTTTAAAAGCTCCCGGGTTAAGCGTTTCATAATCTAAATACGTCTGAAACTGATCATCAACGGCGTACACCCTAGAAAAAAATGAATAGGTTTTAATATCAATAAAAAAGTTATAGTTCTTTTTCTCGTTCACTAGCGCATAGGGCTTAACCGCAAGAGTTAATGTGGCCGCCCCTGCTCCTAAGTAACTAACTTCATGAGTAATCTTCTCGCCAATCTTAAAAGGATCAATAAGCGGACGTCGCTGATTGTCAAAACCTTCGTTGTCTTCAAGCTCAGGTTGCCTTTTTAATGGAGTCTGTACCGCTTTAATAATTTTTATATTATTTTTAATTACTTTAACTGCAACTGATTTTTTTTTAACTGCAGGAGTAAGCTCAACAGCTGCAGGCGGCATAATAGTCTTGTGATTTTTATCAATTTCTTCTGTTTCTTCAACTTCTTCTGTTTCGATAATTTTTACTTTTTTGTCAAATTCTTCTGTTTTAAAATCTGATTTAATTTTATTGTATTTCAAAAAACTAGAACATGATGCCGTGACAAAACAAAAAGCAATGGCAACATAAAATTTAATCATAAAAAAATTTTCCATCGCTTATGAACCCACATCCAATGCTCGGGATGCCTAGTAATTATTTTTTCTAATGTCTGATTGAATTTATTAGTCATAGCTTTTAAAATCACTTCATTATTTTCGCTTAGTTCTGTTCTCAAATCAATGGCTTCATCTACGCATACATGCAGCTTATTGTGGTCGTCCCAATAAGTATAAAGTGGATAAATGGGCAATTGAGTTTTTTTTGCAAATAAAGCTAGACCATAGGCGGTACCGGTAGTGACACCAAAAAACTGACTTTCTATACCATAGGGTTTACCCATAAATTGGTCTAGTACAAAAATCACACCGCGTTTTTTTTTAAGCGCCGCCAAAATTTCAAAAGCATTATTTTTGGCATGCGCATCAATAAATAAACTTTTAGATTTTTTACGTAGCCCAAACCAGAAGGCATCTAAAAATTTATTTTTTATTCGTTTGCTAATAATTGTAATGGGCCGGATCTGTTGACTAAATACAGCGGCGCCCAAATCACCACTACCCAGGTGCAAAGACAAAAAAAATAAGCCTGAATCCAGTTGCTGAATTTTTTTAATATTCTCTGTGCCGTCAAAAATAACGTTCTGATTTATCCATTCATCAGTAAGATAAGGAATACGTAGGACATCAACAAAACTACGGCAAAGCGCCCGCATACTTTTTTGCGCAATAGACTGCTTTTGAACATCACTCATTCTCGGAAAAACAATCTCTAGATTGTTGTTAATTATGTCTTTGCGAATTTTAAAAATATCTAGCCACAGAAACGCTAAAAATTTAGCGGACTGAATATTGATCCACCAGGGAAAAAAGCTCCAAAAAAATGCTAAAACTTGACTAAAATGATAGCCCAATTTTTTCAAGTAAGGCCTCCTTTTGGTCTGGATCCATTTCAATTTTATGTTCAGATACACTTACGCATTTTCTTAGCAAAACATCTGTAATTTTAATTAAATCTTTTTCAGTGGTTACAAGCCTTAGTTCTTTATTATATTCTTTCAACTTGCCATACTCGCTATATATTTGCAGCTGCACTGCAGGTGAATAACTATAATGATCTGCAAAAAATTTTTGTCTTACCACTTTATAACCCTGCAGCGTCAAATCTAGTATAAAGCTTGCTGGCTGGGCAAGCCCGCAAAAAACAAACAGTGGGTGTTTTATATCTAACTTCAGTTCCGTTTTAACTCGAGATAAAAAAATACTTTCAGTAAGATGTGGCATCGACTTAATAATATTTTTTTTAATTTCAACGATAGTCTCGCTATCAGATAAATTCGTTTTTGTGATTAAAATCGCTTGGGCCCGCTTTAAACAACCAAGTGGTTCACGTAAATAGGTATTAAAACCCTGAGTGGCATCAACTAAAATCAAATCAAAGTTTCTATGTAACTTGCGGTGACTGAAACCATCATCCAGCACAATAAGCTGAGGGTGATCTCTTAGGCTAGCGGCCGCTGTAAGATATTTTTTAGGCCCCGACCATACCTGACACATGGAAAGTTTAGACTGTATTAAACAAGCCTCATCCCCGAATATTTGCGTTGCATTTGTCAAACTTAAATCAACCTTTGCCGGCAACCTAAGGCTGGCTTTGTAACTTTTGACTACAATATTAGTTTTATAGCTTTTAGAAAACTCTTTTGCCAAAAAAATGACACAAGGGGTTTTGCCCACGCCCCCAAAAGATAAATTACCCACAGATACTACAGGTATCTGCAATTTATTAGAACTCACTAATAGCCAGTCATACATAAGATTTTTTAATAAAACTAAACGGTGAAATAATTTTTCGATTAGTTTTAAAAAAATCATAGATAAGGTTCTAAGCTTAGTGCCACGCGGCTGGTCGCACCTTTTTTGCCTAAATACTGTGGTAATTGTTTTAGCTCATCAATGACTGTTTGTGTGTATATGGGCTCACTTATATAGCGGTCCATTAGCAAAAATAACTCGTTAGGGTTTGCTTCGTTTTGTTTTCTTTCGGGCACAGCTTCTTTATCTAAAATTAAATTTACAAGTCCAAAATATTTAACTCTAACAAAAAATTTGGCGAATACGCCGGTGATCCACTTCAATTTGTACATAATCACCATGGGCTTTTGCAATAGCCCCACCATCAAGGTGGCCGTGCCAGATGCCACCAGTACATAGTCCGCCAGACTGATCATTATATTAGGATCCTCTTGCAATAAAATATAGGGTGATTTGAAATTATCTAATCTTTTCTGCATCTCAGATTTTGCTATCGTCGGTGCAATTAAAATGGCCAACCTAAGATGCTTATGTTTTAACAATAAACGTTTAGCAACCTCCAGTTGAATATCTAAATGCTGATCTAGTTCCCCTAGGCGTGACCCGGGCATTACGGCTAGCAACTTTTCATTTTTTTTAATGCCGTACTTTTCTTTATTAAATTGATTTTTTTCTGCATCTATAAATACTTCATCGAACTCATCCAGCAAGGGATGACCCACAAACTCATATGGAACATTTTTTGATTTGTAAAACTCAGCCTCAAAGGGAAAAAGCAAAAAAACTTTTTCACAATATTTTTTAATGGTGTTCACCCGCCCCTTGCGCCAAGCCCAAACTTGCGGCGAAATATAATAAAAACATTTAAGGCCAGCTGCATGCAGTTTTTTAGCCAGCATCAAGTTGAATTCAGGGTAATCCATCAGAATAACAACATTTGGCTTACGCGCGCAAGCCTGCTCTACAAGTTGATTAAAAACGCCTTTAAGGTGGTGGTAGTGTGTAAATATTTCAGCAACACCAACCACTGCCATTTCTTCTGATTTGCCAAACCTTTCAAAACCTTGTTTTTCCATACTATCTGAACCCACACCAAAATAACTATAATCTTTATTTTGTAATTTCCAATATTGCATCAGCATTAAGGCATAATGTGCACTTGAAGCTTCGGCCGCTATAATCATAATTTGCGGTTTCAAACAGTTAATCCTTCAAGTTGCGATATAAATTTTTCAATATTTTTAAGTGCGTTAGTCGCCTCAACCGCTGTTATATTCAATTTTTCTTTTTTTAAAACACATTTTATAAAATGATCCACTTCCAGTGCAAGAGCATCAACTTTAGTCAATTGAATTTTTTGAACCTCATGAAAAGGCTCCCCCGTTATAGGCTTAAAAATTTCCGCCTCGAGCGTGGCTGTATTCATAAAAATAAGTTGCGTAGGACTAACGGCTCGGTAGTTTCGAATGATCTGCGGAGTCACACGCGAATTATTCAGCGTGACCTGTGTTCCATTACCTAACACCACTCGTACCGAAACATCGTCATAGGTGGGCCGGATTAATTTGCTACCTGACGCTTCAAAATGAACTATCGGACTGCTAAAAATCCAACTGACTAAATCTATGTCGTGGATGGTTAAATCGTGAAAGACACTCACATCGCTACCCCGTATGCGAAACGGGGCTAAACGGTTTATTTCTAAATAGTTCACGGCCTTTGAGTTTTCTTTTAAAAAAATAAAAGCCGGATTAAATCTTTCAATATGCCCGACAGTAAGTAGGGTGTTGTTTTTTTCTGATAATTCACATAATTTTTCAGCTTGCTGGGCGGTCGCTGCAATTGGTTTTTCAACAAGCACTGGAATTTTTTGCTGTAAAAATAATTTTGCCAGCTCATAATGTGACTGAGTTGAAGCCGCAATATGTACAAAATCTATTTTTCCAAATAATTCTTCTGGTTTTTTAAAGACTTGCGTTACTAAATCCGCTGCCACTTTTTGCGCCTGTGCATAAGAAAAATCACAAACTCCCACAAGTTCAGCAGCCGAATTGGCTTTGATTTTCTGAGCATGAAACTGACCGAGGTAACCTACTCCAACTACGGCGCCTCTTAACTTCATAATGAATCGTCTAGCTTCTGATTAGCCCCGCGAGAAATTGCAATTCCGCGCTTAGACTCTTTAATAAAATTAACTAAATACTTAATGTTTTCTGATGGCGTACATTCCTCTTCAATTCTTTTATACGCTTCTTCTAAAGTTGCGGAACCAATTATAACAATACGTATAGCTTTGTGAATATTAGTAACTTCCTCTTTACTGAATCCTTTGCGCAGCAGCCCCACTTTATTTGTGGCTCTAATCCGGGCCCAATTACCCTGTGCTTTGGAAAAAGGTAAAATATCTTTATTTGAAACACTCGAACTCGCAATAAAGGCGTATTTGCCAATTCGGGTGAACTGGGTAAAACCACAAACTCCGCCAATTGTGACATTGTCTTCAACATGACAATGTCCAGCAAAGTTTGTATTATTTGCAATGATCACATTGTTTCCGATTTTGCAGTCATGCCCCACATGCGCGTACGCCATTAAATAGCAATTATTTCCAACAACAGTCGCGCCGCTCGCTTTTGAGGTGGCAATATTCAGAGTTGTAAATTCTCGAATAACATTATTATCACCAATAATAAGCTTGGTTGGTTCTGCTTTGTAACTGATATCCTGTGGTGGTCCGCCAATTACCGCACCTGGCGCAATATGATTATTTTTACCAATCTCCACAATGCCATAACGGGAACCTATGGTCACGTGACCCTCGACATAAGTTCCACTGCCAATTTTCACCTGACCATGAATATTACAATAAGGTCCGATTTCAACCTCCTCACCCAATGAGACATCAGCTGAGATAATACTGCTGGGATGAATTTTCATAACTATTTTTCTTTATCAAAGGCTTTAACGAGATCGTCGGTTAAATCAAATTCCGTCGCGGCATACAATACGATCTGTGCATTTTGATTACTTTGAATAACCATTGAAATAGATTTTTCTTTGGCTAATTTTTCTATAACCACTTTCATTTTTTTCACAATAGGCTCTAGCAACTCTGCTTCTTTCTTTTGAAGTTCAGCCTGTGCTTTGGCGGCAATTTGATTAAATCTTTGCATCTCTTCTTGTAGTTCACTGGCTCGCTTAGCGAAAGCCTCTTCTGCTAAAACCGATCTTTTTTTCTCGATATCTTCGCGCATTTTATCTACATCAGATTTTTTCTTTTCAAGTTCTTTATTTTTTTTATCGGCTTCTTTTTTCATTTCTTCTTTAGCTTTTTTACCCATGCTGGTTTTTTCAATGGCTTTCTGAACGTCCACATAAGCTAATTTAAACTCTGCTGAGGCGGCGCTACCTATCATTAGGGTTGCGACTAGGACCAATGCCTTTACTAAATTATTTTTCATAAATTCTCCTTTTTAAAAAATTAAGTAACTAAAAAATTAAGTAACTACTTTAACTCTACATTTAACTCTACATATTAACTACAAACTAAAATGGTGGCCCTATTGAAAATTCAAAGTTTATAGAGTCCCTATTAAGTTCATCTTGCGTTAAAGGCCAACCCCATTCAAAGCGGAGCAGCCCTAGCGGCGACTGCCATCTAAAACCCATACCAAAATCACTTAAAAATTTAGTGTTAATGATTTCACTTTCAGCTTGCCCGATATCATAAAAGAATACGCCATTCAGACCGGCTTCTTTTATTAATGGATACTGCATTTCTGTCTGAAATAACAACTGCTTGGTGCCCCCAAAAATCAAATTAGATCTACGCCGTTTTTCTTCTTCTGAAATTCCAGGCGAGGCAAAAGGATTGCTATTTAAGGGTTGACCTATTTGATCATAGCGGTACTGCGAAAACAATCTTTCCCCCACAGTACCTGAACCAAAACCTCTTAAGCTGTAAGCACCACCCATTTGGTAACGTTGCGTGAAGGGCACTTGATTGTCATTTAAAGACTGCAAACTAGAAAATGCTAAATTATTTCTCCAGATTAAATCCCAAAACACATTTTTATAATACCTAAAACGTGTAGATAACTCTTGATACTTTAAATCTCCACCCAGCAGGCCCGCATACTCATACGAAATATCGGCAAAAATACCCTTAGAGGCCGAGGTCGAAAACCTGTCATTACGTGAATCGTACTCAAGAGTGACCGTGGCAGAGCTAGTAATGCCGCGTGCCGTATCTAGCGGAAACAAAATAGGATCGGTGAAAGCATTCGCAAATAATTCTGTTTTATCAATTCGGTAACGAACATAGGCTCTAAGCTCATCACCATACACGGGGTGGCCAAACCTAAATGAGCCTCCGGTTTTACGGTTATCATAGTTAATTCTTTCTTTATTTTCTATATAAAAAAGATCAAAACCCGCAGACCAACGCGTATCGTACAAATAGGGCTCAGTAATGCTCAGAGAATAATCCTGACGGTTTTTAGTGGCGTTAATACTAGCGCCTAAGGTTAAGCCTAAGCCTTTAAAATTATTCTCTTGAATAGATCCACCCAAGCTTAAGCCCTGCACATTGCCGTAACCAGCAGTGAGTTGCAGTTGGCCCGTGTTTCGCTCTTTAATTACAATTTCAATGTCTTGCTGGTTGGGTTTATCAATGGGTGTGCTCGTCTTAAAACTGACATCTTCAAAAAAACCAAGTCTATGAATATTCTCATGAGATTGGCGCTTACGAGTTTCATTGTACAGTTCGCCCTCCCTGATTTTAAGTTCGCGTCTAATCACCTTATCGCGTGTTTTAGAATTGTTTGTCACATTAATTGCCCCAAAGTAAACTTTATTGCCTTTTTCAAATTCAAACGTAAGATTAACGATTCTCTCTTTGTCGTTAACATTATAGCGGGGTATAACATTGGTGTAGGCATAGCCTAAATCACCGTATTTGGCTTGAAGATCTGCAATATCTTTTGTCATAACATCAACTGAAAAAATAACATTGTCTTTAATTTTAGTCACTGCCATTAATTCTGTTTTATCAAAAAGTAGATCTCCCGCAAAATCAATTTCACCTACTGAGTATTGTTCGCCCTCTTCAATGTGATAAGTAATGTAAATCGATTTTTTATCTGGAGTTACTGTAATAAGCGGACGATCCACTTTAAATTGTATATATCCCAAATTATAATAGATACGTTTAAGCAGAGCCATATCTTGCTCAAAGGCTTCTTGCTTAAAAGCGCCTGAGCTGCTCATTCCGGTAAAAAAACCGGCCTCTTGCAACATCATTTTTGATTTTAAATAAGAATCTTTCAACTTAGCATTGCCAATCAAAGTTATTTTTTTTACTTTAACTTTGTCATTTTCAGTTATTTTAAATTTTAACCTGATCGTTTCGCCAGCTTTAATATCTTTAATTTCAGATTCTATTTTAACTAAATAGAACCCTTTGTCTTCGTAATATTTTTCAAGTTTAGAAACTGACTCTTTAATTTTAGCGTGACTAAATATTTCATAGGACTTAATTGCAATTTGGGCTTCTAAATCTTCAATTTTAATATCTTCATTGCCCTCAAAAATAATTTCAGTTATCGTGGGTTTTTCTATAACCCGATACTCTAAGGCGACACCACCTGTAACATTTTCTTTGGAGATCTGAATCTCAGTAAAATAACCCATTCTATATATAGCTTTTATATCTTCAGAAATATTTCTTTCTAAATAAACTTCGTTCGGCTTAGAAATAAGTTTAGCTAGAATGGCCTCTTTTTCAATTTTTTTAGGACCAACAACGTCAATAGATTTAATGACTAAGTTTGTAGATTTTAATATTACGCTATTTTTTTCCATAGGAGCGCTCGATGCCACCACCGAGAAAAATTGAGAGAACAATAGAGAAAAAAAATAAACATATAAAATATTATGCACAATAGTGCAAGGCTAGCCAGACTCCGCAGGCTTGTCAAAGCACCTTGAATTTTAACTTATAATTTAAGCAAAATATCCGCTTTTACTTGCTTTAAGTACGAGCAACATAATATTATCGCCTACTAAAAAAATCAAAATATAAACCTTACGCCAAGACCCACATTAATATAGATGTCGGTACGCGGAGTCACATCCAGAACTGGGGCTAATTCTCCGAAAATTTCTAAATCGGGCCTATTAATTCGGTAGTGAACTCCTAAGGGGGCACGAATGCCCAGTTTTGAATTTCCATTATCCGTTCCAGATCTGATGCTGAGCAATCTGAAGCCAAGGCCGTAATATAAATTAACCGGACTGATTTTTCCAATTGTGAACTGGCGTTCCTTATTGAGTAAATAATCTGAATGTAATGAGAATCCATATTTTCCGTCAATCGAATAGGAAAGCGCCCCGTCAATGGCATGATCAGCACCTATATCATATTTGGCAGAAAAACCCGTTGTCGAACCAAGAATAACCCCGAGTTGAGTTTCATTAGCAAGACACAATTTGGAAAAAATAAAATTTGAAAAAAATAAGGCGGTTAAAAAAATCAATGGTTTCATGGAAGGTGTCCGTTTTAGTGTTGTTGATGCGATCCTATTTTGCGTTAACCAGACAGTAATTATTCATTTTACACAAAACGTCCATCTTTAATTTTCAAAACCCGTGGAAATTTTTTTGCAAACACCAAATCATGAGTCACGACGATTAATGTTAAGCCTAGTTTATCTCTTAATTCAAAAAATAGCTCCTGTATTTTTTGCGAATTTTCAGAATCTAGATTTCCTGTAGGCTCATCTGCAAACAATACTTCAGGTTTTTTGATTAATGCGCGAGCAATTGCCACCCTTTGAAGCTCTCCCCCACTTAACTGGTGTGGAAAGTGCTCAGCTCTATCACTTAAACCCATAAATTCCAGCCACTTTAAGGCTTCTAGGCGAGCCTGTTTTGTATTATCCCCTGCTATAAGCGCCGGCAGCATGATGTTCTCAACTGCCGACATTTCCTGTATTAAATGGTGAAACTGAAAAACAAATCCCATTTTTTGGTTACGAAACAGTGCCAAGGTTTCGTCGTTAAGTAAAAAAATATCTTCATTTTGATACCTAATTTTTCCGGAGGTGGGCCTATCAAGTGTGCCTAAAATTTGTAACAAGGTTGACTTGCCCGAGCCCGAAGCGCCCAGTAAACAAGTGGCTTCCCCCTGCTGAATACTAAAACTGATCCCCTTAAGTACCTGAAGCTCAAATGTACCGGCCGTGTAATTTTTAGTTAAATTTTCAACTTCAATTATGTTTTTTATTGCGCTCTGATTTGTACTATCCATTTTTTAAACCCTCTACAACTTCTAGACGACTTCCCTTGCGCGCCGGAAAATAGGTTACGGCTAAACAAACCAATTGCGTAGCCATACAAATAATTAATAAGTCTTCTAAGCGAATTTCAGCATATATTTTATCAATTTTATAAACGGACCCTGAAATGAGTGAGTATCTTTCTTGCAAAAACATAAAACCAAAACAGAGTGCATACCCTAACGCAATTCCAAAAACCGTACCCAGCGTGCCTACAATAAAGCCTTGGCTTAAGAAAATAATTCTTATTTTTTTTTGACTAAGACCCAATGTTTTAAGTATGGCAATATCTGAGTACTTTTGCAGAATAAATACATACAGTGTACTTGAAATATTAAACGCAGCTATAATTACAATTAAAAATACAACGAAAAATATAACCGCGCGCTCAATCACGACCGCTTCAAAAATATTTTGGTTCACCCCGTACCAAGTCATAACTGAAAAACTTGGCCCCAAGTGCTCGCTTAAATTACTCGCCACTTCGCTTGCTATATCATGATTTTTTAGTTTGATAAAGGCCCCCGAATAACGATCGCCAATTTCAGTCAGCAGTTGGAGTGACTTTAAATTTCCGAGTACTAATCGCTCGTTCCAATCATTTTTACTAAAATCTAAAATTGCGGTTACTGTAAATTCTTTTGTTTGTCGTTTAAATCCTGAAGAACCAAAAGGCGTGGCTAATGGCACCACTAAATATATTTTTTCACCCACTGTAATATTATTTTTTTTTGCTAAGCCTGTACCAATTGCAATTTGCTCTTCACCTAAACGAAGCTCTCCTTGCCTAACTCGCTTATTAATATTTAAAACTTGCTGTAAAGCGTTTTGCTCAACACCTTGAAATAAAACCATAGAAACCTGCCCTTTATGGGCTAAAACCGCTTCGGCATTTCCAAACCTCATCATAGATTCAACACGAGGCTCTTGCTTCTTGATTCTTTTTTCAAATTCTGGCCAATCTACAGCTAACTTTCCAACTCTCACCACCTGCAAATCACCAGTAATATCTGTCATGGCGGTTTTTAATGTTTCTACATAGCCACTCATCACCGCCATCGAGGCCACCAAAGCCGCAACTCCAACCACTAAACCAAAAAACGCTAACGGGGCAGACCCCCCAAATAAAATTTGTCTAGAAAAAAGCAAGCGATACGCTATCCAGAAATTTAATTTCATGAGAGATCGTCTTCCGTGGCCCCTACAAGCACTCCGAGAGTTCCCGCCAACTGCGCTTTTAAATAAGCCATAATAAAGTCATCCAGTTCGCCGTTCATAATGGCGTTAACCTGATTTGTCACATACCCAGTTCGATGATCTTTTACCATTTGATACGGATGCATCACATAGGACCTAATCTGTGAGCCCCACTCATTCGCCTTTTTAGTAGAGTTTAAGGCGTCTTTTTCTTTGTTTTTACGCTCAACTTCCTTTTCATATAAAGCGGCCTTTAGCATTTTCATTGCTTTTTCACGGTTTTGAATTTGCGAGCGCTGCGTTTGTGAAGCCACCACAATGCCTGATGGCAGATGACGCATACGCACGGCAGAATCGGTTTTATTCACATGCTGTCCTCCCGCACCACTTGAACGGTAAGTTTCAACCACGATATCATCTGATTTAACTTCAATATTAATATCATCATCAACTTCGGCCCAAACAAAAACTGAAGCAAATGAAGTGTGTCTTCGAGCATTGGAGTCAAAAGGCGAAATTCGTACGAGCCGGTGCACGCCAGATTCCGATTTTAAATACCCATAGGCGTACTCTCCTGAAATCAATAAAGAACACGATTTAATTCCAGCACCCTCGCCGTCAGTCATATCCATAATTTCACATTTATAACCATGCTCGTCAGCATAACGGGTGTACATGCGCAAAAGCATAGCCGCCCAATCGCAACTTTCTGTGCCACCCGCACCTGAATTAATAGATACGTAGGCGCTATTGGTGTCTAGCTCGCCACTGAGTACACGTTTTAATTCTAAATCTTCAGCATTTTTTTTAATTTCGTTAATTTCAGATTTAACTTCTTTAAATGTATTCTCATCTTGAGCCTCAACCGCCATCTCTAGAAGCACTTTAACATCTTCAAGACGGCTATTAAAGCGGCTCCACTCATTAACAGATTTTTCAAGAAAAGATTTTTCTTTATTGAGCTTTTGCATCTCAATTGGTTTACCCCAAATAGTCGGGTTTTCTGAGGCCAAATTTAATTCACTTAAACGCTTCTTTTTACGGTCTAGGTCAAAGATACCCCCGAAGCTCTGCTGATTTTTTTTCAAGCTCAAGGATTTCTTTTTTAACTTCGGATAATTCTGCAATAAGCGACATGGGAATAGTTTGTTGAATTAATTACTATAGGTCAATTATTATCGGGATTACTTTTTGTGGTTTGATAAAGCCCGTGATTTTATCCAGTCGATCATCCGGAACGGTAACCACTCCCACATTGGGACCAATAGTGCAAAATGGGTAGTTGGCGGCTTCGGCCTTAGCCGAGGTTAAATTTACACAAAAGCTATTTTTTATAGCGCCAAACTTAGCAGCCCTATAAAATTTTGTCGAAGCTTTTTTAAGGACTTTCGGCAGTTCATTTTATTTGGTCTACCAATCTAAGGCCTTAGCGTTAAATTTTCAATAACTGTTTCAAGTGAGGCTTTAACCGAGCTGTTTGTCGTATTTACGAAATGAATATCTTCAATTTTCATAGTTTTAACCAATTCACCGATGACTTCATCAAGCCATGATGGCGCGCAAACAATGACACCGGAAAAATCAAGTTCAATCGATTGACTGCTACCTAGTTTAGGTAAAAATTGATTTTTTATAACTAAAGCGGCATCGCGCCCTTCTGGGCGAGAAATTAAAAAATCCCCGAACTTCTTTATTTCGATTTTCATATTTACCAACTCATCAAAGAAAAAACTCCGGGTTTTTTCAAATTATTAATTTGTATATCAGTGTTTGCGGGGCCAAAAGAAATTGTTTCACTATCAGAAGCTACAGCTAAACTTACTTTACATTGATTAATGTTTTTTTTTACGAATTTAAGTCCGTTTCCGCGGCGCTCAGGTGCCCGCCCAGTAACGACTCTGCTGTAGGCAATTTCAAGCGCTGAAGTGGTTTCTTTAGAGAAATCAATCACTCGAGATAAAGAAGATTTAATGCCCTGGCCTCGATCTGCGATCAGTGCATATTTATTTTGCCTGATGAATAAACATCCGGGGGGGCCTTGCCAATAACCAAGGTTATGATCGAAACAGTTATTTCCAATTTCACCAAGGCTAGATAAAACCAGATATGAACAGTCTTCACTGAACTGATTTTGTAAAATTTTAAAATAGCTCGCTAGTCGGCCGTTAAATTCAGCGCGATTTGAACACCAATTCTGCTCAATGTAGGGGGTGATAAGCCCTGTGTTATGCCAATTGTAAATTTCAGAAAGATTCTCAATGCGGATCATTTCTTAATTGAATGACTATTATCAGGTTTCAGCAAGATTTTTAATTACATATATTTTAGTAAAACTTGGTCTTATTGTCGATTGTGCGATGCCTCACTCGGGTATGCTTAAAAAATAATCTTAAAGCCCGCTTTACAGATGTTTATTATCAGCACGCTGTGCCAACGGCAAATATCGGGGAGAAAGAGCGTGAAAGTATAAACTTTGCTATAGAATAATTTGCTATAGAATCAAATTAAAAAACTTGTGAAAATATTTTTTTTCAAGTACTATCTGTGGCCGATAAATCTTTTTTTGGCATCTTGCCTAAATCTCCCCGGCAAAGAACTGAACCGTGTAAAAGCTGCTCCAGTTCTGAAAAATTAACATTGACAGATTCTAAATCCAAAACCCACATGAATCGACCTTTCTCGATCCGCTTACTCAGAATAATAAGCCCGCTCCCATCGAAAAATAAAATCTTTAGCCGATGTCTGTTTTTTCCAAAAAATACAAAGACATGACCTTCGAGCAAAATCTGCATTCCATATGTAGATCTGACAAATGAAGTTAACTTGTGAAATCCACAGCGCATATCAATCGGTGTTTGAAAAATATAAATCTGTAAATTATCGCGATGAAATAGCATGGGCCAACGCCTTAAAAATAAATTATTCACTTAAGTTTTCAACAAAAATGCCGTTAGTAAGTACAAGTCGCAGCGACTGCGGTTGTTTTGCAGAAATAGAAACCGTTTTAAATGCCGCTGATGTTGCCGGTAAAGCCGATTTGAGCGCATCAGCTCTTTGCCACTTGGTAAGGGTGCTTTGGCTGAGTCCGAGCTGTTTTGCGATCATGAAATGACCTTCTGAACTGCGGTACAGCGCAAGGATTTCCTGTTTTAGCGATTCTGGAAACCGCTGTACTCCAGGTTTTGATTTTATGATATTGATTTTCGAAACGACTTCTTGAATTTTATCTTCCATATTTGCCTTCGTAAGAGGCTTTTCGGAATCTTTTTCAGTAAGTCAACCCACCGGCATTTTGTTCACAGTACGATTTATATTTTTCAAACACCGATTGATATGCGCTGTGGATTTCACAAGTTAACTTCACTCTTTTTTTAGATATACAGACGCGCATAAGTTCGGGGACATAGTTGTAATTTAATAATATATGATTATAATTGTTTGCATGCAGCCAAGATTTATTAAACTTCATCCAAGAACAAAAAACAATTTAAAATTAAAGATGTACGAAGCCGCTACTGACGGGGCTGACAGGGTAGCTAAGCGTATTCACGCCGTACTTCTTAATAGCGAAGAGCGGACAAGCGGACAAATCTCTGAGATTTTAAATGCATCGAGGACTAAAGTTTCAGAATGGCTTAAGATCTATGATGAGCAAGGATTTGAAGGATTAAAAGAAGGGGAAAGATCTGGTCGGCCAAGTCGACTTACTGATGTGCAAAAAATTATTCTTTGTGACATTATCGACAGTGGACCAGTTTCTTTTGGATACTCAAGCGGGATTTGGACATCGAAAAGAATCGCTGCCGCTATTTTTGAAGAGTTTGGCGTTGAGTACCACGAAGGCCATGTCAGAAAACTTCTGTATGATTTTGGGTTTTCAGTTCAGTCGCCAAAACGTGTTTTAGCCTTAGCAGACAAGGAAAACCAGGCGAAGTGGATCAGTCAAACATACCCTGCAATTAAAAAAAAGCCCAAGCAGAGCAAGCGCGCGTAATATTTGAAGATGAGGCCAGTTTTAGACAGGATTCAACTTTTTGATCGCCAAAAATTTGTGCCAGAGCATTTATCGCAAACAAATCCGTCGGGCCACCGAACAAAAGCCAAGTAATCCAAACAGGACTCTTGATCTCTAAATCTTTTTACAAGTTCAGGATA